>MDTB01058190.1_pt1 | contig 11490 bp, 11 predicted proteins | sample 811161 | NCBI WGS metagenome assembly MDTB01 (sample SAMN05326650, study PRJNA326480) | marine metagenome | isolation source: seawater | place: Mediterranean Sea | collected 2009
CAGATCATGAAAGAGATTCTCCATGCTGAAGTTTCCCGGCATTGGCCTTCGGTGAAAGTGTACGATATCTGTAGGATACTTATGCATATTATTTATCTTTGCCAAACACCCAACCTAATTGAAATCAGCTAAACGAATTAAATTGTGCTTCAATAAATTTCAGAAGGCCAGACTTCGGCCGATACGGCTTAGTCTATTCCAAGTCCAGCGCTGCATTTGCTATTGATCTCGCTGCAGCTAAACTAGAATAAGCCTCTATCCGCTTTTTCGAAGCCTCATAAAAATAATCTGCATCTTCCATTACCTTTGAGTAAATACTCTGTAGAGCATCTGATAGACTAAGAAAGTCACCGTTAGGAAATATATAACCCGTTTCATCAGAGACAAGGTCTCTAGAACAGCCGACTCGGTCACTAACAATGCATGGAAGACCAAACATCATCGCCTCGTTGACAACTAAGCCCCAAGTCTCTTCAAAAGCCGATGGGAGAACAGCACAATCCCCAGCACCATAGTATTTCCAAAGGTCCCCTTGGTTGACGAAACCGGTTAAAAAAATAGACTCGCCTAGCATGTCAGCAGAAAGAGATTCCATTTCTTTCCTGAGCTCTCCTTCACCGAGAAAAATTACAGCGCATTCGGAACGAATAGGTTCAGGAAGTGCTTTAAAAGCCTTAATAAGCAGAAGTGGATTCTTTTTGGATATGTATTTACCGCAACAGATGAAAACAAACTTATTAGAGGAAATACCAAGCATCTCTTTAAGTTCTGCTTTCCTACCTTGTGCTAGTGCGACATGCTTACTAAACAATTCGTCGTCGATATTGTAATTAGACTGTCGAATCTTTGACGCCTCTACTCCAAGGCGCAGGTAGTGATCGGTCGCATTACTACCAATACTGAGAAAACGGTCCATCCGACTGTAAATCCATCTAGCATAGGTATCCTTAAGTATACTCCGCAGCCAAGAGCGACTCTTATCAGCATCTGTGGCTTCAGCCCGAATCATAACGCGCGCGCCGACATGTCGCAACGCAATTATCGCATCTATATAGAATTTAGGATGATACGCACAGATCAAACCAACATCAGGCTGAAACTTAGAAAAAGCTGAGTGAAGACCTCGTCCATTCAATGAAAAGAAGCCGCCCTTAATACCACTTCCAAGCACTACTGAATCGTATCCATCCGATAAAGGCTGATCCCATTTGAGATCTAAATTGAATTGATGATCACGATAACCCCTTAGGCTAAAATCCGAAGCAAAAAATACTTTTAGCTCAATATCTGGTTGATTGGCAAGATGCCTCCAAACAGGAGCTTGGTATTGGATTGGGTGCGTTGTGCAGACTGCTAATTTACATTTTTTCATAGCAGCTAACCCGTGTTTCGAATTCTTTTAAGCAAAAAATAAATAAACAATATAATAAGGAAATATTTAGGTATATCGTAGGCGAAGAGTTTCCACGAAGACATAATCGTCGAATGTGCTTTTCCCAAAAAAAGAGTAAACATCAGTAACAACAATGAAAGGCCGAGAAACTTGCTTTTTCTTTCATATACCCAGAAAACTATTTTCCAATAGCAGCCGTAAAAAATGCCAAAGCATATAGCGGCAATTGGAAGGCCAATCCAAGAAAATCGACGATACATATCACCAACTATAGAAATACCATAACGAGCACGCTCGGAAAATGAGCCTCTGTAAGTTGACGCAATAATGTAGGCATCGCCAAATATTGCCGCGCCCTCACGATTACCTGATATTGAGTATGGAATCCATACGGTAGGCATAGCAGAAAAGTTTTCAAACCAAGCGTGGGGAAAGACCCCAGGAGTCATTGTAAAAATCAGGTGATCATAACCACCCCAAAAACGCCCGCCAACAGTCTCTAAGAAAGTGGATCCAGTGCCTTTCAAATCATGCCTTACTTCGCGATCTTTAATCTCACTGCCAACATTCATGAGCGCTTCCATCCTAGATTCAAGGTCGATAGCAGATGCCTGCGAAAAAGCATCCGAGTTACGAAACACATCAATCACCCATATAAAAAGAACTAAAAACGGTAGCGCTAGTGTGATCCATTTTTCAAAATGGATCTTCAAACTAGGAAGAAATACGTAGCAACCAATACCGATAGAAATTAAAGGCCAAATAACATTGCCCCGGTCACCATTCAATAGCGACAAAACAAAGTGAATTGATGTAAGCCCTAGAAGTGGAAGTCTAAGTGACCTCGGCGAGTAAAACAAAACTAAGGGTAACAGCACCCACCCAATAGATTTAAAACGTGCAAATACCTGGAACAAGCGTACTGGTGAAAATACGCCAAAATTCAGATTGGTGAATTCTTCTCCTCCAATTCCTCGGTCCTTTACTCCAGATCCGATTAAAAATACAGTCGAGATCACCGCATAGAGCAAAAATAAGATCCCTAAAATGACCAGTGGTTTTGTAACCCACTCAATAAAGCGCTGATCTTGATAGGGCACTATAAAATCACGCCTACCCGAAACTATGACTCGATACCCTAACCAAACACAGGGTAAATATATCAAAGTGGCAATCTGCGCCATCCCAACTCCCGGCTGCCATACTCCTCCTCCTGAATAGGCTAAGAAAATCGGTCCTAATGTCATACGAATAATCTCGTTGACAATCAAAAGTACAAGGGGTGAAAGCAAGAATCTCCTCACTAAGACCATGTCACTTTTTACAATCAAAAATGCTTGGCCCAATATTAAAAGCGAGAGTGCGTAATGAGGTGAAAGAAAATAAACTAGACCTGCAGAAACGAGCACCAAGAAAACACTAACCACCCAGTTTACAGATAGCCAATTTAAAACCGGAAATGCATTGGCAAAATGCCTATTACTAGTTGTAAGCATTATTTAGATAACTTCCGAATTTTTAAAAAATAAACGACTAGCAGCGTGCAAGTTACAAAGTAAGCTAGCAGACTTGTAATCCCTGCACCAAAAATACCGAACTTAGGAAGCAGTAGAGGCAATCCTGCTGCAGTCACAATCAAACCACCAATTTCGGCATACATCAAAACCAGTGGTTTTCCGATGCCCTTAGCTCCATTGCCCAAAATACCACTGAGCCCTGCAACTGCGGCAGCAAGCACAAGAATACGCGCAACCGGCACTGCTTCAAAAAAAGCACTTCCATAAGCAAACTTAATAAAGAGACCAATAATTGTAAAGAACGGGACAATAGCAATAAGAGTTAAGAATCCGCCTTGCTTGGCCGTCCTAAAAATGTGTTGTATCTGCGATTGCTCATTATCAATTGCAGCCGTTTGCGACAAAACCGTTCGCTGAAACCCGATGGGGACGAAGCGCATGAAGTTAGCCGCACTCACAGCAACACGATATAATCCAAGAAGTTCCGGCCTAAAAAAGACTGATAAAAGCATCTGATCCAACTGTGTGTTTGCTTGTCCCATCCATCCGGTTGGTAAACACTTACCCATGTAAGCAAACATACTCCGACAAGCTGCGCGGTCCAAAGACGTAACTCTATCGAAGTTCAGGTAACGACAACTATAAGCCAAAACAACACACTTACAAGCAACAAAAGCTGCTGTCACATTTGTTAGGCATGCAATGTCAAAACAAAAGAGTGTCGAAACCGCTCCTAAAAATAAAAAGGCATCGGAGACACGAATAAAATTCCATGTCAGGAAATCTTGACTGGCCTGTAAAATTATCTGCGCGTAGCTTACTAAAAGTAAGATAGGCATTAAACAACCCAAAAGCTGCGTCAACCCGACTGCTTCCGTAGAGATCATGGTTAAAGCAAATTCGGCGAAGAAAAAGTTCACAACTGCTACGACCGGTGAGGCGATTAAGAGGAAGCACAAGCCCGCGTAAATAAAGTGGTCTTTCTTATCGGGAAATTTCGCTACATGATAAAGAACAGAAAACTTGAATCCGTTTCCCAAGACCCCAAAAAAAAACATCGGCCATAGGAGTATCGTAGTTAACTCTCCCCGACCTTCAGCAAGTAATGCACGCGCGGTAATGATGCTGGTCAGTAATTGAATTGCCATGACCAACGCATCCGCGCCGGAAGAACCAATGGCAGCTCGACTCCCCGAAAAACCCTTTACGGCCCATGCGGCGATTCTTTTCGAGCTAGCAATCATCTAATACCGGTATTGATAGTTGAGTACGACTCTCGAACGGTATTAACTAGGTTAGAATAATCTTCTCCAACCAATTCCTTTATCATAATGACTTCGGTTTCAGGAAGTATGGACTTCCACCTCTCGAGCACTTTTGTGTCAAATCCAAATTCCCCCGAGGAATGCGTGGAATTAGATTTTTTCGGGATATTGTTGATCGCGGGCTCGAGCATGCAGGGGTGAAAGTCAATACCCACCCTCTCAGCCAAGTCGCACATAACTCTCTGTGGCTCTCGTAATAAATCTTCAAAAAGGACCACAATATAGCGGTCTGGCATTTCAGCTCCAAGTTTCTTGGCTAAATTACAATTATTCAGCCAGATCTTATCAAAATGCCCATCAATAGGAAGTGCGCCAAATTCCTTTTCTCGATGAAAGGTTCGGTAAGAGGCCCACCAACTAAAAGGGTCTCGGACAACGTGAATACGATAGCCATCAGGATATACATCAAAAAAACGCCGAATATACGATTCCTTGATGTCCAATGGCCAAGGACAAAAAGCAACCTTGTAGCGTTTATCGTAGCCGTAAAGACCTTGATAATCAACCCAAGCATTAAAGAAGCTGGAAATGTAAGTATCAGAGATTCCTCGGCTAGTACGTTCGCCTTTGGGCTGTAGTTTGTGTTTAAAAAATTTCCATTGTAAACGGCGATTAAAGTAAAAGGGATAAAGGCGATCGATCCCATTAGTGAAAAAATGATCCGTCCATTCGTCCCGCAACTTTCGAAAAATCTTTCTGGCGGGTAGGTCTACAAGCCCCTCGAAAGCCCAATTAATTTCCTTTTTGTCAAAGCTCAGCTCATGAGGAAACACGTGCAACTGCTTATGTCCGTCAAGCAAGCTACGCATAAGAGTGCCTCCAGACCGCGGTGGTTCCGATATATAGATAAGTGGTTGACTGCACTCAACCGGATAAGACAACGGCTTTTGTGCCCGCAGTTGGGTAATCCCTGCAATGCAATAATTCAATTTGGCTGCGACATTAGCATAGCTGGGCGGACTCATAGCATGACGAATCCATTCTCTTACTAAGTTCTTCAATTTTTGTAATATAGATTTTTGAAGCATGATTAACGATACTGTACTCTCAAGATTCGAGATTTCTCGCGGCGGAAGGCGCATATATTTCTATCAATCTTTCGAAGTCCCAAACTGTATTTGTGTCTTCGGGTTCGAATGAGAGCAAAGTCCTTAGCTTGGTGTAGTCGTCTCTTAATTGATCAAGGACATAGGTAGCTAAATCGAAGGAATATTCGTCCGAAAACATTGGTGGTGTCCTCCCAAGCATCGCCTTCAACCGTTGCTTTGTCTTATTGGGCAAACGTATAGCTAGGCGTGTTTTATAAAAGGCAGAGCGTTGGATGAGATTAACCCATTTAGGTATGATCTGCAAACCAGCTGCCGTGTTAGCGACACATTCGTGATCGGGGAAAGGTTCTTTCAGCTGCAGGAACTTTTGGGCTAAGGCTAACTCTGACAGCGAATTTCGAGTGAAATTATCGAAATCAATCAGATGGACGCGCTCTTTCCCAAAAAGATCAACCCAAGGTTTAATCTGATAAAAGTATCGGGAAAAAGTGATTAATTCAGGGTGTGCACGACATGATTCCGCGAAACCGTCATTAATCTGCCCACCTCGCAAGAGATGCTTATAATGTGACTGAATGCGTCCGAGTGGCTCTCGAATCATATAGATGATTCGGACTTCCGTACCGAGTATTTGCCGTGCTCTTTCCGCGCAGTGGTCTATCCGAGGTCGCATAGTATAGCCCGTCGAAGCTTCGAGCCTGAAAGGCCTGTCCTCAGCCTCTTCATAAAGTTTCTCGTATAACCGTTTGCAAGTGTGGTCGGAATAGCGCCCAGGCACGAGAAAAGCAGGTTCCTTAGCACTGGGACCATAAACAAGTGGATGAGAAGCGATCCTCTTGAAAAGGGAAGTAGTGGCGCATTTCATCGCACCAACAATTAAAATGTTGGGAAGCCGTGATTGAGAGGTTATTTTCATAGCCTAGTGATAATAGCCAAAGGTAGATAAGTCTTCATCCATCAAGTTGCTCAACCGCCGATTCGAGTTTCGATAAAAATTCTCAATATCGGTTACTACTTGATAACCTGGTGCACGATTTCGTATAAACGTAAAAACAGAAAAAGGACGTTTTAAAGCACTCTGATAGAGAAATGTTTTTGCAAGCATACGGAAAGACCTCTTTTTTTGACTACCCTGGTTACGCGGTTGAGCCCTAAGAAAAGAACGAACTTCTTCGACCTCTATTCCCGTGAGTTGGGATAGATCATTTGTATAAACATCAAACTGTTGATTCAACTTCTCATGCACAAAAACGGCGACTCGTTCTTTACCAAACGTGCGCTGATAATGTTCGACGACACTGTCGTATTCGTAGTAAGGTAAGACGGAAGTTTCGAGTAATTTAAATTGGTCTTGAATAAAGGTATCAAAATCCGGCGAAACGTCACTCATCATTGAAAAAAGTTGAATATGCGTCGATTGAAGAATGCTTAGCTGCGAACGAATATTCATCGCGATTTTAGCGTTTGGAAACAAAATCTTGAGTCGGTTCCCGATCGAAAAAGCATCGAGACATACGTCATTGTATGGCGTAGCACCGATGGCTAGCGCTTCAGCCGCAACAATGTTAAGACGATCTGAATCAAAAAGTATGGGCAGCAAATCGTTAATGATCTTTTGCGAAGTTATAGCAAACCGATGCGGAGATTGCCTGAGCGCACGTATCAGACAAAAAGCCGCCCGTTCCTTTTCACTGTAATGGAAACCCCTTGGCGCCACGACTGCGTTGATATCCGGGTGAACCTGGAAAAAGCTCTGCCTCAACGACCGGGTCGCTGTTTTTGGCCAGCCGATGTGAATGACTATATTTTCAAGCTCATTTAAAGGGGTCATAGTAAATGATTCAGTGTTAATTTACGGCGTGTGGTCCGTCGATTTGCTCCTCGGAGAACTGCGGTATGCGGAAAAATTTTGGCGCGAGCCGAACGCCTTCGATTAGAAGCTTCAGCTCAACTCGTTTTAAACGCCCTCCCATGTGCCAAAGCCAGCGTCGCCGTTGGACCTTTAATTGGCCGTGAAGGGCCCTACGAAGAGTTTGGGGCTTGTCTCGGTAGAATCGATAGATATTGAGAAAAATCATACGTTGCACGCGCAAAACTTTGTTAAAGTTGAAAACCCTAAAAACTCCTTGGTCCAACAATTCAACCAATGGTTCATTGATGTGTACGATATCGTAATACAGGCAGATTCGCATCCACATGTCGACATCAGCCCATGCCTCAAAAAGAGAATCGAAAGGCAACAGACGGCAGTACACTTTTTTCCGCACGGCAACTGTGCCCCAGATGAAAGACTTACGCTGATAAAGATAAAAATGCTCGAAGAAATCTCGACCATGTGAAAATTCAGGAACGTGGTCATGTTTGTCGCCTTTACCCAGTGAATCCCAGAAAACAAGTCCTGCTGAAGGCCAGGCCAAGAATGCGTCACAACATTTTTCCACTAATTGTTCGTCGTAAACGTCACCATCATGAAGATTTAGGACAATGTCCCCTGAGGCCCGGCTTATGCCAAAATTTAAGTTTCCAGGCATACCCAAGTTTTTTGACTGTGCGTAATACCTAAGATTTTTAATCATACCCTGCCACTTCGCAACCACCTCGTTCGTGTTATCACCTGAACAGTCGTCACAAACAATGACTTCATCCGCCGGAATTGATTGTTTTGCAACAGATTTGAGCGTGGCATCGAGACCTTGTGGCCTTTTAAAAGTCACAATTACAATTGATACTGTATTCACTATACTCATGTGGCTTAGATATCTACTTTTTCGAACTCGATATTATATCTCTCACGTAAACGAAGATTACTTTGCTTGTAGTATTTGCTTATACTTGATATGGTTTGAGGCTTCCAAAAATCACCAGCTACTACTTTTGGGTTAAACGGCAACTGATCAATAACAGAGGAAAGTTTCCTTACAACTTCATACCCGTAAGGTAAATTCACCCAACACTGCTTAGATGGATGAATTTTGTCCGTAAAGTGATTAAGGAAGCGACTAAAGAACAAAGTGTACTTGTGCATCTTGACATTTTCCGACTTCTCAGCTCCTGGGAATTGTGAAATGCCCAAACCTAAGTCCGAGTCAAGCTGCCGCAAAAGCGCCTCTCCTCTTTTAAGCTCATGATAAGAATATGCATAGAGGTTTTCCCGACCAAACAATTGCGCGATACGGTCAAGAAAGCGGTCGTATTGTAGATATTCGGGCGAAAATCTTGGATTCAAAATTGCCTGAAGCTGGTGCGGGTAGAGCATTTTTTCAAGCGAAGCTGTGCCCCCATACTTTACATGTTGGACATAAAGTGACTGCAAGTAATCAGTTTGTTCCCGCAGAAAAACGACGATCTTTGCTTCTGGGAACAACTCATGAATGCGACAAAGGATGCCATCAGAAACGAACCCTCCCGCCGTTGCTAATGGGTTCCCGCACAAATCCTCGCTGGAACATATGAAAGCATCCCCAAATTTGTTTATTATCTCGTGCCTAATATCATCTGCGTTAAAATCTCCAAAATATGGCCGAAGGATTTTTTTAGAAATAATCCGGTGACGATCAAAAATGAAGTATCCGGAATTACCCCAAAAATGAGCTTGAAGAAAGGTGCTCCCTGTTTTGTGCAAACCAATATGAAATATTGGTGCGGCACTCATTTTTTTTCAAATTCCATGTACAATAGCCGTTTTTTTCGGCAAAAATTAGTTATATCAATGTCGTTTTGAATTCGTCGACAGCCAAGGGTAGTCATAAAGGCCTCGATCTCTTTTTCATAGGTAACATAAACCGCATCAGCATCCGGGTAGAACGGACGACTAAAACAAGCTGGATTTCCGTTCAATAAAAACACTGGTGTCTGATGCGCCTTAGTAAGCTTCCTGCGGATAAGTGAAGGTGATGCATATTTTGCTACCCAGCCCGTAGAAAGCGCATCAATTAGCCGCCCCTTACGAAGCTTTTCTCGACCGGATCCATTGCTTGTTCCCAGAAGTTGACTTGAAATGAGCCCCCGAACATAAAAATCAGGACAAAAAATTATCACCTTACCTTCATCTCGACAGAATCTTGAGCAGTCTAGCAGGAATTCAAAAGGACGTATGCAATGCTCTAATACAAAAACTGAAAAAACAACATCGTAAGTCTTCTCATTCCCAATAAACCTACCATCATTATTCAAAACTTCGAATCGAGCAAAAGGGTAAGATATTCGGTTCGTACGGATCAGATCCCCTGAAAAGTCTGCGCCCGTATAGCTTTTGACACCATGCTCTTTAACTACTGATAAAACTGAAGCGTTTCCGCATCCTAACTCAAGTATGTTTTTACCAGCTATTTCCCCTAGTATTCGTTGGTAAGGCAGTAATTGATTATCAGACCAATTACAATTAGTGAATGCAATATCTTCATAATAACTTGAACTTTCTTTGTAGTAACATGACATCTGCGCAAAAAGCTTGTCTGTCTTTTTTTTATTATAAGCAGAAAAGTAATTCATATTAATAGTTGAAAAGCTATGCTAGCTCGAAGGCAGATTAATTTGGCGAAGTATGCTTTGAGCAACCGAGTCGCAGGTATGCTCCGAAGCCCAGCGAAGAGCTTGCTTTCGAATGTTATACTCTTGGTCTAACGAAATGTTCTGGACCTGATTAAACAAATCTTCAGCAGAATGATAGATAATGCAGTTGGAGCTATTTAAACCATGAGGTGCGCAATTTTCCGGTTTTTTATCCAAATCACGAAAACAGGGTATACACCCATTAGCCGCAATTTCATAGTGCCTTAAACAATCCCAACCAGCTCGCTTAGTTGTTACAGCAAATCGAGAAGCCCTAAGGTCCCCATAGTAGGCGGCCTCATCTTTAAAAGCGTAACTAGTCTTGCACCCTGGAATCTTTTCCGCCACCTCAGAGTCAACGCAATGAATTGCAAATTTTTTTCTTTTTTGGGGTAAGTTCTTTAATATTTTTTCTTCTGGTATACTAAAATTTATGCGGCGCAAATTAGCATGAGATGGCAAAAAACTACTTAATCCAATTGGAAGAAACCGGTGCCAGAGATTAAATTGAGAATCTCGCGTCCATTCACGCTTGAAGTATAAAAACTTTCGATGAGCCCTTGGCAAGAACCAACTGTAGGGGTAACGAAACCAAAGACCAGCATAAGGGTATACTTGTGGGGTATCTGCACCATCCAGAATAATTGCTTTTTTTGGAGATAGCCAAGGTCTTAACATGAGAAAAAACCCATATTGTCTCCAGATATCAGAAAATATAATAAGATCATAATAATCTTTTTGTACTTTCTTAACTATTTTGAAACGATCTACATCAATTTCCTCCAAAATCCCAGAATAGAGAGTAAAACCATTACCTCGGACCTGTTTACTTGTGGCTGTCGAACAATTTTTATATAAGATTTCGGCCTTCGGGTAATCGACTACATTTGTACCAAAGATAGACCTAAACCCTAATAACAATCCGTCTGCTAAATAATCTTCAACTGACGATGTTAAAAATAGTATTCTCATTTTTAGGAAACTTGAAGACTTGTACTCAATTGTGATGAGCAGCGGTCAGTGATATAAGCCCTAAAAACCCTATCTAGTTCGCTTAATGGCTGTCGCTTGAACTCCAAATTACTAAGTATCCTGTTGATTAACTTCAGCCCGGCGGTCAACTCTGAAGTCTGCATTTCAGGCAAAATTAGGCAAGGATTCCAAAGATTCATACGATTTCCAACCAGGATGCATCCTGCAGCCGCGGCATCAACGTTCGCCAATCCACCTAAAGGGCGATAACTATTCGGGGCAAAATAAATCATGCTCTCTGATAGAGACCTTAAATACTCCAAACAACTGCCTACTTGGGCTTTATGAAAAATCGAGGGATCCATACCTAGGCCAGCAGCTTTGACGCGAATCAGGTCCAAATCTTGATGATCTTCCACATGAACAATCGGCTTTTTCTCAACATCGGGAAATAATTTCATCACATCGCCTGCACGCTTGAAACCGTAGCTGATATCAATGGCGTGCTTGCTCTGCCATAGGTTTTGCGGATTTGGGCCGTAACGCTGAGTGAAGAAATAGTCATACCCGACGGGTGGCTTTCGCAAGTATTGACGATACTGAGGCATCCGGTGGTGCTCCAAAAAAGTGGCCCATTTGGTCTGCGGAAATTGCCGTGTAATCCGTGCAGGAATCGCGTTTTC
>MDTB01132347.1_pt1 | contig 11490 bp, 12 predicted proteins | sample 811161 | NCBI WGS metagenome assembly MDTB01 (sample SAMN05326650, study PRJNA326480) | marine metagenome | isolation source: seawater | place: Mediterranean Sea | collected 2009
CCTCCACAAACTATTATAGCAGTAATGATTTCTAATCTACAAGAAAAGATTAAAATTTATTTTTCTCTCAGTTTGTCGGCTTCAAAAACACCTAGAACGTGAAAATCTTCACAATGCAATCCTAATTCTTCTAAAGATTTTTGAACTTTCTTATCTTCTATATGCCCATCAAGATCACACAAAAAAAAGAAAGAATCGAATGTATTTTTTTCAGGGTAACTTTGTAATTTTGTTAAATTGACCCCGTTAATAGCAAAACCTCCTAAAGATTGGTACAGTGCTGCTGGTTTACTTTTTAGTTTAAACAAAAAAGATGTAATATATTTTTTTTTTCCAAATTCAGGCTGAAATATATCTTTTCCCATTACTAAAAATCTTGTGAGATTACCTTTGTCATTCTCAATATTCTTATGAATTATTTCTAAATTATAAATTTTAGCACTTAATGAAGATGATATTGCTGCTTTTGTTTTGTCTTTACTCTTAGAAACCATTTCAGCAGACCCTGCGGTATCAGCTCTTACATGTTCAATCAAATTATGTAATTTTATAAACTTAGAACATTGAGATAAAGCTTGACCATGAGAATAAACCTCCTTTATATGCGAAATTTTAGTCCCCTTGAGACCTAATAAGTTGTGTTCTATCTTTTGAAAATATTCACCATAAATATTTAGTCTATATTTAAATATCAGGTACTCTATACCAATGTTACCAGTAATTCTGTTAGACTCTGGTATTATTATTTTTGAATTTGGATCCTTAAAAGCTTTTAAAAAACATTCATCGAAAGTTTTACAAGGAATTATTTCTGATTCAGGCTCAATAGATTGGGCAGCTAAATGTGAGTAGGCTCCAAATGACCCTTGAAAATAAATTTTATTCATTAGGATTTATATTCCATAATTTTTTTTATAGCTACAAAATCCTCTTCTGTATCAACTCCAATTGAGGAACTTTTTGCAAGTGCAACATTTATATTAATATGATTATCTAAAGCTCTTAGTTGTTCTAAATTATTTTTAATTTCGTTTTGTGATTGATCTAAATGGACAAAGTTTTTTAGAGTATCTATTTGATAACAATAAATTCCCAAATGATGATATGTGTTTTCTTTTAAATTTACTGATTTTCTCATAAAATTCTTAGCTTCGGGAAACTTAGACATTTCTAAACTCTCTTTTGTAGTTACTTTAACAACATTTTCTAAATCATATAAATTATTATCATTTATTTTAGAGGCTAAAGTTCCCATTTTAGAATTAGTTTTTACCATTTGATCGCGCAAATTTTTAATATCCTCGATATTCATCAATGGCTCATCACCCTGAAGATTCATAATTAATTCAATATCTGATTTTCCAATTTTTTTTAGGGCCTCATATACTCTATCAGTACCTGTTTTATGAATTTTGCTGGTTAAAATTGCTTGACCACCATTATTTACAACATCATCAACTATTTCTTGATCTTCGGCTGCAACGATAACATGTCCTATATCCGCTAGTTTTGCATTTTTAAATACATGAGAAATAATTGATAAACCATTAATTTTCAGCAATGGTTTATTAGGTAATCGAGACGCTGATAGTCTAGAAGGAATTATAACTAATGTTTTCATTCTTTTTTTAATTTAAAATAAGATTATGAACAGAGGCAAAATTGTACATTAAAATATAAGCAATTTTTAGTTTATAATGTTATACGTTCAAAATAAATTTTTATAAAATGGATTCTTTTGAAATAAACAAAATAATTGCAGCAGTTTTAATGGTTGCCCTTCTGATTATTGGGATTGGTAAAATTTCTGACGTGATATTTCATGTTGAAAAGCCAAAAACACCAGGATATTTAGTTGAAACAGATCAAGTTGCAAATATCTCTGAGACTACTACTGAGGCTGTAGAGGAAAAAGTTAATATTGAAGCTTTGATGGCAATGGGAGATATAGCTAGTGGAGAAAAAATTTTTAAAAAATGTGCCGCTTGTCATTCTATAGTAAAAGGTGGAAAAAATAAAATTGGACCAGCACTATACAATGTTGTTGGTAGAAAAGTCGGTGGCGTAGATGATTATAAATACTCAAAAGCTTTAGTTTCTTATGATAAGTCGTGGACATATGAGGAGCTAAACGGATTTTTATTAAAACCAGCAAAATGGATCAAAGGAACCAAAATGGCTTACGCTGGACTTAGAAAAGAAAAAGATAGGGCATCTGTCATAAAATATTTAAATCAAAATGGTGATAATCCTCTACCACTACCTTAATTTTCCAAAACAATATAAAAGAATACTTTTTTGAACGTGAACTCTGTTCAGTGCTTGTTGCCATACTTTTGATTGTTTACTATAAAATACATTCTCATCAACTTCGGATCCTCTAGGTAAACAGTGCAAAAATATACAATCTTTGTCCGCTTTTCTTAAAAGCTTTTTTGTAATCTTAAAATTTTTAAATTGTGATAATTTTTTTTTCTTATTTACTTTGTCATTTAATGAAATTACTTTATCAGAAAATATGACATCTGAATTAATTGCTGCTTTTTCAGCATTATTAAAAATAAAAATTTTACCTTTATTTTTTTTTGCCCAGTTCAAAATTTTAGATTCTGGCTCGTAATTTTTAGGACACCCAATATTCAATCTAAAATTAAATTTCACTGCTGCCGCAATTAAACTATTTAGAACATTATTAGAGTCACCTATCCAGGTAATTTTAAGTTTTGATATTGGTTTTTTTTTTATTTCTTCTAAAGTAAAAATATCACTTAATACTTGAGTGGCATGTGAGCTGGGTGATAATCCATTTATTATTGGTATAGATAAATGCTTTTTAAATTCATCAATTTTCTTATCACTATCAGTTCTAAGCATAAAACCATCTCCATAAGTTGATAAAATTTTTGCTGTATCCTCTAGGGTTTCTCCCCCTTGTCCAAGATGGAGTTCGTTAGACCTTAAAGTTATTGTTCCTCCTCCCAGTTGTTTAATTGCTAAATAAAAACTTAATCTTGTTCTCAAACTTGATTTTTCAAACATTTGAATCAATAACTTACCTTTTAATGGATTTCCTTTGTCAACTTCTAATGTGCTAAACATTTTTCTAGATTTTTTTCTTTTTTTTGCATCTAATAAAATTTTTTTTAAATCTGCCACTGGTATATCTTTAATATTGATAAAATGATTCATCTACTTATACATTTGGCAAACTTTATTGATAATTTTTAAAGCTTGATCAATTTCTTTTTTTTTACATTTAGTGGTGGTAAAATTCTTACTACATTTTCAGCTGCTCTAATAGTAAGTAATTTTTCTTTCATGAGATGTTTTATAAAGTCAGTCTGATCTTTGTGAAGTTTTAAACCTATCAAAAGACCTTTTCCCCTCACTTCTTTAATTACTTTTGGGAATTTATCTTTTATCACGTTAAGTTGATTATGAAAATAATTTGAATTTTTTTTAACGTTATTTAAAAAAGATTTTTTTGATATTATATCAAATACTGTAGATCCAATTTTCATCGCTAAGGGGTTGCCCCCAAAAGTTGAACCATGCGTTCCCGCAGTCATTCCTTTAGCAACTTTTTTATTCATTAAAACCGCTCCTATTGGAAAACCTCCTCCTATCCCTTTTGCAATAGGTACAATATCTGGTTTTACCTTAGACTTTTCAAACGCAAAAAAATCGCCTGAACGTCCTATCCCACATTGTACTTCATCAAGAATAAGCAATATCTTTTTTTTATCACATAATTTTCTTAATTCTTTTAAACACCAATCAGGTATTACTTTTATGCCACCTTCACCCAATATAGTCTCTACCATAATAGCAGCTGTATTTTTTGTAATTTTTTTTTTTAGTGATTTATGGTCGCCAAATTTAAAATGGTCAAAACCTGGGATTTTAGGTCCAAATCCCTCCGTCATTTTTTTTGAACCACTCGCATATATTGCCGCTATTGTTCTACCATGAAATGAATTCTTAATACAAAGTATTCGATTTTTATTTAATTTTCCGATCGAATAAAAGTATCTTCTGGCAACTTTGATTGCTGCTTCAGTTGCTTCTGCGCCACTATTTTGAAAAATTACATAGTCTGCAAATGTTTTTTTAGCAAATTTCTTGGCTAACGTTTCTCCTTCAGGTATTTCAAATGCATTAGATACATGCCATAGTTTTTTGGATTGTTTGTTAATTATCTTAATTAAACTAGGGTGTGCATGACCTAAGGAATTTACTGCGATACCCTGAACGAAATCTAAATATTTAGTTCCATTAAACGTATATAAATAACTTCCCTTCCCTCTAGCAAATGAGATTTTTTTTCTATTATAGTTTTTTGCCAAATTACTCATAATTATTTTCTAATCAAAAACTTTGTATAAACAAAAATATTAAATACAAGTAAGGATTGAATACATAATAAATAAATTTCCATTTTTTTTGTTGATAACTATGAATAATTTCTTGTTTTAACAGATCAATAATCAGTATATGGTATTATTTAAAATAATAAATACATTATATAGATTTATGGGCTGGACAGATGAAAAAGTATCAAAACTGAAAGAGTTGTGGGGTAAGGGAAATACAGCAAGCCAAATAGCTGAAATAATAGGTGGAGTTAGTAGAAATGCAGTAATTGGTAAAGCTCATAGACTTAATCTTTCTGCTAAAATTAAAACTAGAACAGCATCATCCAACCAAAGTTTTGATAACACAATTAATGAAAAAAATAATAAACTAAAAAGAGGAAGAAGGAGTAAATTTAAGTCATTAATTATAGAAAAAGATTTCGAGCCAGAAAATCCAAAGCAATTGGAAGAACTAGACGAAAACTCTTGCAAATGGCCAATAGGTCATCCGGATGAAAAATCATTTTACTTTTGTGGAAGATCGTCACTTAAAGATTTTTCATATTGTAAACTTCACTTATTATACGCATATCAGCCTAAAGGTAAAAAAGAAGATGTTACAGAAAAAGGAGATATTCCGGAATTTATAGAAAAAAAAATCAAAACGGCTTAAAATTCATTTTTTTCTAATTTGTCTTATTTTTGAGAACTGACCACCTTCTCTCCACATATAACTATATCTGCTCACTTCTTGATCAAACTTCCTTTTACAAGGCAATCCAATATCTAAATTGGTTTTATATTTTCCTGACACAACATTATCATATTTCAGAAGTCTTAATTGATCTTGGGTTAATAAGGGAGTTGGAAATAACTCAAAAAATTTTGCGGAAATTTTTGCAATAGGTAAGGGCATAGGGAGTAGAAGCCTTTTTTTATCAATCGAAATAAGAAGTATCTTGATAATTTCTTTAAATGAAAAAATCTCAGGACCCACACATTCGATAATTTTATGTTCAGGATTTTTAGATATTATTGAATAGATTATTTCAGTTAGATCTGAACAATGAATTGGAGTAAATTTTGTGTTTCCAGAATAATATAAAGGGAATATTGGTAAAAAGCTTAGTAAAGTCATAAAACTAGTTGTAAATTTATCATCCACAGAGTACACAACAGAAGGTCTTAAAATTGTTGTTAAAGAAAAATTATCTAAAATATTTTTTTCCCCTTCAAGTTTACTTTTAGCATATTCAGAATCATGAGCTTCATTAATACCTAAAGCAGATAAATGAATAAATTTTTCTAAGTTATACTCCTTACAAAGTTTGGACAATATTAGAGGAAACAATGAATGAATATTTTTAAATGTATTTCCTCTTTTTTTTTCAAAAAGTATGCCTACTAAATTGATGCATATATCTGCTTTTTCAAAAAGTTTTCTAATTTTTTTTTCATTAAAAATGTCTGACTCTACTATGTCAATATAACCAGCATTACCTTGGGTTTTGATAATATAGCTTTTTTGATGTAAATTCCTTGTTACTATCGTTACTTTATAGTTATTTTTAGTTAACTTTCTAATTAGATGTCTGCCTATTTGACCGCTGCCGCCAAAAATTAGACAATTTTTTGCTTTCATATATATAATATATTTAAATGAGTATTGATATTAAACTTTATAAAAAAGATTTACCAGATGATTTAGATTTAGGCAACGTAATAGCTGTGGACGGAGAGTTCATGGGTCTAAATGTACTTAGAGATCCTCTTTGCTTAATACAGATTTCATCAGGAAAAAATGATGCATATATTATTCAATTAGATAGATCTAACTACGAAGCCCCGAATTTAGTAAAAATTTTAAAAGATGAAACGATAACAAAAATTTTTCATTATGGTAGAGCTGATATTGCTCATATAAAATATTATTTAAAAACTAATACAAATAATATTTTGGATACTAAAATTGCGTCTAAACTTGCAAGATCTTATTCTGACAATCATTCACTTAAAACATTGATTAAAGAATTCATCAGCATTGATATCAGTAAACAATTTCAGAGTTCTGACTTTGGCGGTGAACTTACTCCCGCTCAACAAAAATATTGTGCCAATGATGTAATATATCTTCACAAAATTCATGAAGAGCTAGAAAAAATCTTGAAAAGAGAAAAAAGAATTAATCTATATAAAGATTGCTTAAAATTTTTAGAAACTAGAGTTGAGCTTGATCTTTCGTTGTTTAAAGATGATATTTGGTCTCATTAAAAAATGAAAAACGAAATTAAAGAAATCGGAAAAAGTGTAATTGAATTGCAGATCAGAGCACTCAAAAAATTAAAATATTCAATTGACGATTCTTTTGACAAATCAGTCAAGACGCTCCTGAACTGTAAATCTAAAGTAATAGTTTGTGGTGTTGGTAAAAGTGGAATTATTGCATCAAAAATTTCTTCAACATTATCATCTGTCGGGACTCCTTCTTTTTCTATTTCAGCCTCTGATTGTTCTCACGGAGACTTAGGTAAAATTACAAAAGACGATATTCTAATTCTAATTAGTAATTCTGGAAATACATCAGAGCTTAACAATATTATTGATTATACTAAAAAAAATAAAATTTTTTTGATAGGAATTATATCCAACAAAAACTCTACTTTGTATAAATCATCAAACATTAGATTGTTGATACCAGAAGTTATTGAGTCAGGTGATGGTATTGTTCCTACGTCTAGTACTGCCGTACAACTTGCCATTGGTGATGCACTTGCAATTTCTTTAATGAAAAAAAAGAAGTTTGGAAAGTTAGATTTTAAAAAATTCCATCCAGCAGGAAGCTTAAGTGCAAAATTAAAAACTGTTGGAGATTTAATGCTAGTTAAAAATAAGATACCCTTTGTAAACGAAAATCAGCTAATGAAAAATGCATTAAAAGTTTTAAACTCGAAAAAATTAGGTTTCATAGTGATTATAAATAATCAAGGTTTGAATAGTGGAATATTCACAGATGGTGATCTCAAAAGATTACTACAAAAAAAGGGTAAAATTCAAAATTTGAAAATTAAATTATTTATGACTAAAAATCCTTATGTGGTTGAAGAAAATACTTTAGCATCAGAGATACTATTAAAAATGAATAAAAAAAAAATCACCAGTGTATGTGTTTATAGGAAAGGAAATAAAAGAAAAACTATTGGCGTTCTACATATTCATAATATCCTAAAAAATTCGAGATAATAAATTGATAAATAAATTACCTAAATTACTTTTATTTATTTTTATTCTTTTAATAAGTTTATTTTTATATCTGAAATTTTCTTCAGAAAAAGAAACTAGCAATGTGGAAAAAATTATTACAAAAAAAAAGGAATTAAATTTAGAAACCAAAAATAACCTTATAAAAAATCTGAAATATGACGTTAATTTTGAAAATAATACTAAATATAATATTACAGCTGCTCTTAGTGAACTTATATATGATGATAAAGATGAAATCGTTAAAATGCAGATTGTTGAGGCTATTTTTGTTGATAAAGGAGGCCTTCCTTTAATAATTACATCAGACAATGCAATTTTTAATAACACAACTTACAACACTACCTTTACAAACAACGTTAAAATTAAATATATCAATAATAAAATGAATTCAGAAAAATTATTTCTAAATTTTGAAAATAATGTTGTGATAATTAACGATAATATTATATATGAAGGTGTAATGGGATATGGAAAGGCAGATAATATCAAAATAGACCTAATTACAAAAAATGTAAAAATTTTTATGAATAATTTAGATGATAAAATTGAAATAACTTCTAAAACAAAACAATGAGCAATGTCAAAAAATTTAGAATTAAATCATTTAAGAACAACGAAAAATCAATACTTAAATTAGAAAAAATTTCTTTAAAATTTGGAAGAAAAATTATACTTGATAATTTAAATCTAAAACTTAACAACGGTCAAATTCTTGGCCTACTAGGACCTAATGGTGTTGGTAAATCAACAATTTTTAATTTAATTACTGGATTACTCGCCCCAGATTTTGGGTCAATAATTATAAATTCCAAAATAGTGAATAAGTATCCAATTTATCAAAGAACACTAAAGTTTAATATTGGATTTGTTCCGCAATATGGTGGTTTTTTTCATGACCTTACAGTCTATGAAAACTTAAAAGCAATTTCTGAAATAACAATAAGTGAGGTTAGTATAAGAGAAGAAAAAATTAATTCATTAATATCTAAATTTGAACTTGATGCCAATAGAGATATTAAAGCTAATTTTTTATCTGGCGGTCAAAAGAAAAAACTAGTTATTGCAATTGCTCTTATCGCAGATCCAAAAATACTCCTCTTAGACGAACCTTTTGCAGCTCTTGATTTAATGACAATTAAAGCGCTTCAAGAGATTATAGTAAACCTACAAAGTAATAATAATATTTCAGTAATTCTTTGTGATCATCAAGCCCGGGATCTACTCGCTTGTGTAGATACGGCTGCAATAATTCATAATGGAAAAGTTGTTGCCCATGGAACTCCTTCAAACTTAATTCAAAATATTGATGCTAAAAATGCCTATTTTGGGGACTCATTCAAAATAAGTTAAATTACAATCGTGAATAAAATAATAAAGATTTCTAAATCGATTAAACCATTCAATAAGACAATGAAAATTGAAGGGGATAAAAGTCTATCTATCAGGTGGGCTCTATTAGCATCTCAGGCAAAAGGAAAATCAATTTCTTACAATCTTTTAAAGTCAGAAGATGTAATCAGCACTCTTAATTGTCTTAAAAGATTAGGAGTAAAGACAATTTTGAAAAAAAATAAATGTGAAATAATAGGTAGGGGGTTAAATAGTTTTAATTTTAAAAAAAAAATTATTCTTAACGCAGGAAATTCTGGAACTTTAGCCAGATTATTGCCTGGTTTGCTCGTTCATTCTAAAAATGAAATAATTATTAAAGGCGATAAAAGTCTTTCTAAAAGAGATTTTAAAAGAATAACAGAGCCATTAAAAAAATTTGGAGCAAAAATTAAAACAAATGGTGGAAAGCTTCCTATGAAAATTAATGGTACAAGTAACCCAAAACCAATTAAATATTTCGAAACAAAAGGTTCAGCTCAATGCAAAAGTTGTGTAATGCTTGCGGCACTGAATACTGAAGGTACAACTAGAATCAAAGCAAAAGTTTCTCGCAACCATTCTGAGCTTCTTTTTAAATACTTAAGATTACCAATAAAGATAAAAAAGGTTAATAACTTCGATTTTATTAATATTAATGGAAAAAAAAATATTAAACCATTTAATTATATAATTCCATCAGACATAAGTTCTAGCGCCTTTTTTATTGTTTTGACAGCTTTATCAAGTAATTCAAAATTGAAAATAAAGTCAGTTAATATCAACCCAACAAGAATTGGTATATTGAAAATTCTTAAAGAGATGGGAGTCAAAATAATCATAAAGAATAAAAAAGTATTAAATGGAGAAAAAGTTGGTGACCTTTGTGTTACTTCAAATCAATCACTAAAACCTATAAATTGCTCTCCAAATTTAAATAGTTCTGCAATAGACGAGTTTTTATTAATTTTTTTATTAGCTGCTAAAGCTGATGGAGTTTCAAGATTTCGAAAATTATCTGAACTAAATCAAAAAGAAAGCCCTAGATTAAAGTGGGGCTCAAAACTTTTAAACATAATTGGAATTAAGAATGTAGTTACTAAAGATAGTATAAAGATTCATGGTAATCCAAATCTAATTTTAAAAAAAAAAATTACCATTCGAAATTTTTTAAAAGATCACAGAGTATTTATGACAAGTGTTGTTGCGGCTTTAGTTTTTGGTGGTCACTGGAAAATCTCTGATCAAGATTCAATTAAAACTTCATTTCCAAGTTTTTTAACAAAAATAAAAGATTTGGGAGCAAAAATAAGTTAAATATGAGAACTAAAAGAAATTACCTTATTAAACTAATATAATTAATTAAAAAAACCCCTAAAATCATTATCTTTTAATCATTTTTATGGTTTTTTTAGAGATTCAGTATTGATTAAAATGTCAAATTTAACTAAAAGGGCGTGTTTTAAAAAAACAAAATAATATTAATGGAAATTTATAAAGATCTTAAAACCCCTGCATCCCAGGAATTTGAAAAACTACTTAACAGTCAATTATCAAAAAATAATATTGAGGAAGGCAAAATTATTGAAGGTAAAATAAACAAAATTACAGATAAATTTGTTTTTTTGTTTATTGAGGGTTTAAAAAGTGAACCAGTGTTAGATATCAATGAACTAAAGAGCATGGGTCTGAGTGATAAAATTAAAATTGGAGAAAAAATTTCTGTTTTATTAGAAAGAATTGAAGATAAAAACGGTGAAGTAGTTGTATCTGCTAGTAAAGCTCAAAAAATTAAAGGTTGGGATAAGCTAGTTGAAGCATATGAAAAGAATGAGCCTATTATGGGAAAAATTACTTCAAAATGTAAAGGTGGATGCATAGTTGAGCACATTGATACTGGCTCACTAATGTTTCTCCCAGGATCTCAGATTAGCGACAAACCTCTTAAAGATATTAGTCATTTAATGAATGAACCTCAAAAATTTGCTTTGATCAAATTAGATAAAATAAGAGGAAATGCATGTGTCTCTAGAAGAGAAATAATTTCGTCTTTTAAAAAGGAAGACAAAGCAAAAATAATTGAAAAATATAAGATCGGTGACATTATTAAAAACGCAGAAGTTAAAGGCTATAGCTCTTTTGGTTGTTTTTTTAATGTAAAAAACGAATTAGATGTTCTGGTTCATTTACAAGAGATCTCCTATTCTAGAGTAAATCATCCTGATGAGGTTTTTAACATCGGAGAGAAACATGATCTTAAAGTCATTTCAGTTGATAAAGAGAAATTACAAGTTGGATGTTCTGTAAAACAATTGTCTCCTGATCCTTTTGAACATATTGAAAATTATGAATTAAATAAAGTCTATAAAGTAAAAGTTGTTAAGATTATGGATTTTGGAGCTTTTTGTGAATTGGAACCAGGTTTAACAACTTTATTACACTCAAGTGAACTTAGTTGGTCAAAGAAAAATGTTTCAGCAAAAAAAATGTTTAAAGTTGGAGATGA
>MDTB01145190.1_pt1 | contig 11490 bp, 12 predicted proteins | sample 811161 | NCBI WGS metagenome assembly MDTB01 (sample SAMN05326650, study PRJNA326480) | marine metagenome | isolation source: seawater | place: Mediterranean Sea | collected 2009
ATTTTTTTTTAACCAAAAATATTAAAAAAGCAGTTAAAAATAAAGATGTGATTATAATTTCAACACCACTTACAAAAAACACAAAAGGTTTGATAAACAAAAATATTTTAAGATTATTAGCAAGAGGTGCAATAGTTATAAATGTAAGTCGATCATTATGTCTTAATTTAAATGATTTAATATTTTTTCTGAAAAATAAACATTTAGGTGGAGCAGGTTTAGATGTTGTTGAGGGAGAACCAATTCAAAAAAATCATCAATTATTAAGGTTTAAAAATGTAATAGTAACACCGCATACTGGTGGAATCTCAGATAATTTTTATAATAGAAATCTAAATCTTATTCTAGAAAATATAAAAAAATTTATAAAGTCAAAAAAACTTTCTAATTTAGTTGATATTAACAAAGGATATTAAGATGAGCTTGAAGGTAGATAAAAACATAAAGAAGTACGAGTTAATATATAAAAAAGGTCAAAATCATTTTTACCCAAATCTTGATTTAGTCCGTATTCAAAAAACCTTTTTGAAAGGTAATATCGGAAAAACATTAGATTTTGGTTTTGGATCTGGTGAAAATTTAGTTTTTTTAAGCAATGAAGGTCATGAAATTTATGGATTAGAGACATCATTTTCAGCTCTGAAAATAACTAAAAAAAAAATTAAGGATAAAAAATTAAAGTCAAATTTAAAAATATTAAGCAGTTATAAAAAAATTCAGTTTCAGGATGGTTTTTTTGATAATATAATTTGTCTTAGTGTTTTTTCGCAATTAAAAAATAAAAAAAATGCAACACATTTATTAAATGAATTCAATCGTATACTAAAAAATGATGGAATATTAATCATTGATATTAACGGTCCAAAATCAGAATACTTTTATAAAAAAAAAGATTTTTTTAGTCTAAAAAATAAAAAAGATTTTTTAGATATTTTGAAAAAAAATAATTTTAAGATTATAAATCATGGAGAAGTCTATAAATCTTATCTTAATATACAAGATCATGAATTTTTGGCTATCGCAAAAAAAAAATAAAAATTTTTGACAAAAAAAACTTACATAATTGCAGAGGTGGGTCCTAATCATCAAGGATCATTGAGATTAGCATTGAAGTATATAAAAAAACTTTCAAAAATTGGAGTTGATGCTGTCAAATTTCAAATTGGAATTGCTGAAGAACATTACTCAAAAGATTCATTTAAGCCAAATTATCATAAAAAAACTTTGAAAAATAATGACGAAATTATTGCTCAAGCAAGAAAAAGATTACTTAATTTAAAAGATCATATCAAAATTTATAGAGAATGTAGAAAATATAAAATTGACTACATCTGTTCTGCATTTGATTTAGTAAGCTTAAAATTTTTATATAGATATACAAAATTTCCGTATTTTAAAATTCCGTCTGGTGAACTTTTAACATTAGATACTCTAAAATTTATTAAAAGTAAAAAAATTCCTATAATTCTCTCTACAGGAATGGCGAGTATTAAGGAAATAAATAAAACTTTAGATTTTCTAAATTATAAAAATAAAAATATTATTTTACTTCATTGTGTGAGCAGCTACCCAACAAAACTTAAAGATTTAAATTTAAATTTTATCAAAATATTGAAAGAAAAATTTAAACTTCCTGTAGGAGTCTCTGACCATTCTCGTGGTTATTTAGCTCCAATAATAGCAAAAAGCCTTGGAGCAACTATTATAGAAAAGCACGTAACTTTGAGTAGAAAATTAGTTGGTCCTGACCACAAAGCATCGTTAACAATTGAAGAGTTTAAGCAAATGGTAAATCTAGTAAGAACAACAGAAATAATATTAGGTCAGAATAAAAAAATAATCTCAATTGATGAAAAATCAAATTTAAGAGCAGTCAGAAAAAGCTGTGTATCTTCTTTAGACATATCTAAAGGTGAAAAAATTACGAAAAAACATATTTGTTTTAAACGACCAGGTACAGGAATTAACCCATATGACTATAAAAAATTCCTTAATAAAAGATCGAAAAAGTTTATTGAAAAAGATAGAGTTCTTAAACTTAGAGATTTCAAATAGTTGATTATGAAAAAAAATAATAATTTTGATGATTTAATTAGTGATTTCGAAAATTATTTTAGGTTTAAAAAATCTAAAAGGTTACATGATCCCATTTTTTTTGGAAATGAAGCTAAATATCTTAAAGAATGTATCAGCTCAGGTTTTGTTTCATATGTAGGAAATTTTGTTAATATTTTTGAAAATAAAATAAGTAAATATACAAAATCTAATTATTCAATAGCAACATCATCAGGAACAGCCGCTTTACATTTGGCTTTAAACTACTACAAGATAGATAAAGGTTGTGAAGTATTGTTGCCTAGTTTTACATACGTTGCTACTGCAAATGCAATTAAATACTGCAATTCAAATCCTAATTTTGTAGATATTGAAACTGAAAGTTTTGGTGTTTGTCCCATAAAATTAGAATTATATTTAAAAAAAATTGGTATAAGAAAAGGAAAAAAGTTAATTAATAAAAATACAAAAAAACATATTAAAGCCTTAATAATAGTTCACGTATTTGGGTTTCCAGCCAAAATTAATGAAATTAAAAAAATATGTAAAAAATATGGTATTTATTTAATTGAAGATGCTGCAGAAGCAGTTGGAACCTTTTTTAACAAAAAACATTTAGGCACGTTTGGAGATATGGGTATACTGAGTTTCAATGGCAATAAAACAATTACCTCTGGAGGTGGAGGTATAATACTTGTTAAAACAAAAAAAGCTGCAAATTATCTTAAGCATTTGTCAACCCATGCTAAAGTAAAAATTGGAAATGATTTTATTCACGATCAAATCGGGTTTAATTATAGAATGACAAATTTATCAGCTGCAGTAGGTTGTGCACAGTTAGAAAATATAGGTAAAATTATAAAATCTAAAAGAAAAAATTTTAGTGATTATAATAAAATTTTTAAGGGATATAAAAAAGAAGTTCAAATTATCAAAGAACCCCGTTTATCAACAACAAATTACTGGTTAATTACAGCAGTATTCAAAAGTAAAAGTTTGAGAAATAAATTTGTAAATATATTAAATAAAAAAGGTTTTGGACTTAGGTATACCTGGAAGCCACTTCATTCACTAGATATTTTTAAAAATTGCCCTTCAGACAATATGATAAATTCAAATAGAATTTACAATAATTCTGTAAATTTACCTAGCAGTCCAATTTTAAATTTGAAAAAAAAATAAAATGACAAAAATTATAGCTTATTCTGCAGCTAGATCTGACACAGATAGGTTTTATCCATTTTTAAACTCTTTAAAAAAACAAAAAAAGGTTAATCTTTCTATTGCTGCTTCATATATTCATTATATCGATACTTTTGGAGATACTATTCAACATTTGAATAAAAATTTTAATGTAGAGAATAGAAAATTTAAAATAAAAAGTTTGAAAGATAGTCCAAGCCAATTAGGAAAAAATCTCGCAAAAGAAATCATTTACTTATCAAGTTTATTTAAAAAAAAAAAAACCTGATATTTTAATTATCATGGGCGATAGATATGAAATATTGGCTCCTGTAGCAGCAGCAATCCCATTCAATATACCAATTGTACATATTTATGGTGGGGCAGTTACTCTAGGAGCAATAGACGAACTTATTAGACATGGTGTAACTAAAATTTCACACCTTCACTTAACAGCTCATCATCAATACTCGAATCGATTAGTGAAGATGGGTGAAGAAAAATGGAGAATAAAAACGGTAGGAATACCTGAAATTACGAATTTAAAAAAACAAAAAAACATAAGTATTGATAATTTGAAAAAGGAAATCTTTTTAGACTTAAGAATAAAAACTTTATTAGTTACTTTACATCCAACAACAATAAATTTTAAAAATATTGATAAAGAAATTGATAATCTTCTTAAAGCGCTTAAAAAATCTAAATTTCAAATAATTTTTACATATCCAAATTCAGATCTAGGTCATAAAAAAATTATAAAAAAAATAAAAGTTTTTTGTCAAAAAAAACAACAATATGTATTTATAAAAAATGCTTCCATCAGTCTGTATGCTAATCTTTTAAAAAAATGTTGTGCAATGATAGGAAATTCATCAAGTGGTATAGTTGAGTCTGCAAGTTTTAAATTACCGGTGGTTAATATTGGGATAAGGCAAGATGGAAAAGTTAAACCAAAAAACGTTATTACTACAAACTTTGAAGAAAAAAAAATTTTAAAAGCAATTAATAAAGCTTCGTCCAAAAAATTTAAAGACATGATAAAAAATTTAAAAAATCCATACGAAAAAAAAATTAATCTTCAAAAAATTAGTAATTTTATATTAAAATCTTGTAAAAATTCAAAAATATTACATAAAAGATTTATTGACTAAAAATGAAAAGATTATTTGTATTATGTTCTCATTTTAGAACACCACACACAGTAAGTCAATTTGGTGCAAATTTTAAAAATAAAAAAATCAAAATTACAGTTTTTAGTATTCTTCCGTTATTAAATCCTGAAGTATTTAAAAATTTTTACAATAAAAAAAACGATATAACAATTAATAATAAAAATTTCGTAAATATAAAAAGCTATTTTGACTTATTTAAAATTTTGAATAAATGTAATAATCATTCTTATTTTTATAATGCAGCAAATACAAGTTTGATATCCACTTTAATTGAATTGTTTCTAATAAACTTTAAAAAATTTAAAAAAATTCAGATCATTGGAGAAATTTCACCATCAACAAAAAATGACGTTTTAAAAGAATTTTCATTTCTTTTTAAAAGGGATAAAGTTTTTTTGATTAAAAAAATATTATTATTTTGTTTTTACAAAATTTTTAAAACTTTTTTAAATGTAATCAGTTTTAATAAATCATTTTTCATTTTTTTAGATAATAAAAAATATTATGAGATCTTTAATAAAAAAAATTACCTTAACATTCATAAATATGACAATGAAAATTACTCAAAATATCTCAAATTTTCGAAACAAAGAAAAAGAAAAAAATATATTGTTTTTTTAGATCAAGACTTAGATCACAATTTTGAGTTTTCTTTAAGAAAAGTAAAACTTTCAAAATTTGACTCAAAAATATATTGGAAAAAAATTGATTTTTTTTTTTCAGAGTTAGAGAAATATTTGAAATATAAATATAAAATCGTTATAGCATCTCATCATAGAAGACCAAAAGGAGATTATCCAATTAAAAGAAAATTTATTCATAATAATACTGGCAATTTAGTAAAGGACTCCATTCTAGTTTTGGGTCATCATTCTTTGTCAATTAATTATGCAATATTTTATAGTAAACCAGTTTTACTTTTAAATACTAATATTTTTAATTTACACACATTTACTAGAAAAAATTCTATAAATCTTTTAAGAAAAAAACTTGGTTTAGAAGTTATAAATATAGATAACAAAATTACATTTAATAAAAAAAGTTTAGAAAAAATTCTTTATGTAGATAAAAAGAAATATATCGCATATTTTAATAAGTATTTAGGTTTCAGCTTTAACCAAACTAAAGGAGAAAAATGGGCTGTAATTTCAAAAATTTTAGCTAAAAACTAAAAATATTAAAATGATTATAAAAAATAGCCAAGAATAAGGTATATAAAATATTAATGACAGAAAAACTAAATTTGACTTATCAATATTATTTTATAAATCATAATGACAAGATTAATAATGCTCTAAAATATCTAAACAAAAATCAAGATAAATGTTTAGTTGTAATTGATAGCAAAAATAAACTTATAGGAACTTTGACAGATGGTGACATTAGAAGATCCATATTAAAAGGTGTTAGTTTTAAACAATCAATTAAAAAAATTATTAATAAAAAACCTTTTTTTATTAAATTAAAAAAATCACAAAAGAATAGGGAAATACACATTACAAAGAGTGTATTTAAAAATTATAGCGTTGTTCCTATAGTTGATTCAAATAGAATTGTAGTAAGAATAATTACTTCAGAAATATCTAGCTTTAAGAGCAAAAAAGGAATTAAGATTTTTTCTCAAGAAATACCTGTTGTAATAATGGCTGGTGGGGAAGGAAAAAGATTACTGCCTCACACAGCAATTCTTCCAAAACCTTTAATTCCATTCCAAGGAAAATCAATGGTTGAACATATTATTAATAGGTTTGAAAATTATGGTTTTAAAAAATTTATTTTAACTGTGCAGTATAAAAGTAAATTAATGGAAGCTTATTTTTCAAACATGTTTAAGAAAAAAATAAGTTTTATATTTGAAAAAAAACCTTTAGGAACAGCTGGTTCTTTAAAAAAATTAGAAAAAAAATTACAAAGTTTTTTTGTTATTAACTGTGACACTTTGATAAATTGTGACTACATATCTTTACTGAATTTTCATAATGAAAATAAAAATGACCTGACAGTGGTAGCGTCAAGAAAAGTAGAAAAATTAAAATATGGATCTTGTGAGATTGCAAAAAATGGACATTTAAAAAAGATTAGAGAAAAACCAGAGGTAAGCTTTTTAGCAAATACAGGCTGTTATTTATTTAATTCAAAAATTTTAAAATTGATAAAAAAAAATGAAAAATTAGATATGAATACTTTTATTGAAAGAGCAATTTCAAAAAAATATAGAATAAGTGTTTTTCCTATTCAAGAAAGTGAGTGGCTAGATTTAGGAACATGGAATAAATTTTAGCAAATTATTTAAGATTTAATTATGATAAATGGCAAGACTGTTTTAGCAATTGTACCTGCTAGAAAAGATAGTAAAAGACTTAAACTTAAAAATTTAAGAATTTTTAGAGGAAAACCTCTTTTTTATTGGCCACTCAGTTTATCAAAAAAATCAAAATACATTGATAAAACTGTTTTTACGACTGATAGTCAAAATATGTACTCTAAAGCAAAAAAAAATTTTGAGATTATTGATTATATTAGACCAAAAAATTTAGCAAAAAGTAACTCGATGGCAAGTGATGTAATTTTAGATGTTTTGAAAAAAATTTCATTAAAATTTGATTACTTTATTTATTTGCAGCCAACATCCCCCTTAAGAACAATTCGTGATATTGATAATTCACTTAAAATGATTGTAGCAAAAAAGGGAAATACTCTCGTGTCGGTTACTGAAAATAGCAAAAAACCAAATGGAATGATTTATATAAGCAAAACAAATTTTTATGAAAATAAAAAAAGCTTTTATAATAAAAAGATTATTTTTTTCAAAACTCCATTGCGTAGATCAGTTGATATTGACCATATAAAAGATCTTGATATTGCAAAAATAAACTATTAATTAATCTCTTTTTATGGAAAAAAAAATACTCATATTAGGTGGATCAGGCTATATAGGCACAGTTCTGATAAATGAAATTCTAAAAAAAAAAATTAAAGTCATTAACATTGACAATCATTTATTTGGAGACGATATACATAACGAAGATCACATTAAAGATAGAGATGAAAATTATGAATTTATTAATAGTAATATTTCAGAAATTGAAAAATTTGATAAAAAATTAGATGGCGTAACCGATGTGGTAATTCTGGCTGCAATTGTAGGAGATCCATTATCAAAAAAATATCCTAAGCTAACAGCAAAGATTAATGAAGAATATGTAATTAACTGTCTAAATTATTTAAATAAAAAAGATGTTAATAGAGTTATTTTTGTTTCGACATGTTCTAATTATGGTCTTATTAAAGATAATGAAATTGCTGATGAAAGTTTTGCACTTAATCCATTATCAATTTATGCAAAATCTAAAGTAAATATTGAAAATTATATTCAATCAAAGAAAAATATTTTTCACTTTTCTCCTGTAATTTTAAGGTTTGCAACTGCATTTGGCCTATCTCCGCGTATGAGATTTGATTTAACAGTTAACGAGTTTTCAATAGATTTACTTTTTAAAAAAACTTTAGAAGTTTATGATGCTGAAACATGGAGACCCTATTTTCACACTAAAGATTTTGCTAATACAATTTTACGAATTATTGATATAGATAAAAAGCTACTAAAAAATGAAATATTTAATGTAGGGGTCGATGATAACAATGCAACCAAAAATGATATTTTAAGAATTATAGGAGACTTTGTAGATATCAGTAAAGTAAAAATTTTAGCAAAAGGAAAAGATAAAAGAAATTACAAAGTTAGTTTTAAAAAAATAAATCAATTACTGAAACTTAATAACGTTATGTCAATAAAAGATGGAGTGAGTGAAATATCTAATGAATTTAAATTAGGAAAATTTGATAATTATACAGACTTCAAACATCTGTATGGAAATTATATAATTAAAAGTTAAATTATTTGATAATATTTAGTTTGAAAGTTTTTTTGATAGTTTGAATTAAATTTAATAAATCTTTTTTTGAGGTAGTTGTTGCCAAAAAAATAATTCCACTTCTTGACAAGTAAACTCTGTTCTTAAACAAGAAATTTTTAAAATTTATTATACTTGCTTTTTTTGATTTTTCTAAAAAATCTCTTTGATAACGATTTTTGATATTTTTTTTTGAAAATACTATTCTTAACATTGAAGAAAATCTATAGCATTTTGCATCATAATTATTAGTATTAAAAAAATTATTCAAAGTTTTTTCAAAAAAAATTGCTTTTTTTTCAATTTTGGGAAATATTTTTTTTTTATTTCTAATTATAAACTTCACTGATTCATTAGCAACATAACTTATTTGTGAATTTCCAGAAAACGTACCACCAAAAAAAATTTTTTTTTTATTTTTGTTTAATTTTTTTATGATACCTTTTTTAATTCCAATAATACCAATTGGCAATCCACCCCCAAAACATTTTCCAAAAGTTGTAATCGATGGTTTTAAATCAAACTGATTTTGAACACTTGAGCAATTAAATCTAAGCCCAGTAATCATTTCATCAAAAATTAAAATTAATTTATTTTTTTTACAATAATTATCTAAAAATTTTAAAAATTTTTTTGCTTCAGTAGGTAGACAACCTTGTATAGGTTCTATAATTACACACATTATTTGTTTTTTATATTTATTTAAGGTTATCTCAGATGTCTGGATATCATTGTAGGGAATAAATTTGAGGTTTTTTTTAAAATTCAAATCTAAACCACTACTTAATTCCTCATTTCCAAGTTTATTGTTGTTTGTATAAAGAAGTTCACTTGTGGAACCGTGCCAACTTCCTGTGACTGAAATAATAATATTTTTTTTTGTAACAGCTCTAGCAATTCTAAGAGACTTCATTACAGCTTCAGTTCCTGAATTGCAAAATACAAATTTTTCATATTCTGGAAAAATTCCTTTAAGTGTTTTTGAGAATTCTACAGCATATTTATTTTTTGCAGCAAAATTAGAAATTCCCAATCTTAATATATTTTTAACAGATTTTTGAAAAACTATTGGGTTATGTCCAAGTATTAGTGAACCCGCACAAAGTGATAGATCAAGGTACTTTTTTTTATTAATATATATGTTTGATCCTTCGCCTGAGGTAAAAAGATCATTCAAGTCATCATATCCTTCATTTAATAAAAAATTATTCATTTAAAAACATCTTTTATATTGATTTGGTAAATTTGTTTTCTTTTTATAATGTAATAATTCTTTTATTAACCAAGTTGGTGAATTGATAAACTTCCTCCCAAAACTTACTAAATCGGCTTTACCTGATTTTATTATTTCTTCAGCATGCTTTATGCCATTTATATTTCCAGTAGTTTTTACTTTTATTCTTACTGTCTCTCTGATTTTTTGTGCTAAATGTACTTGATATCCTTTTTTAAATTTAATTTTCGTTTTAGGAATAACCCCACCACTTGATACGCAAACATAATCAAATCCAATCTTCTTTAAATTCTGACACAAAAAAATACAATCTGAAATTGATGCCCCTTTCTTCATCCAATCTGAGCCATTTACTCTTGCTCCTAACATTTTATTTTTTGGCCAAATTTTTCTAATCCCAGTCGCAATTTCTAACAAAAATTTACATCTATTTTTTAAATTGTTTCCATATGAATCTTTTCGCTTGTTACTTAATGGAGAAAAAAACTGGTGTAAAAGATATCCATGAGCCATGTGAACTTCCAAACAATCAAATCCAATTTTTTTTGCATAAATAGATGATTTAATAAAGTCTAATTTAATCTTATTTAAATCTTTTAAATTGGCTTCTTTAGGATTTGGCCAATGATTGTCTCGCTTAATTTTGCTTGGAGCAATGGTTTTCCATCCTGCTTTATTCTTGAGAGGAAAATTTGATTTAATCCATGGCAATGATGAAGATCCCTTTCTTCCTGAATGAGATAATTGAATTCCAATTTTTGTATCAGAAATTTTAATTAAATAATTAAATAATTTCTTAAACTCTACAAAATTTTTTTTACTATACAATGATAAATCTTTTTTAGTTATCATTCCTTCTTTAGAGACAGCAGTAGACTCAATAATTAGTAAACCAGAACCAGCTTGCATTAATTTTTTTAAATGAAAATAATGCCAATCTGAAGGATTGCCATTATTTGAAGAATACTGACACATTGGAGCTATACAAATTCTATTATTTAGCTTTTTTTTATTTAAGTAAAATTTTTTAAGAGATATCATTTACCATAAAAAAAAATTTATTTTTAGGATGAAAAATTGCTTTTGGATAAGACCAGTAAGTTTCAAGAAAATAAAAACCTAGGGCTCTTCCAAATTTTGGAAGATGAGGAACATTATCTGTATCAATCATTGAATTTAATGGAGTAGCAAATCTTATCCATTCACCAACTTTTTGTTTTTTGTAAATAAGCCTTGAATAAATAGCAATTTCAGGAGGAACTAACTTTAGATTTTTTTTTAAGGCTTTTTTGTAAATTTTCTCAAGTTGAGTAGGTTTATCAAAACCCAATTGTTTAACTGAAATTTTTGATAACTTGATTGGCAATTTAATTTTTTTTAGATTAAATTTTTTTTTTTTAACAATATTGTCAATCCAGGGGCTTGTTTTGAATTTACCTTTATTTAAAAGCTTAAGACCTTTTTTTGTTAGATCGTAAAAACTAAATTTATTAATAATAATTTCAGGTTTTTTCATAAAATTGCCAAAGTTAATTTATATAATTAATATTAAAAATGTATACATGTAAATAAAATTTGCTATGTTATTATTTTTCAGATTATTAAATATTCATGGATCCTAAAGAAACAATAAAAAAAAATCTTAAAAGAAGATCAGAATTTGTAGATGTAGTACCAATCCACAAAGGTGTTCCAATACCTACATGGATAGAGTTAAGTTTGATTGATGTTTGTAATAGAAAATGTACTTTTTGCCCAAAAGCTGATGAAAAAGTTGCTCCAGATACTTTTCAAAAAATGTCGAGAAAAATAATTGATGAAATTCATGATCAATTATTAGAGATTCATTTTAAGGGAACAATATCTTTATGTGGATATGGTGAGCCACTATTACACAAAGACATTTCATATATAGTAAAAAAATTATCTAATG
>MDTB01195762.1_pt1 | contig 11490 bp, 9 predicted proteins | sample 811161 | NCBI WGS metagenome assembly MDTB01 (sample SAMN05326650, study PRJNA326480) | marine metagenome | isolation source: seawater | place: Mediterranean Sea | collected 2009
GTTGAAATAGTATGTGCCTGGTTGTTCGCATTTGCGTCTTCGTAAGGATCAGCGCCGGGTGTATCCATGAAAGTAACAATCGGCATGGATCGAGTGGCGTAGCTGGCAACAATCTTTGCTGCTGCTTTATGATGATCTGGTCCCCATACACCTGAGTTGGTTGTGCGGTTCTGAGTAACAAATCCTATGCGCCTTAATTCACCATCGAATTCTAACTCGAGCTCAGCGCAATAAAGCGGGCCATTGTCGATTTCGTTATAAATATCTACGCCCAGAGCAGCAATAATTTCTTTGCTACTGGATCTTGTGGATTCTTCAGTAGGAGCAACAGTGGCAGCAATATAAGAATCCACTTCCATGCTCTTAAAATTCTCTAAAGCCATCTCAATCTGCTGTTCCTTCAACAATCCCTTAACAACTGAGGCTGGTTCCTTGCGAGGAAAAAGCGAGAAGTCCTTAGCCATACTCTCAGCATCAAGAAATAACTGGTCAACAGATAAATTTTGCTTTTCTATTTTAATAATTATCTCCAGTAACTTCTTTATAAATATGACATGTAATCATGGGAATAATTCCTTTTGGATCTATTTTAATGTAATAATTATTTAAAGGTAGGTTTGCTTTAAGTTTGTGTTATTTTTTGGAAAAAATGTTTTTGGCAATCTATCAGTAATTAGATTTTTCCATTTTATTCCCACTCTATGGTAGCTGGTGGCTTGCTTGAGATGTCATAAACTACTCTACTAATTTCTTCTATCTCATTAACGATTCTATTTGAGACGTGTTCAAGAAACTCGTATGGTAAATGAGCCCATCTGGCTGTCATAAAATCTACCGTTTCAACAGCTCTAAGAGCGATAACCTCTGCATATCTCCTTTCATCGCCAACAACACCAACTGATTTAACTGGAAGTAAAACTGCAAATGCTTGACTAACTTTATCGTATAGATCTGCTTTTATTAGTTCCTCTATGAAAATATGGTCAGCCTCTCTAAGCACTCTTGTTTTATCTTTATTAATTTCTCCAATAATTCTTACTCCCAGACCAGGCCCAGGAAAAGGATGCCTTTCAAGCATATCTACAGGAATACCTAACTCAGCTCCCATCCTTCTAACTTCATCTTTAAATAAGTCTCTCAAAGGTTCAACTAAATCTAATTTCATCTCTTCAGGTAAACCTCCGACATTATGATGGGATTTTATTACTCGAGCTTCTTTTGATTCTGATCCTGATGATTCAATAACATCTGGGTATATTGTGCCTTGAGCCAAAAAATTTATATCTTTAAGCTTTATAGCTTCGGCATCAAAAATATCAATAAATGTTCTTCCAATAACTTTTCTTTTTTGTTCTGGATCTTCTATGTTTTTTAGATGTCTTAAAAAAACTTCCTCACTATCTGATTTAATTACATTTAAATTCATATTTTCTTTAAAAGTTTGCATTACTTGTTCTGCTTCGCCCTTTCTAAGCAAACCATTATCTACAAAAACACAAGTTAATCTTTTACCTATAGCTTTATGGAGTAATGCAGCTGTTACTGAAGAATCAACTCCACCAGATAAACCTAACAAAACTTTGCTATTTTTAACTTGTTCTTTAACCTCTTCTATCCTTTGGGATATCAAATCATCCATTTTCCAATCAGCATTAGCATGACAGATATTGAATAAAAAATTTTCTAAAACTTTCTGACCATATTCTGTATGTGTCACTTCAGGATGAAATTGAATAGCAAAAATAGGTAAGTCTATATGTTCCATAGCTGCTATAGGAGCAGAAGCAGTCGAAGCTACTAAATTAAAATCATCTGGGAGATCTTGAACTTGATCACCATGACTCATCCAAACATTAATTTTTTTATTTAAGCCTTTAAATAAAGTTGATTCTGTTTCTATCTCTAATTCTGAGTGACCAAATTCTTTTTGATCAACAGATATTACGTGACCACCCATTTGTTCTGCGAGAGTTTGCATTCCGTAACAAATGCCAAGAATAGGTATGCCTAAATCAAAAACAACTTGTGGTGCCCTTGGTGTGAAGGTCTCAGTAACTGAATTTGGACCCCCGGATAAAATTATACCTTTCGGTTTAAGTTCAGTTATTTTGGATTCAGCTATGTCCCATGGCAAAATCTCAGAATAAACATTGCTTTCTCTTACTCGTCTTGCAATTAATTGTGTATATTGAGAGCCGAAATCTAATACCAAAATAGTATCAACTTTTTTATTGCTAAGAGATAGCTTACTCATTTAACTAACTTCTTTGATAATTTGGAGCTTCTTTAGTAATCATAACGTCATGAACATGGCTTTCAGCCATACCTGCATTTGTAATCTCTACAAATTGACTATTGTTTTGCATATCTTTGATGCTTTTACAGCCAATATAGCCCATGCTTTGCCTTACTCCACCAATTAATTGGTTGATCACATTGATTACCAAGCCTTTATATGGAACTCTTCCCTCTATTCCTTCAGGTACTAATTTATCAGTCTCAATATCTTCCTGTAAGTACCTATTAGCATCATCTCTTTCTGTCATAGCTCCAATAGAACCCATTCCTCTGTATGTTTTGAAGCTTCTACCTTGAAAAAGCTCAACCTTTCCAGGAGCTTCCTCAGTTCCTGCAAAAAGGCTCCCTAGCATTACTGAGTCAGCACCAGCTGCTATAGCTTTTGCTATATCTCCGGAAAATCTAATACCCCCATCAGCAATAATATTAATATCCCCTCCAGCTAGGGCTTTCTTGATTTCTAAAATTGCGCTAATTTGAGGTACTCCTATTCCAGCTATAATTCTTGTAGTACATATAGAACCTGGTCCCATACCAACTTTCACAGCATCGGCACCAGCTTTTACTAATTCTGTTGCTGCCTCTGCTGTTGCAATATTTCCACCAATAACATCGATGTCTTTAAATTTATCTTTTATCAATTTGATAGTATTAATAACATTAAGAGAATGGCCATGCGCGCTATCAATGACAAATACGTCAACACCAGCTTTAGCTAAAGCTTCTGCTCTATCAAGGGTATCTTCACCAGTTCCAATAGCTGCTCCAACCTGAAGTCTTCCAGAAGAATCTTTTGTAGCATTTGGATTTTGTGCTGATTTTTCAATATCTTTCATAGTTACCAATCCAGATAAATTATTATTATTATCAAGAACTAGTACTTTTTCTATTCTGCTCTTATACATTAATTTCATTACATCCTCTTGAGAAAAACCCTCTTCAACGGTTACTAATTTTTCTAAAGGCGTCATTATTGATGAAACACTAGCATCCATATTTTCTGCATATCTAAAATCTCTACTTGTTACAATTCCTTGTAACTTTCCATCATCGATAACAGGCATTCCAGAAATACTTAATTCGCTGGTTAATTGTCTTAATTCTCCTATAGATTTATTAGAGCCTATAGTTACTGGGTCTCTGACAATACCACTTTCATATTTCTTAACAGCTTTGACTTGAGCTGCCTGATCTTTAATTGAATTATTTTTATGAATTATTCCTATTCCTCCTGCTTCTGCTAAAGAGATAGCCATTTTTGATTGAGTTACAGTATCCATAGCCGCAGATAAGAGCGGAGTCTTAAGAATAATATTTTTTGTTAATTTTGATTCGATACAAGCTTCGCTGGGAAGAAAATCGCTATACTTCGGAAGAAGTAAAACATCATCGAATGTTAGTGCTTTGTATTTTAATTTTTCCATGTCAGATTATAACCAAAGGAAAAAAGAAAAAAAAGACTGAGAATTCTAACTAGTACTTATATTATGTCTTTTATGTTGGGGATTAGGTCTGTTAATTGAGGTTTATTAGCTTTTATCTCTTCTAAAGTTAGTCCTTCTAGCTCATGAGGAAATACAAGCCACTGATCTGTTTCATGAATATAATAATCTGGTTTTTTTCCAGTTTGACTATTATTTGGCTTGTAATATGGGGTGGCAATTTTCATTTCTGGTGTATTTTTTTTACAAGCTAATGTTATGTCATTAATAATTTGAGCAATCGAATTACCAGTATCATGAACATCATCAACAATTAACAGTCTATCCTCAGATTCAAGCTGTCTAATAACATAATTTAATCCATATACTTGTACGCTCTCTTTTCGAGCATCTATACCTGAATAATATGAAGTTCTAACTGCCACATGATCGGATTTTATACCAAGAAAACTTAGAAACTCTTGAACAGCAATACCTATTGGGGCTCCGCCTCTCCATACACCAATTATATAATTTGGCTCAAATCCGGATTCATAAACATTCCATGCAAGTTGAGATGAGTCTTTTAATAGGCTTTCTGGCTGTATAAATAATTTTTTCATATTTTTAATAAAGGGCCTATAAGGCCCTTTGTTTCAATTATAACTTCAAGAGATAAAGAAATCAGAACTTGTAACTAATTCTTGTCATAAACTGTCTTGGAGGTATAAGCTCTAAACCGGTTGAAGCGACACCAAAAACATCAGTCATGCTTGAATTAACCCCATCTTCATCGGTAGCATTTAATAGCATTAAATCTAGACCAATATTATTGTTGTAATCTATACCGACAGTAAAGTTAACAATATCATACCCAGGAATTGCATCTACAATCTGGTTGTTGCTGACTCTTTGCATAAACTTACCTCTTTTTACATACTGAACAATAGCAGTCAAACTATTTCCTGATGGCAAATCAGTTTCATAGATAAAATTTACATCGGCTGTAAATTCAGGTGTCTTAGCAAGTTTGTTACCTTTTACATTTTCTCTAAGGCCATATCTTAAATCTTCCTCTCCGAAGAAATATTGATATGCATCAACGTTGTCCAAGACGAAGTAATCAGATGAAACTTCAGAGTTAAGAAAGGCTAAATTCATATCAAAAGTGAATGAGTCAGATGCTAAAGCAGTAAATTCAATTTCAACACCTGACATTTCTGAATCAGGTATATTGGCCACGCCGCCTCTATATGGATCAGGATCAGTTGCCTGAAATTGAAGGTTTTCATAGTCATATGAAAATGCAGCAATGTTGGCCCTTGCTTTTCCATTAAATAAGTCTGTCTTGATACCTATTTCAGTAGAATCAACTGTTTCTGCTTCAAATGTAGGAAAAACCATTGGAGGAGCATTATCATTATCAAAACCAAATGTTAAATTACTTCCACCAGGCTTGAAACCACTTGCAAGTGTTAAATAGACCATTGTGGCATCAGCTAGATCATATTCACCAGTAATTCTTGTTGTAACCTCATCTGTGGTGCCTTCTGCTACAAACGCTTCAGTATTTAAAAAATTTGTAACGTCTGTCCCAAAAGTATCTTCAGAATATCTCAATCCAGAAACAAGTCTAAAAGTATCACTAATACTATAGGTTGTTTGAGCGTAAACAGATAACGACTCTCTATAAGGAAAAGCATCTGTGAAAAAGTCCACATCTGCGCCTGGGCCAAAAATATCGAATCTCCCAGGTATTCCATAATCGTGTTCATAGCAGTAATTTGGATCAGCAAAAGATGCATCACAAACGTATTTAAAGACTCCATCAAGGTCGTCATCCCTGTAACCTCTTATGACATTCTCAATTTCGTGATCCATATAAAAAGCTCCAACTGTCCAATCGAGTTTTCCATTCATTGCAGGCTCATTTGAAATAAGGTTAATTTCAAAAGTTGTTGTTTCTACGACTGAAGATTCAGGTCGAAATTCTGCCTGTTGGTATGTAGCACCAGATCCCAACCCTGGTATTGATAAAACAAGATCACCAAAATTATGACGGTCATTGTCTCTTGTAACAGAAATATCATCGTCTTGAGAACTTGCTAATATTTTTAAATTAGCGAATCCAAGATCTGATTCAAAAATCATAGCAACTACAGAAGAAGTAAGCTCTTGTTTTGAAATTGTATTTTGAGATAGCTTTCGCATGCCTGGGGATTGGTCGTCAATACCTCTCAAAGCAGCGCCATTTCTATCAACATTAGAATATTGACCAAATATTCTCAAACTAGAAGTATCGCTTAGCTCAATCATCCAATCTGTTCTAAAACTAAGATTGTGAGCATCATCTAGGTCTTGTCCTGTAAGGAGATTCTCTGTAAAACCTTCTCTAGTCATAGCAGAAAATGATACTTTTGTACTTACTGAATCTGAAATCGGTATATTCGATGAGGATCTTATTTGCTTCATACCGTAATCGCCATAAGTTATGTCTGCTTTTGAAAATCTTTCCTCTGTAGTAGGTTTATTACTAATTACATTAATAGCTCCACCTGTTGAATTTTGACCAAATAGAGTTCCTTGAGGTCCTCTTAATACTTCAATTCTTTGAACGTCTAAGAAATCTGTTTGCAATGAAAATGGTGAAGCAATAAAAATACCATCCATGTGATATGCAACTGAAGGAGCAGCAATAGCATTTTGGTTTGTCTCATTACCAACACCTCTAATAGATATAACTGTTTTATATCCCTCGTTTTTAGCAACTGTTACACCAGGAACAATGCTTGATAGATCGACAAATGAATTAATGTTTTTAGCTTCGATTTCAGAATCTGTTATTGCGGTAACAGCTTGAGACACAGTCTGAAGACTTTCATCTCTTTTTTCAGCAGTAACTATAATCTCTTCAAATACCAAATTGCCTTCTTGTGCAAAAATATTACTTGTAAATGATAAGAATATAATAAAAGCAACAGATGTTTTTAATAAAATAGTAAATTTCATAATAAATGTATCCTCTTTATAAAATGTAATGTTTATATAAATATATATGCAACTTGTGTGCCAAATAACAGTATTTATATTATTTTTTGCAAGTAAAAATTTAATTCTTATGTTAACACTTTCAACAACATCTGTGTCAGATAGAATATACTTATTTGCATGAAAAATTTCCTCAATAGCTTCTTTAAGCTAGAATCGCACAATACAAGTATTAAGACTGAAATTATTGCCGGTATCACCACCTTTTTGACTATGGCATATATTATATTTGTAAATCCTCAAATGATGGCAAAGAGCGGTATGGATGAAGGAGCTATTTTTGTTGGTACATGTTTGGCAGCTGCAATTGCGTGTTTTGTAATGGGAATTTTTGCTAATTGGCCTATAGGCCTAGCTCCAGGGATGGGTTTAAATGCTTTTTTTACATACACAGTTGTTTTAGAAATGAACTATCCATGGGAAATTGCTCTTGGAGCAGTATTTATTGCAGGTATTTTATTTTTTATTATGAGTGTTACAAACATAAGAAGCTGGATGATTGCTAGCATTCCGATGAATCTAAGAATTGCAATGGGTGCTGGAGTTGGTTTATTTATTGGAATAATTGGCCTTAAAAGTGGTGGCATAATAATTACTAACGAATCTACATTATTATCAATGGGTGATTTTACTAAAATCGAAACAATCCTAGCCGCGATTGGGTTTCTAATAATCTCTGCTCTGTCTATAAGAAAAGTACCAGGTGCTATTATTATAGGAATACTAACAATAACTCTGATTGCCATTTTTGCTGATCTGGTTCAATTCAACGGAGTAATTTCATCCCCACCCGACATTACTCCAACTTTTATGAAATTAGACATTCCTGGCGCTTTTAATGTTGGCATGTTGACGGTAATTATGTCTTTTCTTTTTGTTAATCTTTTCGATACAACTGGAACCTTAGTTGGAGTTGCAACAAGAGCAAATTTATTAAATGAAAAGGGTGAGGCTGAAAATCTAGATAAGGCTTTGAAGGCCGATAGCGGGGCTAGTATATTTGGAACATTTTTTGGATGTTCACCAGTAACAAGCTATGTCGAAAGCTCTGCAGGTGTAGAAGCTGGAGGAAGAACAGGTCTTACAGCTGTGGTTGTTGGATTTTTATTTATTTTAGCTATGTTTTTATCACCATTGGCTTCTATTATTCCTGCGTATGCAACTGCTGGTGCGTTAATTTATGTTGCTATTTTAATGTTGGGCGGAATGGAAAAACTAAATTGGTCTCATGTCACAGAACTTCTACCTGCATTAATTATATTGATAATGATACCTTTAACATTTTCAATTGCTGATGGAATTGCTCTTGGTTTTTTATCCTATGTTGTTTTAAAAATAACAAATGGTGAAATAAAAACCATAACATCAGCCGCTTGGTTTTTAACCATAATTTTTATTTCAAAATTTATTTTTTTATAAAACTAAACCTAGAATATATATTATTGTTAGGCCTGCATTTAATACCACTAAGGTCATTTCTTTCCACAAGAATCCTACAATAACCCATAACGAATTGGCTATTATAAATGCCCAATGATGATATTCTGAAGCGGGTACAAAGCTTGCTAAAATTGCAGCTACAATTAATACTGCAGTTGCTATCCATGCAACAAATTGATAGGGCTTTTCGTTTTGGTCCATTATTTAAATCTATTTTTATTTTTTAAAAAGATTGTCTGTCTTTGATGCACAAATAAAGTCATTTTTATGAAGGCCTTTAATTTTGTGTGACCACCATGAAACGGTAACATTTCCCCACTCTAAGACAATCTCTGGATGATGATCTTCTTCTTCAGCAAGTTTAGCTACTTTATTTGTAAAATTAACAGAATCCTCATAGCTAGAAAAAGCAAAAGAACATATTAATCTTTTAATGCCCTCCTCTTCATGAATCATCCAAGATGGTATTTGAGGAGCAAGTTCCTGTATTTCTTGCTCAGAAAGCATTGGAGCATCAACTTTGCAGGCCTCGCAGCTACTTTGAGATAGTTCGTTTGACAATTTTATATACCACCCTTAGCAAGCTTAGATGGATCAAGTAATTTCTTTAGTTTTGATTCAGTTAGATCAGTCTCCTCAGCTGCAACTTCAATTATTGGTCTATTTTCTTTATAGGCTTTTTTTGCAATTGCTGCGGCTTTTTCATATCCAATAATTGGATTTAATGCGGTAACTAATATTGGGTTTTTTGACAATGAAAGTTCTAAATTTTTATGTTTAACTTTAAATGTTTTTATGGCTTTTTTAGATAAAACATTCATAGAGCCACTTAAAAGATTAATACTTTTTAAAAGGTTATAGGCAATTACAGGCAACATTACATTTAATTGGAAACTTCCAGATTGAGCTGCAACAGTAATTGTTACATCATTACCGATAACATCTGCAGAGGCCATAGCAACCGCTTCAGGAATTACAGGATTTACTTTACCAGGCATAATACTGCTTCCAGGCTGCAAGGCTTTTAGTTCAATATCAGATATTCCTGCCAATGGACCACTATTCATCCATCGAAGGTCATTTGAAACTTTCATTAGTATGACAGCAAGGTTCTTTAATTCTCCTGATAATTGAACTGAACAATCTTGAGCACTCAGCTCATGATACAAATTCTTAGCTGGAGTACACTTAGACTTTTTACCTAATAAGTTTGTCATTTCTTGAGCAAAATATTTTGAAAATTGTTTATGAGCATTTATTCCACTCCCAACAGCTGTGCCTCCTTGTGGCAGCTCAAGAAGTTTCTTTTCTATAATATTTAACATTTCTTTTGAAGATTTTAATTGGCTAGACCACGCTTTTAATTCCTCAGAAAAATCAATTGGCATAGCATCCATTAAGTGAGTTCTGCCAGTTTTAATAATTCCTTTTAAAGATTCCGCTTTCTCATCAACCGCTTCAATTAAGTTATCCATTGCTGGAAATAGCTTTTTTGTCAAATCCATATGGGCGCTAATCTTAATTGCTGTAGGAATGACATCATTGCTGCTTTGGCTCATATTTACATCATCATTTGGACTAATATTAACTTTTGCATATTTTGTAGCTATAGAAGCTATTACTTCGTTAGCATTCATATTTGAACTTGTTCCAGATCCTGTTTGAAATACATCAATAGGAAACTCATGGTTATGTTTTTCCTGCCAGACTTCTTTTGACGCCTTTGAAATTGCTTTAGATTTTTTCGATGAAATTAATTTTAATTTCAAATTGGCCTTAGCTGCAGCATCTTTGATAAGCCCTAAAGAAGATACAAATGATTTAGTAAAAGGAAAATCCATTTTGATACCGCTAATTGGGAAATTATTAACAGCTCTTTGTGTTTGAGCGCCCCATAATGCCTTAGCAGGAACTTTTACATCCCCTAAACTATCTTTTTCGATTCTATATTTCATATTTGGTTCTTTATTTGATAAGCTATTTTAACATTATTGAGCTTAGGAGTATAAAAACTATGTCAAATGTTGCACCCATTAAAATTGATATCACTAATGGTAAATTACCTATCAAAGAGAAAGGACTGGTTTTCCAGGAATTTGCTAATCCAGCAGAGGAAAGGAGAAATCAACTAGAAAAGCTTACAGCTGGATTTAGACTCTTTGATTACTTTGGTTTTAATGAAGGAGTTGCTGGTCATATTACCTACAGAGATCCTGAATTTAAGGATCACTTTTGGGTAAACCCTTTAGGTGTACACTTCTCTCAAATTTCTGTATCAGATCTATTGTTGGTTAATCATGATGGAAAAGTGGTTCAAGGTGATAAGGATGTAAATGTTGCTGCATTTGCAATACATTCAAGACTTCATAAGGCCAGACCAGACGTAAATGCTGCAGCCCATTCACATTCAATTTACGGAAGAACGTTTTCTACTCTCGGAAAACTATTAGATCCTATTTCCCAGGATGCATGTGCATTTTATGAAAACCAAGGTATTTATAAAGATTTCTCTGGTGTTGTTGAAGAAGTTAATGAAGGCGATGAAATTGCTAAAGCTTTAGGAGATAAAAAAGTTGCCATTCTTCAGAATCACGGAATCTTAACAACAGGACCCTCTGTAGACATTGCCTTATGGTTTTACATGTCAATGGAAAGATGTTGTCAGGCTCAATTAATGGCGGAAGCTGCAGGCAAACCAAAAATTATTCCACATGAAACTGCTATAAAAACAAGAGAATTCATAGCGAATGATATTGCTGCATGGGCAAGCTATCAACCTGCATTTGATAAAATAGTAAAAATGCAACCAGATCTTTTAGATTAGACAGCTGGAACAATTATCGCCTTAGTTTCAAGGCACTCTTCAAGACCATGTTTGCCATGTTCTCTTCCATTTCCAGAAGACTTATAGCCTCCAAACGGAGCTGCATTTCCTCTAGCCCCACCATTGATAGTAATCTGTCCAGCTCTTATTTTATTTCCGACCTCAATGGCATGAGATAGTTCGCCTTGCACATACCCAGCAAGACCATATTCTGTATCATTTGCAATATCAATTGCTTCCTCTTCTGTTTCATACTTCATAATACATAAAACAGGTCCAAATATTTCCTCTCTAGCAATAGTCATATCATTAGTTACATCAGCAAAGACCGTGGGTTTAACATAATATCCTTTGTCATAACCCTCCGGCTTCTCAACCCCACCTGCAACTAAACTAGCTCCTTCTTCAATACCTATTTCTATCATCTTAATTATTTTTTCGTATTGAGTTTTATTTGAA
>MDTB01083222.1_pt1 | contig 11489 bp, 5 predicted proteins | sample 811161 | NCBI WGS metagenome assembly MDTB01 (sample SAMN05326650, study PRJNA326480) | marine metagenome | isolation source: seawater | place: Mediterranean Sea | collected 2009
GACCACCTAGTCTCATGTATTGTTCAAACAGTATTCTCTCTTCTCTTTTTAAATACTGTTTAGCATCTGTAATAGTGCTAAAGTTATATCTTGATTGTTTTTGTGCAATACGTCTTGCTATATTAACTCCGTGTTCTTTAGCAGCAATAGCAGTTATTACCCTACCCATTTTATCCATGTTGTTAAACATGTATAAAGATGCATCTTTTATTCTTTTTAAATTTACCTTAGTGCCAGACTGATTAGCTACCTTCAAAGCATTCTCATATATTTCTTGTACTCTACCATCATTAGTATTCATATCTAATCCTAAGTCTTGTAGAATCTTGCCATACTTTTTGTTTGCTTCTGTACCTGGTTTCATAGCAAGTCTAGCATTACGTATTCCTTTTATTGTAGACCTAAACCCTAGTATAGGTACTACATTCATACCAACAATACTTAGCTGTAGCATAGATGTAGCTACATTAAATCCTAGAGCAGCAAATGAACCAAAGGATGTAATCATTCCAGATAATTTACGGAATGAAGATGACCCTGGTGTAATGTTAAAGTGTGCTAATGCACTTCCTACTCCAGGTATCTTAGATATATTTGCTACTGAGTTCTTAAGAAAATTATCAAAGAGTCTTTCTACTTTGTCTGGTCTACCTAAGAAGTAATCTTGATATGCTTTTATATAGTTAGCATCAGCATTATATCCTTTCTTTATTAATGTATCATGTGCTTGTTTAAATGCTGTGGCTACATCAGCATATTCTCCATACTTGTATGCTTGGTAAGAATATCTTTGTATTAAGTCATCAAAGGTTTGTTGAGTTGTTTCTAGTAAACCTTCTTGCCTACTTCTTGCATGTCTAAATAACAAATCAGTATAGGTATCTGCAGTAGATTCTTCTAAAAATTTCTTAGCATCTTGAGCTCCTATTTCTGCATCACGTATCAGAGCATCAGCAGTCTTAATATCTGCTGCTGCATCTAGGTCTGAGTTAATAGGTTGTATCCTTATATCCTTTTGTGACTGTGGATTCTCTTTGAAAAATTTAAGTAGAGCTTCTCTTACCTCTGCTTTACTTGCAAAGTTACCATGTAGCACTCCACCTATATATACATCAAATACCCCATCATGTACTACAGGCAGATACCCTGGTAGATATCTAGTTTCTTTTAGTAGAGGTAACCCTAACTCTTTTCTTCTTACATTAGCTTCTCTAATTTTATTATTACTAATTCTTCTAAGGTCATCTAGAGTGGTATACATAGACTGTAAAAACTTACGTACATTTGCAGGAACTAGCTTAGCATTAAGCATTGCTTTTACTGTTTCTGTTGCTTTTGCCATACCAGCTGCTTCATCTAGACTTTTGTCAAACTGTATCTCATTGACTGCTTTTTGTATCTCATCTGCTTTGGACCTAGCAGGTGCAATAACTAGTTCTCTAAATTTTTGAGGACTTCCTACATCTTCTACAATTTCTTCTACTACTTTGCTGTATCTACCATCTCTTCTTAATACACTGTATAGACTATCTTCGTCTGCTCCTGCAATAGATGGGTCATTAGATAGTTTTCTTTTTAGTTTTTGTACAGCTAGTTTTGTTTTATCTGCTAGTTCTAAGAATACATAGTCTCCTGTTTTTCTAGCTATTTTTCTTAACTCATTTACAGGGTCATTTATCAAGGCATCAGCAAGATTGTTTCTCTCTTCTACCTTACCTAGAGCTGTCTCTACTACTTCATTACCTCCGTCACCTGGAGGCATACCATCACCTGAATCAGATGGTGGGTCTTCAGGACCATCATCTTTTTTCTTAGCAGAAGCCTCAGCAGCATCATCTACTTGGTTAGGTAGAGTTGTATCTGGGTCTTCTAGTTGTCTAAGATACTTTTGTAAAGTTAAGTTGTTAGTTAGTTCTTGTCTACCTATAAGTGAGTGTAGTTTTATTCTAGCGTTGTCATCTCCAAACATACTTCGTAAAGCTAGATATAGTTTATGGTCACTCTTACCAAACTTGTTAAGTTCTACAGCTTGTTTTACAAAATCATCTGGGTTAGCTAGTATGTCTGCTATAAACAGTTTTTGGAATTGTAGTAATTCCTGCTGTGATTTTTTGTTATTAGTTACATCTTTTACTATAGCTTCATACTCACTTTTAAATGCACGTCTTGGTGAGTTGTACACCCAAGCATCTATTTCATTTAGTATGTTTCTATACAAAGTATTCTGTATAGCTGCTCTGTGTTTAGTACCTGCATTAGGGTCATCAATTAATTTTTTTATGTTTGTTAAGTCTACTTCATTTAACAACTTACTTTCTATCTTAGGATTCATAAGTCTTTCTAGAGCTTTAGTTATTTTCTGATGTGCTGCTGTTTCAAAATCAACTCCCTTATCTACACCTTTAATACCTGCTTTACTCTTCTTACTTTTCTTTTGTTTGGTTAGTTGTCCAAACGGAGTATCATCTACAGCTAGAGCTTTAGCATCATCAGCTATCATGTTTAAAACTTTTCTTGTGTTATAAGATACATTTTGATTTATAGCTTGTAGACCATTAGCTAGTTTGTTTAGTTGTATAAGCATGTCTTCATCAGCAAACTCAAAGTTCTTTTTATTTTCTACTAGAGATTCTAACTTAGCTAGTAGTCGTTTAGCTAATTCGTCTTCTTGTGCAGCTAGATTATTGTCTACTGAATCAATAACATCTAGTCTATTTTTTAGTGCCTTTTGTTTCTTAGTGTATTCTACCCAGCTACCCTTCTTACCAGGAGCTACTCCTAAGCCACTAAGTATATTGTTTTCTTCTATAGTATTTACTGTATTTTGGATAGCTCTTTTACCTTGAGGAGATATAGGACCTTTAGGTAGTTTCTCTAAATCTATACCTCTAGTTTTAAGTGCTTTCTTTAATATATCCATGTATACATTTTTATTGTATGCACCGTGCCCTAGTCTAACAAACACATCTTGTAAAGCATTATCTAATGCTACAAACATATTTTTGTTTAGTGGTATAGTTTGTGCTTTTCTACCAGGGCTTAAGTTTTTATAAGTAGCTTGAGGTACAGCATTGTTAACTATGTCCATAGCTTGTCCCATAAAATTGTTGTAGCCATCTGCATGTTTAGCTTCACTCAAACTTACAGAAGTTGTATCACCTGTTACCTCTACTTGTTGTTTGTTTACATCTTCTGGACTGTCTATATATCTACGAAGTCCAGGGTCTGACAGTTCATTGTCTAGTACTACTGTTCTTACATACTTCTTGTGTTGTGTTACATATGCCTCCATAGGCATATCTACTGGTTTAAATACACCAGTAGGCATAAACTCTACAGTATCTTGTAGTTCTTTAGGCACAGCAACTGTATGATATTTCTTCTTACCTAATGTTATTTCTTTGTATGGTGCATATTTTTTCTTGCCCATTATAAAGGTGTATGAATTACCTTTACCTTGGAACTGCTCCATCATATCCTCTATGTCTGTTCTTTGTTTAGGTTTCACAGTTCTAGCAAATTTTATTCCTGTAATTCTTTCTGTAAATGTTAACTTGTCAGACTTAGGTGTTACTGTATCTGGGTCTACATCTACTATAGGTTTCTTCTGACCTGCTGCTTTTGTGTCTTTCAACACATTGTGTACATAATCTTTAAATGCAAACATTTCTCTCTGCAGAAAAGTATCATGAGGTGACCTTACTACAGTTTCTGGTAATCTAGTTCTACCTGCTACATATGGGTCAAACTGTTGAACAATAGTATCATGCTGTGCTAGTATTCTGTTGTATTCTTCTTCAGCTTCTAGCACTACTCGTTTAACAGTACCTAGTCTCTTTGGATTCTTAGCTATTAAATCATCTATAGCAGGTATCTCTACATCTAAGTTCTTACCTCTAACAACATCTGGAATTGTTTTAGACATTGACAATCCTGCAGCTTCTGCTTTTTCTTTTACTAAGTTATTAATATTAAAAGTGTCCATAAATGCTCTAGCATCTGTTTCATAAGTAGACTTGTATCTGTTATAATTTATTTGCCTAGTTTCTACTCTACCTTCTTCTAGTATTTCAGCTGCTTTTACAGCTTGGTCTTCTGTAGGTAGTTTAGATTTTCTAGGTCTAGCAACTTGTTTACCTCCTAGTGGGTCTACTGCTGGGTCTAGAACTTTTACTTTGTTCTTTGCTTTCCATGCTTGAATAAGTGGGTCTGCTGCTTCTCGTCTACTTGCAGCTTCCATAGCTGCTATTTCTTTTCTACCAGGTTCTGGACCTAACCCTCTAATGACTTCTGTTTTACGTTTACCTTTACTTACTTGTGTTAGTATAGGGTCAGGAGTAGGAGTTTCTTTGAGTCTACCTCGTAAACTCTCGTCTATATAACGTGACATTTCTAGTCGTTTAAAGTCTTGTAACTTTCCTGCTTTAGTAGCACTAGTTCTACCAGCAATAAATTCTCCTAGTACTTCATTAAAGTTTTTCTCGTTAGCACTACCTCTTAATCCACGTATAGTTGCATGATAAGTTATTAGTTTATCACCAGTAATACTACCTCTTTCTTTTTGTGCTTCTTGTTTTCTTGTAGCTCGTTTAACTCTTCTAACTTGTTTCTTTTTAGTGACAGTATCCTTAGCTCCAAACTTTGAGTAGTAATAGAATGGATTAAATTTCTTTATGTCTTTAGGTTTTAAGAAGTTAGCCCTATTACTCATTTGTTCTACAATAGTGTTTGCCTGTTCTTCAGTTAATACATCTTTTAATTTTTTATCAGGTTGTGTAGCTCTCATAACTTTTAAATCTTTCTTAGCTACAGGTTGTTTTATAACAGGGTTAGCTTTCCAGTTCTTGATATCATCTTTACTAATTTTGTACACACCATCAGGAGTCATTACACTCACTGAATCATCTACATTTAAACTTACATTAGGTAATTCATCTGAAGTGTGTCTCATTGTATTTGAGTACATACTTCTAGCTTGAGCTAACTTAGCATCTTGGATTCGTTTACTTTCTAACACTAACTCTTGTATTTCATCTGCTAAGTTTTCATCATACCTAGCTTTCATACTATAGAAATCTGTTACTCCTTTCTCATCTATGTTCTTAACTGGTCCAGCAAAGATATCATCTAACACCTCTCTACCTGTTACACTTGTAGGTCCAGGCTCTTCTACACCTACACCATTCTTAAGTTTTAATTTAGATTTTATTCCTTGTTGTATACCTAGAAATAAACCTTCTCCTAATAAGGTATAAGCTAGAGCTTCTTTGTATCCCTCTACTCCTTCAAGGTCAGCATCAGCAAATGCCCACACCCCTGCTTCTAGAGCAACTCTACTACCAAACTCTACTTGTTGTGATTGTAATATTTTATTTAATGCACTAGGTTTACCAGCAGGTAGATTACGTAATCCTGCTAAGAGCTTAGGTGTTTGTGCAACTGCCATTCTATTAATTGTAACAAGAGGTATAAAACTACCTATAAGGTATGCTGCTCCCTCAGTAGAAAACAGATTTTCTGGTGCTGAGCCATAATTATGTAAAGTTAATCCATGTAAAAAAGATTCTGCTAAATTAGAATCTACTTCAGCTTCTGGTGCATTACTGTATGCAGTATGCTGTGAAGTTATTACATAATCTATAGGGTCTACATCTGGTCTGCTAGTCACGTAATCAGTGTAGTCAAACAATTCATCTGGTTCTGTAAAGTCCGTTGGGTCTAGTATGCCCGTGTCTCTTTCTTCTGCCATTGTGTCTCCTTATCCGAAAAATCCTGATGTTACATCTGGTGCTCTGTCAGTTCTTTCACTAGCTGAGGATTGTACCTCATCTAGAAATTCTATTAATTCTTCTACGTTGTTTTGTCTCAAGAAAGATTTGATAATTTCAAACTCTCCGTCATCTACTCCTAGTCTAGTCTGCATTTTGTTTAAGACTTCTGGGTCATCACTGTTTGCTTTTCTCTTAATAACTTCAAGATACTCTGCTCTAGTAACATCATTGTATCCCTTGTCTCTAAGTTTTCCATAATCTAGATTTAATCTTTGCCCAGCATTAGCTCTTACTACAGTTTCAGAAGCATCTGTTAAACCAAACCCAGAACCTCCTGTAGAAGTAAACTTGCCTTCCTTCTCATTAAATACTAATTGACCTTTCTTAAATTTTAAATCAGCTATATCTGACACAAAATTCATTCCAAGTATGCCAGTTCTATCTTGCCCTGGACCTGGTAACTCTGCATTTGCTGCAGATTGTACTGACCCAAATCTACCTAAAGAATTTATTCTTTCTAAATCTTTTTGTAGGTTAGCTGTTTTGCTTCTTTGATAATTTAACTTGTCAGAGAAATGTTGTGCAGCTTCTGGTTTTAATATGTTGCTATTTACTAAATCATTTAAATAACTACCTGCTTCTTCTCTATCCATACCACGAAGTCTTTCATCTATTACATCAAAACTTAATGTTTCAGAATACCCTTCTTCATTCATCTCTACTGTATACTTAGGAATTTGTGGAGAATCTGAGTTTACAAATATACCTGCACCTTCTAATCTTTCTCCGTTCTCTTGTATGTTTGCTCCTTCACCACTTAACATACTCATCTTAGATACATTCTTTATCTCTTCTTGTATTCTAATTTTTTCTGCTGCTAGTCTTTTTAGACCATCATAACTTTTCATGTATTTTAATCTGTCTGATTCATTAAAACCTTCTTGATTCTTTCTAAGTTCAGGTATTACAGTTTCATCCATTAGAACTACAGCAGTTCTCATAAGTTGCATTCTTTCTGCATAAGGTAGGTTTACATAATTTTTATTTATTATGCCTAGCTCAACTGCCATTCTCATTTTCTTATGAGTATCTTTACTCTCTGCCCAGTTATCATCATCAAAGTTAGTTTCTCCTATGTTATCTCCATCACTCTTTAAGTAAACTCCAATAGCTGTACCTATGTTAGCTGTACTAGCTACAGACAATGTGCCCTTAGAGTCACCTGCTTTTGCTTGTGTTTGTACATTTATAAATCCTTTGAGTGTAGTAATTGTGTTCTCATCTGTGATACCAGCGTTCCTGAATGCTTTGTCAGCTGTTATAGCTGTAGTAAAATCAGAATCATTAGTAAGTACGTCACCAGTACCACCTGTTAGGTTAAATACTTTTTCTGGTAACTCAGCATCTTTTACATTCTTGGATTTGTTATACTCATCTATAACACTATCTGTTTTACTACCACCAGTAGCAGGTGATTTTTCTCCACCTAATGATGTGCCTAGATTTGCTATAAAGAAATCAGACTTAAGTGTTTTTACTTTCATGTTTGCTTGAGCTATTTTTAACTGGTCACTGTTTACTGTGTTACGTAAATTGTTTATAGTTCTGTCTATTACATCTTGGTCAAGCCCTATGTTTTTCATGTTTTCTTCTGTCTTCTTAAGAATTAATTCTTTTCTTACACTAGGGTCTGACAAGTAAGTATCTGGGTTTACATATACACTTTGTGTTACTTGTTTTACAATAGGGTTACCATCTGGTCCTATTTCGTTTGTACCAACATCTACTGTAACTTTTTTCTCATTTAAAACTTCACCTGTTACATTGTCTACTAGTTTGACTAATCCCTTACCTTTAGCTGATGCATTAGTTAGAGTCATATCAGAACCTGAGAAACCAGTTTGTTCATTTAATTTAGCTATAGTTTCTTTGTCTGTAATAGTATTACCATTTTCATCTGTGTATAAAGGAGCATTAGCTCTTTCATATTTAAATTGACCTCCAGTGCTTAGACCTTCTTTTACATCAGCTGCTTGGTTTATTTTAACTTGGTCTTGGTATGCATTTATAGCACTACCTATTTTAGTTCTGCCCATTAGCTGCTTACCAAATGCAGCTAAAGGACTTTGTTTCTCCATCTTGATACCCCCACCAATATCACCAGCTTTACCTAGAAACTTTTCTAGTGTAGTAGTTCCTTGTTCTGCTTGGTCTGAAGATGTATCTTCAAACTGAGGTGCTGTATTTTGTTGTTGTACATTAGTTTTATTACCAAAGTTTCTTAATCTAAATCTATCTGTTGGTTGTGCCATGCTCTATGCTCCAAAAGTAAATGTTGAACTCTTCTGCTCACCTGTACTTACTCCTGGTCCTCCTGTTGCTAAACTTGTAAGTATTTCGTAAAACATACTTAGTGCTTGAAACTCTTGTTGATTAGCAGCACTAGTTTCTTGTCTTACTATGTCAGTGTAAAACTGATTCTGTCTTAAAAACTCTTGTGTCATACCTGCATACAAGTTGTATTTTGCAGTTATAAGTTTTGTAGTTGTGTCTAACTCTATAGCTTGTCTTTGTGCATCTAGAGCTTGTTGTTGTCCTGCTGTTCCTATTACTGTACTTAATGTTTGTAATGCAACTTGTTGTTGTTGTTGTGCTTGAGTTAATGCTTGTGCATAAAACCCTGCTATACTTGCAGATACATTACCCATGACTTGTGTAGTCACGTCTCCTGCTGCTGCAAACATTGCACCACCTGTTGCTCCTGCAGATGCAAACTTACCAAACGTAATATCCAATTGACTTTGCAATATATCTTCTGCTTGTGTTTTAATTGCAGCTACATTCTTCTGTATACTCTCTTCTATTTTTTCTGTTGTACCACCTTCTAAGAAATCATCTATAACATTTCTAAGTGGTCCAGGCATATCTTCGTATACCTTACCTATATACTCAGTTATTTCTGGTAACTCAGGTAACGTAGTTACTTGACCTTCATTTACTGCTTGGTCTATCTGAGCAGCTGCTTGTTGAGCTTGACCAAGTGGGTCACTAGCTAATGCAGCACCAGTTTCTACCACACCTGCAGCTGTTGGAGACAGCTGATTTTTATCAAGTTGGTCAAATGTACCTTTAAATTTCATCTCTTCTAGACTAGGTAACAGTGTTCTAGTTACTGGGTCTGGACCTAATGGTTGTGCACCAAACTCTCTACCAGTTCCTAGTGAAGAAGTATAAGCTCCTTGGTTAGCTAAGTTCTGTGTTGCCATAAATCCTTCAAGTGTACCTTGTCCTACTTTACTAGAATCAGGTGTTTGAGCAGCTTGAAATGTACCACTCCCTACAGCTCTAGGGTTCATTAGCCCCTGTACTGCATTTTCTTGTGACATAGTAGGTGTCTGCTTAGGTGCTTGTCTTGCATAACCTGCTGTTCCCACACTACCTGGAACAACAGATTCTAGCAACAAGTTTGCTGCTGTTGTTTGTTGTCTTGACGGTCCAGAAACACTTTTTTGTTTGGACTTACTTTTACTCATTCCCATTATAGAACCTCCAATATTCTATCTATTTTGGTTAAATAAATTTTTTGTACAGGTTTTAGTTTTAAGTATCTTTCTACTATTGGACATGCTCTTGTATCCACTATTAGTTCTACTTCCCTGTATCCTTCTTCTATAGACCACTCTGCCATATACTTCATAGCTTCCTTAATCTTGTTTCTATATCTTGGTTTTATCCAAACTATATGAATAGATATTGTATCTATACAAAACGTATATACAAAAATACCTATAGGTACATTGTCTACCCATATATTCTGAGTAACACCATTAGTGTTAATAAACTCTTTGACATCAACACAGGGCTTCGCCTCTCTGTTATAATCATCTATCCAGCTTTGCATTCGCATCCTTCTTTACATGCACACTCTATTAGTTCTTCTAATAGTTTTATCTGACCAGATATAAACTGTATACTAGCTTTCATCTGCTCAAAGTTTTTCTGTGCTTCCTCTAATTTAGTTTGTAGTAATTCTTTATTCTTGCATTCACACTTGCTCATTTAAACGTCTCCAATGTTACTAAAGTTGCTGTATAACTTACTATACTTAACGTGGTATCAGTTATTACATCCGTAATATCAACTGCTACAGTATATGTTGTGTTAGCTGCACTACCTATACTTCCTGCTGGGTCTCCATCTAAGAATGTACCAGTGCATGTTTGTCCATCAGTATTTTGTCCTACCACTACACTACCACCACCAGATGTAGCCTTAGAACCTACACTATTCTTAAATGTGTTTCCATCTATTTGCACTCTCATATTACCAATACCTGTGCCTACTGAACTACCACCTCTTACTACAGCTACAACAGATATAGTTCCTATAACATTTCCACCTTTAGTAGATACAACTAAATTTATATTACTACCATCCGAAGATGTACCTGTTGTTACAGTAGGTACTGTAATAGCACCATCCTGTATATTTCCTGTAGCTATAATATCTCCAGTTACAGATAGAGTTGTATTGTCCCACTCTACTCTGTCACCACTAGATGTACCAAATCTAAACTGTCCATCATTTCCAATAAACGCTGTATTAGTTCCATCTGCTTTGTATACATATATACCATTGCTGTCTAGTACAAGTTTAGGATTACTAGCAGATGTACGAATAGTACCACCTGTAATTGTTCCTGCTGTTACTGTACCCAAATCAGCTGCTATAGCTGATAGTTGAGATACATTTATTTCACTAGCTGTTACAGAGTCTGCTGCAAGTTCTGTAGCTGTTATAGTATCAGCAGCTATCTGGGTAGCCGTAATTGTATCTGCTGCAATCTGAGTAGCTGTAACTGTATTTGCAGTTATGATACCTCCATCTATGAATGTAGTTGAACCAGTTTGAAACTTTACATCCCCACTGTCATTAATAACTTTTAATCCATAGTCATCTGTAGCAGAACTTAACTTACCAAGTATAACTCTTGTAACTGGTGAGCCTTGATTATCTGTAATAGTTATTTGATTATTTACACCATCTAGTTTTATTTTACTTTCTGCACCTACAAATACACTTTGTGTAAACTGTGTATTGTTTGTAATCTTATCTGCATCTAATCCAGATATTTGTTCATTGCTTACAAGAAATGCATTTTGTATGGCAGAGATTAAATCTAGCATAGAGGTATATTGTGATTTTAAATACTTAGGTAGTTTGTTAGTAGTATAATCAAACACCTCTCCAGGCACATACACTGGAGGTACTGGTAAAACTATATCATCAAATGTGTACTGATTTATAGCCACTAACTATCTCCTCCAGATTCTAGGTCTACCACAAACTCTGACAAACTTGTAAAGTTTGTAGCTTTGATTGTTATATACCTACCATAGTTATTAAAGTCTGCTCTTGGTGCTTTACCATCCGTATCAGTTATAGTCTGGTCTGTGTAACTAGGACTATCTGTTCCTAAGTCAGCAGTTCCTACAGATATCGTAGTACTTGCTGGTGTGGCATCAGTTTGTACTCTTAACACCTGCACGTAATCTGTAGCTTTCTCAGCTGATGCTCCTAAAACTGTACCACCAAACACACTATGAAATGCTTTGGTTGCCAGTGTACTAGTTATAGCAGAGCTACCATCTGTTCCTGATGTATCCCTCTGTTTTACTATTCCTGATGCAGAACCAAAATAAACTTCTGGTACGGCTA
>MDTB01173762.1_pt1 | contig 11489 bp, 8 predicted proteins | sample 811161 | NCBI WGS metagenome assembly MDTB01 (sample SAMN05326650, study PRJNA326480) | marine metagenome | isolation source: seawater | place: Mediterranean Sea | collected 2009
CGTGATGCAGAATTTGAGAACCCCCCCACCCTGGAGAAAAATCTACGACACAATATCGACGTCAGAATCGATCGAATGAGGCTGAACCGCGCGAATCGCCAGCGTCTTACCGAATCTGTGGAGTCCGCCCTAAAGCTTGGAGGTGGAGGCCTCGCGATCGAATCCTTTGAGGCCCCCAAATCTGATTTTAATTACACCGAAGGCTCGAAGGCCATGCATACTGAGAAAGGAACGACTACACCATATTCTGAGGAATTTGCATGCCCTGTCCATGGGGCCTTCTTACCCGAAATGAGCCCCCGAATCTTCTCATTCAACAACCCGCTCGGCGCCTGCCCTGAGTGCCAAGGCCTGGGTATCCAACGCCGATTCAGCCACGACCTTTGCATCGACGAATCCGCAACAGTTGACGAAGGCTGTGTCTATCCATTCCGAAAATCGATGATGTCTGGGTGGTATAAGTCATTGATGCGGCAAACCTTCGAGCATTACGGTTTGGATATACACACACCGATTAGAGAACTCGATGAAGATGCCAGAGATATCCTCCTTTGGGGCAGCGGGTCTACCTCAATCCAATATGAATTCACCAGCAAAAAAGGCTCATCATATCAAATGTACAGACCATGGGAAGGGGTCTTTGGTCGGTTGGAGCGCACCTTCACTGAAACAACCAGTGAGAGAACCCGCACGCGAATGTTGTCATACATGACCGATGAACCTTGTATTACATGCAATGGCGCCAAATTAAATCCAGCTGTTCGAGGCGTGATTGTTGGGGGCACAAACCTCCCTGCGTTCAATAGCTCAAGCATCCTTGAAGCCCTGGCCATCACCCAAATATGGGTCAATGGGAAGTTCGATGATGAGTTTTGGAATGAGATTGGTAGACCCACACCGGATGTATCGAACATTCGAATGTTGAATGAAAGGGAGCTGTTTATTGGGCGTGAAATCATCAAAGAGATTGGCAATAGATTGCGCTTCTTAGCTTTGGTAGGCTTGGATTATCTTACATTGGATCGAAGAGCAAACACCCTGTCAGGAGGTGAGAGCCAAAGAATTCGCTTGGCGACCCAAATCGGCACCCGATTGACAGGAGTAATGTACGTCCTTGACGAACCTAGTATCGGCCTTCACAGCCGCGATAATGACCGACTGCTTACCACACTCCGGGAACTCTGCGACCTGGGCAACACACTAATCGTAGTCGAACACGATGAGGCCACACTTCGTCAAGCCGATTGGTTGGTGGATATTGGACCCGGCGCTGGTAAGGCTGGCGGACGAATCGTTGCAAATGGTTCACTAAAGCAGTTATTGAAGTCAAAAGACAGCATCACCGGTGCTTACTTGTCAGGAAAGAAATCAATTGAAGTTCCCAAACAACGCGTTGAACCGACCGAGAAATCGATTCAACTACGCGGAGCCCGATTGAACAATCTACAACACATCGATGTCGAAATCCCAATCGGATGCATGGTTGCAATCACCGGGGTTTCTGGTAGTGGAAAGAGTAGCCTAGTCACAGGAACACTGGCTCCTGCACTACAACGAGATTTGAACGGTGCAGATACGGCACCCGGGCCCATGGAGTCCATTTCCGGCCACGAAGATTTAGACAAAACCATCGTCATTGATCAGGCACCTATTGGACGGACACCACGCTCCAACCCAGCTACATACACAGGTGTATTCACTCCTATTCGCGAATTATTCGCCGAGACCCAACTTTCTCGAGAACGCGGATACATGCCAGGGCATTTTTCCTTCAACGTCAAAGGCGGGCGATGCGAAGCTTGCAAAGGCGGGGGCTCAAACAAACTTGAGATGAATTTCCTTCCGGATGTATGGGTCACCTGCGAGGTCTGCAAAGGCTCCCGATATACACGTGAGACACTGGAGGTCACTTGGAAAGGCAGAACAATCTCTGATGTTCTAGCGATGAGTGTAACAGAAGCAGCCAACTTCTTCGCGAACCAAAGGAAGATCCATCGAATTCTGAAAACACTTGAGGATGTCGGACTCGGCTACATTCGGCTTGGCCAACCAGCCACAACACTGTCTGGTGGAGAAGCCCAACGTGTGAAACTAGCCACCGAATTACACCGTCCAGCCACCCGCCCTACAGTATACGTTCTCGATGAACCCACTACAGGACTGTCAATGGCAGACGTAGACCAACTGGTCCAGGTCCTCTTACGTATTCGAGAAAATGGACATACCGTAGTCATCATCGAGCACAACCTCGATGTCGCCAAATGCGCTGATTGGGTCATTGATTTGGGCCCAGAAGGCGGTGAAGGGGGAGGGCAAATCGTTGCAGTTGGTACCCCAGAGGATGTTGCAAACAACCCTGATAGCTACACAGGCCAATTCCTCGCAACCCACCTAAAAACCACTTAATCGTCCGTTTTATTCAAATACGTCCAGTAAAAACCCGATAATGGGCTTCCATGGTAAACTCTCTATCTAACAATGGTCTAAGCGAGGAAGACCACCTTCTATTGGAGGGCACTTTCACTCGTATTTTGGATTATTTAGCCAGTAACAGCAACCGTGAGGTACCACTGGCAACCATCCACTCGGCCATAGATCTCTATACTGAGATGGACCTATCCATCTCTGATGGTGGCGTTGATGTTGAATCACTGTTAAGTGATATTGATGCTTATCTTCAGTATTCTGTAAAAACCAGCCATCCCCACTTCATGAATCCGTTTTGGGGCGGCCCCCCGGTACCCTCATTGGTCGGGGAATTTATTTCTGCATTAACAAACACCTCAATGTACACGTTTGAGATTGCCCCCGTTGCAACACTGATTGAACAAGAAATGATCCAATTGATGTCTAAATTTGCGGATTACGACAATGGAGAGGGCACATTCACATCCGGAGGCTCGAATGGCAATCTGATGGGCCTGCTATGCGCTCGTGATCATAAATTCCCAGATGCAAAATTCTCAGGGTTTACTGGCACCCCAGTCGCCTTCGTCTCAGTCGAATCACACTATTCGGTCGAGGTCGCGGCAAATACACTTGGGATGGGGACTGACAATCTAATTGCAGTTGAAAGCGACGATCAGGGCAAGATGAACGTAGCCGATCTCGAAGCGAAAATTTCCGAACAAAAAGCCGCCGGTAAAACACCATTTTGTGTGATTGCTACATCAGGCACCACCGTCAAAGGAGCATTTGACCCCCTTCCTGAAATTGCAGATATTTGTGAGCGCGAAGAGATGTGGCTCCATGTCGATGCGGCATGGGGCGGAGCCACACTCCTTTCTCCAACAACACGGAATTTAATGCAAGGTATCGAACGAACCCACTCACTCTGTTGGGACCCACACAAGATGATGGGGATGCCAATCAGTTGCTCAGTATTCCTAGTCAACCAATCGGGTATACTGAAGGATGTGTGTTCCCATAGCAGCTCTGCACACTATCTCCTCCACAAGAAGAACGCAGAATTCGACATGGGCCGTATGAGCCTACAATGCGGCCGTCGAGTAGACGCACTGAAATTATGGCTGACTTGGAGGTCAGTCGGCAATCAAGGATGGGCCGAGAAAATTGAAAATTACATGGCTCTCGCGGCGTATTTGACAAAACAGATCAAGCAAGAACCCACCCTAGAACTCGTTTTGGAACCCGAATTCACAAACGTATGTGTAAGGTATGCTGGACACAACCTTTCATTGGAATCGCAAGACGATATCACAAATCAAATCAGGACGGAGATGTTTGAACGAGGAAAATTCATGGTCACAAAGGCACAAATCGACCACAGACCCATCTTGAGGCCGGTGATTGCAAATCCAGCAGTCGATCAGAAATCACTTGACAAATTCATCTCAGAAATTACAACAATTGGTGCCCGAATGGAAGCCGTATTACCTCAAAAATAAGCAGAAGACCACCGCCGGTTTGTTCAAGGACGGTCTTCGAAAACCGCCTCCCCGTAGGGGGAGGCGTATGGACACAACACCTGTACATCTAATCGAAGTCACACCACGCGAACTTCCTGGCTTACAAGATACCCGCGGCGAGAGTATTCGCAGCATGTTATCAGCAGATCATAATCTCAAAATTGGATCCGTGCGTTCGATTACAGGATACCAAGTCAAAGCAAACCTTTCTGGCGAACAACTTCTACAAAGTCTGCAAGATTTGTTCACCGATCCAATTATCGAGCAAGGGACAGTCAATAACAGTCTCTTGGACGTGGACGAAATTTTCCCAAAGAAGCCCGAACTGGCCATTATGATCGGGTTCAAACCAGGTGTGACCGACAACGCTGCTCAGGCCGCACTTGATGGCCTACGCACTCTGTTCCCCGAACAAGAAAATGCACAAATTTCGACCACGATGACTTACTTATTTTGGGACCTACCCAATGATGTGGATACACTTTGGTTGGCCAACACATTACACAACCCGATGATTGAGCGTGCAGCGATGGCAAAACCCGAACAATGTGCAGAATCCATTTGGCCTCAACTTTCGTTCCCAGAACGCCCACCAGCAGCATTCACACCACCCGCCACAATTGATCTTGAGGTCGATGACCAGACACTCATGACCATCTCCGAAGAAGGCCTTCTCGCTTTGAATCTAGAGGAAATGCAAGCAGTGCAGGGACACTACCGAGTCCCTGAAATCCAAGCACAAAGAATGGAACTAGGCCTCCCTCCAAACGCACCAACCGACGTCGAACTCGAGTGCTTGGCACAAACATGGTCTGAGCATTGCAGCCACAAGATTTTCGCAGCGAAAATCCATCACGTTGATACAGTAACAGGTGAGGACGTAGAAATCAATTCATTGTTCAAAACCCACATCATGCAACCTACATTGGACATGCAGGAGCAAGTTGATTGGTTGCTGAGTATTTTCCATGACAATTCAGGAGTCATTGAGTGGACAAAAGATTGGAGCCTATGCATCAAAGCGGAGACACACAATTCTCCAAGCGCATTAGATCCATTTGGCGGAGCGATGACTGGAATCGTGGGAGTCAACCGTGATATTCTCGGGACTGGTTTAGGTGCAAGACCCATTGCAAACATGGACGTCTTCTGCTTCGGCCCACCTGACTTCTCAGGCCACCTTCCTGGCGGCTTATTCCACCCATCCCGTGTTCTCCGTGGGGTCCATGCCGGAATCCGCGCAGGCGGCAATGAGTCAGGCATTCCCACAGTGAATGGGGCAATTGTCTTCGATGACAGATACATCGGCAAACCCCTTGTTTATGCTGGGACAGTTGGAATCATGCCTCGACACCTTCCCGATGGTCGGGAAAGTCACGACAAAACCCCAGAGCCTGGTGACATTGTGTACATGTTGGGTGGTAGGGTTGGAAGCGATGGGATCCATGGAGCCACATTTTCCAGTCTAGAGCTGACCGAAGAGAGCCCCAGTAGTGCGGTTCAAATCGGCGACCCCATCACACAGAAGAAAATGCTAGACATGGTCTTAGAGGCAAGAGACTCAGGCCTCATTCAAGTCATCACTGACAATGGTGCCGGTGGGCTTTCGAGTAGCGTTGGAGAAATGGCTGAGTTGACGGGGGGTGCCGAACTGGACCTCGCAGTCGTCCCCCTCAAGCAACCAGGCCTATCCCCTTGGGAGATTTTGGTTTCTGAAAGTCAAGAACGGATGACAGTCGGGGTTAGGAAGCACGATGTTGAGACCTTTGAAGCCCTTGCGGAATTACACGAAGTCGAGGCAACAGCGGTCGGTACTTTCACAGATAGTGGAGCCTTTATTGTCAAACATGGGGAATCAACCGTTGCCCATCTACCCATGACTTTCCTTCATGATGGCTGCCCACAATTGAAGCTTGAAAGTGAGTGGGCTCCCCCAGAACACGAATCACCCATCTTCCCCGATGTTGATGCCAAGGGAATGGGCTCCATTCTAGAGAGAATCATGGCCCGTCCAAACATTGCGAGTAAGGAATGGTGGGTCAGACAATACGATCACGAAGTCATTGCACAATCTGTAATCAAACCATTTTGTGGGGTCAATCACGATGCCCCTGGGGACGCGGCAGTCATCGCACCCCTGCATGGAGAAACCCGCGGCGCAGTCGTTTCCTGTGGGATTGTACCCAGATATTCAGATATTGACGCATATGCGATGACCGCTGCAAGTATCGACGAAGCAGTTCGAAACGCCGTTTGTGTTGGAGTCGATTTAGACAAGATTGCTGGGTTGGATAATTTCTGTTGGCCCGACCCCATCGAAAGCGAAAAAACACCTGATGGGCGTTTCAAACTGGCCCAACTTGTCCGCAGCAATCGTGCACTAGATGACGTGTGTAGAGCCTACAATTTACCCTGTATATCCGGCAAGGACTCTATGAAGAATGATGCCAAATTGGATGGCCAAAAAATCAGCATTCCCCCCACACTCCTGTACACTGTTCTCGGTGACCACCAGGATGTCCGCAAAGCGGTCTCCAGCGATTTCAAAGATTGTGGAGATACGATTTTCTTGCTTGGAGAAACCCATCAAGAATTAGGTGCGAGTGAACTGAGTTACATGCTTTCAGAAGAGACCGGAGGCGGCATCGGCAATGATGTCCCTCAAATCGATACCACTCGCAACCTGGCCCTATACCGCGCCCTTACTAGCGCCATGAGCGAGGGGTTGGTCCGCAGCGCTCACGATTGTAGTGACGGCGGTTTGGCCCCCGCCATAGCAGAGTGTTGCTTTGGTTGCGATGGCGGCACAACCATCAGCCTTGATGGTATTGAGGGGGTTGACAATTGGGCTGCACTGTTCGGCGAATCTCTTGGAAGAATTGTCGTCACCGTCTCACCAGAAAACGTGCAGCGCTTTGGCACCATCATGGCGAAACATAGCGTGACTAAACTGGGCCAAGTCGATGATAAAGAAACACTCGAATTCACTCGGGATCAAAACACAATCCTCTCCTCGAACCTTTCCGATTTACTTCAAGCTTGGAAAGGAACACTCCACATGGGAGGTGAAGCCTAATGGCCACTACAGTTAGAGTCGCAGTACTCTATGGGTTTGGTATCAATTGTGACCATGAAACAAAAGCAGTGTTTGAAATGGCTGGGGCTGAAGCCGAACGGATCCACGTTAACGAATTGGTCAATGGTGACAAGACACTGGCAGACTATCACATCATGGCTGTACCTGGAGGATTCTCGTTCGGAGACCACCTTGGCAGTGGTAGATTGCTCGGTAACCGTTTGCGATTCGGCATCCGCGAAATGGTCCAAGATTTTGTCAAGTCAGGCAAACTCGTCATCGGCATCTGTAACGGATTCCAAGTGCTCGTCAAGATGGGCTTACTCCCGGGTGATGAAGAAGTTTCATTGACACAAACCGCCAGCTTAACCCTCAACAACACAGGACACTATGAGGATCGATGGGTCCACCTAGAGTTCGACCCGAATAGCCCCTGTGTGTGGACGAAAGGACTCGAGCGAATCCGAGTTCCCGTTCGGCACGGTGAAGGCAAATTCGTGACTACCATCGATGCAAATCTCGACCAATGGGCCGAAAACGGACAGTTGGTCGTGCGATATATCGACCCATCTGATGCCTATCCAAGCGCCGGTGACGACCCCCTTCCCTTCCCCATCTGCCCCAATGCAAGTATGCGCAATATCGCAGGTGTTTGCGACCCAACAGGACGCGTGTTTGGGCTAATGCCTCACCCTGAAGCCAATCACAGCACATGGTTGGGCGCAACATGGACCCGAGAAATGCCCGAACACGGTGAAGGTGAAGGAATGCAAATATTCCACAACGCCGTAAAATTCGCTAAAGAACACCTTTGATTGCTTTCACCGGATGAAGCGTTAAAGCAACCCCTCCCTCCTATCAGTTCATGAGTACAGATTACGAGCCAATCGGTTCCATCATCGAAAAACCCGAAACGGTCGTCATTGGTACATCAACATCTCCATTTGGAGTCGGCATATCCAATACAGGCCGCCCAGCGTCGATGATGACTTTCACCGACTCAATTATCACAGTCCTTTCGAAGTATGTCGACTTTTCAGGGCGTGCATCACGCTCAGAATATTGGTGGGCCTACCTCGCCACAGTAATCGTTGGCTTCGGATTCGGCATCATTGCCGATGGTCAACCTCAACCAAATCTCTACGGTCAAGTCCCAACCAATGTTCGAGTCATACCCTAATCATCACAAAAAACCCACAAAACCCCATCTAATCTCTCTAGATTATAAGCGAAATTCAATCCCCAAAGTCCATGCAACCAGGCCCGAATCAAACAGCAAGTGCCCCGCCCACCGTACAAGTTGGAGGCCAAATGGCACAGGGTTTTGCAGGCCAACAAGTGATGATGGTTGAACAAAAAAGTTCACTCCCTATCGTTGTTGGTGTAATTTTCTGTCTCGCCCAAGGCCTTGGGATTCTTGGGGGGCTCGCAATGGTCTTTGGTGGTGCACTAATCGGAGGCATTGGTGGTGAGGAAGCCGCTGCTGCAGCTGGTATTGTCGCAGGTATTGGTGTATTGATATTGCTTCTTTCAGGTATAGGAATTTGGGCGGGAGTCTTAATCGCACAGCGAAAGAAGCTGGGTGTAAAAATAGCATGGGGCCTTATTGCTGCGGGTAGTATTCTCAGTATATTGGGCAGCGTTCTCGGTGAAGCCCCAATCGATTTTGTGAGCCTCGGATGCAATGGAATATGCGCCCTTTTCGTAGGAATTCCATTGATGATATCCAGCGTCAGCCAACACATGGAATGATGACATCAATCATCGAGGATATCATCTAGGCTTTCTACAGCATCGCTTAGTTCGTCACGCTTGGCCTTCCTCTTTGCAACGTGCTCATCAGCAAGGAGCTCTTGCAACTCTACAGGGGCATCCTGTACAGCAGCATTGGCAATCACCCTGTCTGTGAGTGACAAATCCTCCCCAGGGCGGTCGGAACGATCGACTTCATCAATGGCTCGACTCGGCACAGTCCTGCGCCCCAAATGTTCCACCTCCACCTCATCGATTTCATCAGACATTGACTTCGCCAATTCGGGACTTGGCGCCCCATCTTTCCATTCACTACGATTGGCCATATCACGGATGAGGGAACCTTTCTGCTTATTCCGGTCCGCCTCGAACCGAGCTTCGACACCTTGCTGAGTCGTTGCTTGAACAACCTCTTCTTCATCATGATCTGCAATTTGGCGAACATATCCTCGCTTCTGCCCTCCATCCTGCTTTCGTTGCCCTTGGCGATAGGCAGCAATCGCCTCCCTCCAGAATAAAATCAGAACGAGTCCAGTGACCACGAAAAGAATGAGCAGCGCGTTGTTCACTGGAGCACCAACCATCGAGAATCAAAGACCCATCATGAAACATACCCTTCTAAGAACCCTCAAAGAGGTGCATTGGTTGGAGTGCCTTGTCGCCATGGTTGAGAGTCAAAAGCCCCGGACCGACTTGGTCGAAGACGATCCCTTTGCTCGAACAACCCGACCTGCTTCTCACGCAGGTGTAAGGGATGATGGGAATTGGCGAACCCAAACGGGGCCACGAGTTGTTCAAGTTCAATTCAGTCCGTTTAACCGAGGATTCACACAATCCTATCGGCCCGCTCCCACACTCCACACTGGATCGTTCTGGCATTTTTCTCAAACCGAATTGAAGGATCTCGGCATCTCATTACTCGCGTTCTCACTCGGCCTCGCTTTCGTATTCAATCGCGGGGTCATCGGAGGCATGCTGTCTTTAGGATCTGAATTATTGGTCACAATTCCACTGTTTTTCTTCCTAGGGATGGTTGCTTTTGGTCCCGCTTTCATCATCCACGAATTGGCTCACAAATTCGTTGCCAAATACTACGGCTGCTGGGCCGAATTCAGAGCAGACCCAGCTGGCCTTCGGACGGGTGTGATGATCGCCTTCTTCATCGGATTCTTGTTTATGGCACCAGGCGCAGTGATGGTTGCTGGCAACGTTAATCGCCGCCAAAACGGGATCATTGCTTTGGCCGGCCCTTTCTCTAATCTCATACTATGGGGCATTGGCCTACCATTCTACATCCTCTTTGCAGGAACCATCCTCGGCGAAGTGGGCCTACTTTGGCTCGTTGCAAACGCGATTTTGGGCGCATTCAATATGCTACCATTCGGACCACTCGATGGCCGTAAAATTAAGAATTGGTCAGAACCAGTATTCTGGACATTCCTCACGATTTTCATCGCATTGGTATACTACTCGCTACTCTATCCGGAAGCCCTTGCCGAGCTCATTTAATGACGGGTCAACATTCAATACCTGTAGGTAGAATTGGCCTTTATGCAGCCACTGATTCTGACCAATGACGGCTCAAATGTCACTTCCGTAACCCAACCACCATCAAACCCGCAAGTACCCATCAAGACGTCCCAAAACCCGATTGCAATGGCGGTTGGAATCGTATGTTTTTTGCTGGTACTCCCTGCAATGATTGTGGCACTTTTTGAATTCATAAACCAAGCAGATTACGGATGGGGCACCGAACCTCTGTATACAATCAATTCTTTGGTCAATTCAACCACAATCATCACAATCTTACTTCTTTCTGGAGGTTACCTCACGGGGTTCGTCCGAACCAGTGTGCAAAAGAGAGCATGTGGGGCCATACTGATCGCGATAAGCTCACTGAATTTACTCCTGAGAGTATTCCATCTTCTTGACTACCATTCTGATCTGGGCCAATATTATGGCGAATCCCTTTTCGAAATGATGCTGTGGCCAATGTTTCATGAACAACTAGAATTGGCCTTCCTGGGAATCATCATTGGTGGCCTAATGATGAATAGTAGTCACAATGAAGAGCAACCCTTGACGACAACTTCCCCAATGTTTCAGTAATCAACTGATTACAGGTAAGAGTTCAGAATGGGCTGGTGATCCAAATGCAGGAAAATCATGGTTCCATACCATGTCATCAAATCGATTGAGTTAATCAAATTCTGTTGCCCGGTTCCATAATCGTTCTCCATCCAATACATCATTTCATCGATTGTATCGCATGTTTGGTGATAGCAATCGTAACCGTCAACCAACCCACCAAATCCAACAGTCACAGTATCAATCGCTTGGAATGAAGCGTGGTCACTTCGAGCCGTCGTCGCTTCATTGATGATCACTCCAGCTTCACCTGATGCAGCCCAAGCACTGGCCAACTCACCATTGAGAACTGCCAACTGTTCCTCAACACCCAACGCATCTCCTGCCAACCATTCGGCAAGATAAACCATCTTTGGTTGATTGATTGTATTCTCATCCGTATCCGGCCCGATGTAGACTCTGAACGGCCAATTCTCTTGACTGGAGGGGTAAGACCCACCCCCATCTGGACCAACCCGGTCCGAAGGCGTTCCATTGCCCGGCCAATTCACACCACCCATGTCGATGTTGATGTAATTGGAGATCGTAATATCGTCTGGGATATCTTCGACCCATGCGATACTACCGCGCTTTCCACCTTCTTC
>MDTB01239986.1_pt1 | contig 11489 bp, 10 predicted proteins | sample 811161 | NCBI WGS metagenome assembly MDTB01 (sample SAMN05326650, study PRJNA326480) | marine metagenome | isolation source: seawater | place: Mediterranean Sea | collected 2009
CCCAGGAAATATTTTAGATGCAACTAATCGTTATTGGGATATAACGTTTAATGCAACATCTCGAAGTATTTTGCATTGTGCCATTAATGCGGCTAATTTAATGCCAAACGGTGGAAATATTGTGACAGTTACAAGTTACGGTGGACAACGAGTCTTACCTGGTTATGGTGTTGTAGGTCCTGCTAAGGCAGCAGTTGAAGGTTTAACTCGGTCGTTAGCAGTAGAGCTTGCCCCAAAAAATATTGTTGTTAATGGTGTCATGCCTGGAATTACAGATACTAAATCGTTACGTGCTATTGAAAATGTTGATTCTATAATTGAACGTGTGACAAATGATACGCCAGCAGGTCGTTTAGTAACACCTGATGATGTTGCAGATGTGGTGAGTTTTTTATGTACGCCTGCTGCGTCAATGATTGTTGGTCAATTTATTATCATTGATGGCGGTGCATTTATCAAAGGATGATCCGATTATGTTTAATTGTTATCGTTTCAGTTCAGCTATTTGCTGAGTCTACGACTATTCCTAAAGAAATATATCAAACTTACCAACAGTTTAAATTAAGCCAAGAAGAAGCGCTTCCTATTCGACCACCTGAGAATTGGATTGAATTAACAGTAAATCCACCACTTTTAAAGAAATATACGGTTGATAAAAATACGACACTATCAATTTCAAAATTTGATGGCGAAATTGGTGATGATTTAGCTAATGTCAATCGATGGCGTCGACAGTTACAGCTTTCACCAATTCAGTTTAATGAATTATCTACTTATTTATCTATACAGAAAATAAATGAATATGATGTTAAAATTATTCGTCTTCATCATCAAACCCAGTCATTTCTTATTTATTGGTTTAATTTTGATTCGTACCATCTATTTGTAAAAGTTATTTCCTTCGATAAAATAATTAAGGAGTCATTTGATTTATTTGTTGAAAATCAGGCTTGGGATAGATTATGAAACAATTTAAAAAGTTTTTTGGTTCAATAAAACTGACTGTATTATTGTTGGTTCTATTATTTTTTCTTATTCTTTTCGCGACATTTGCACAAGTTGATTTGGGTATCTATGAAGCGAATAAAAAATACTTCACATCTTGGTTTGTTTGGTTGCATACAAGTTCAATTTCTTTTCCTATTTTTTTGGGTGGGTTTTCGATTGGTTTGTTACTAGTCATTAATTTGATTACATCTCATGTTACTAATTTTAGATTTAAGAAGAATTATTCTGGTATTTTTTTGATTCATTTTGGTTTGATTTTAATTATTTTAGGATCTGCTTTTACTGCTTGGTTTGGAAGTGAAATGCAAATTGCGATAGAAGAGTCCTCCGCCAAACGCTTTGTTGAGTACCCAACTGATTTTGAGTTAGTAATTATTGATCAATCTCAAAAAACTGTTGATATTATTCATTCTATTTCTTTAAGTGATTTAAAATCTGAAAAAATTATGGACTCTTTAGAAATCATCATTCATGATTATTATCCAAATGCATTTGTTAATCAGCGCGGAATAATCAACAAAAAATATGATGAATTCGGTCATGACTTCAAATTAATTCCTCTTCCTAAAACATATGAGATGGATAAAAAAAATGTTCCTGGAATTGACTTGACCTTTATTTTTAAAGGTAATGACGTTGGGCGTTTCATTTTTTGGGGAGGTATGGATATCTATCAGGAACTTAGTTTAGATAATTTAGACTTTTTAGTTTCAGTTCGTCCTAAACGTTTATATCTTCCATTTTCAGTACAATTAAATGATTTTAGAAAACAAAATTATGATTTATCTGCAGTTGTCGAAAGTTATGAGTCAGATGTAACTATCCAAAATGAACATGGTTCTTTTGATACAACGATATCAATGAATAAGCCATTACGACATAAAGGATTTACTTTCTTTCAGGCAAGTTTTAGTGATGATGAAATTACGTCTGTGTTTCAAGTTGTTAAAAATCCAAGCTGGTTAATTCCTTATATCTCATCCACTTTAATAGTACTCGGACTATTAATTCAAATGATGCAATCAATGAAACGGAAACAATCATGAAAAAGATTTTAAATCTAATTTTTATTAGCTTTCTTTTACTTATTTGTTATAAATCATTTAATATTCCAACAAGTATTGATCGTTCAATAGGTAAACTTCCTGTAATGCATGATGGTCGAATTAAGCCATTTGATACTGTTTCTAGGCACTATCTACTTCAGATTCAGGGAAAACAGTCCCTTTCTGGTATATCTCCAACTGAATGGCTTTTTGGCATTGCAACAGATTCGAATAAATTTTATGATTTGCCTGTCATTTTAATTGAACATCCGCTTCTATTTGCATCAGTTGATAAAAAGTATAATAAACAAAAATTTAGAGTTTCTGAATCTTTTTTAGATGAGCATATTGTTATAATTGAGCCATTTATTAAAGAAGCTCTTCAATATAAAAAAGAGCAACGATCTCCGTTTTTACAAGCCGTTTATCTTGTTTATTATCGCTATCAATTAATGAAAGACTTACGCTCATCTTTTTTTCCATACTTAAATCAAATTACTGGATTTCAAAATGAATCTATTTTAAATGGTCAAGAAGCTTTTTGGATGGAGCTTCTAAAGAGATCTCAATATTTATCTGAAAGTACAAATATTGAATCGGATGAATTTTTATCGTTTTCAATTTTATATAAGGTATTGTTAGAGTATCCAAATAAAAATAATCAATTAAATCTTATTTACTTTGATAAACAATGGATGCCCTTATCTTCTTTTGCTTTAAGTACTGATTATTCTGTGAATGATAAGACCCTCCTTACTCAATTTTTGAAATTATCCTCAGCTTCAGATAATCAAAAAAAAGATTTGATTTCATTAATTGAAAAATCAGATCAATTTTTATCTGGATTTGATAAATTTCGCTTGTATTTTGAATTTTATTTTAATATTTTGAACCCTTTTATCGTTAGTCTTTTTCTTTATTTTTTTATTATGCTATTTAGTTTTATTGCATCATTTAATAAATTACCTCATCAATTTATTTCATGGACTTGGATTCTTGCTTTATTTTTTCACTCTTATGGATTATTGGCTCGTTTTATTATTTTATTACGTCCACCGGTAATTAACTTATATTCTTCTGCAATATTTATTGCATTTGTTGCATCTATTATTGGTTTTATTATGTTTCGAAAAACTAAACGATTATTTTATGCTGGATATATTTCTGCTCTTACTTGTTTAACTCTTATTGTTGCGTATCACTTATCGTTATCTGGAGATACATTAGAAGTTATGGAAGCTGTCCTTAATTCAAATTTCTGGTTAGCAACTCATGTTGTTTCAATGACTATTGGATATGCTGTTATTTTTATGGCTGGTTTTTTTGCGATTGCATTTATTTTGATTGGTGCACTAACCAAAAAGCTTACGCCTGATCTTGAGTCCAGTATTTCTAGGGTTGTTTATATTTTTCTTATGGTATCGTTATTTTTTAATTTATTAGGTACCGTACTCGGAGGTATTTGGGCGGATCAATCTTGGGGACGATTTTGGGGTTGGGATCCCAAGGAAAACGGTGCTATTTTGATTGTTCTTTGGACTGCCATTATTTTACATTTAAAATGGGGTAAGCTTATAAAAAATAGAGGGTTAATGAATTTGACTGTGCTTTCAAACATTGTAACTGCATGGTCATGGAAAGGTACAAATATGTTAGGTATTGGATTACATTCATATGGTTTTACAGAGCAGACATTTTATTGGCTCGTCATATTTTTTATCTCTCAAATTTCTATTGTTTCTTTGGGATTACTCCCACGAAAATATTGGAATAGTCCAGGATAATTCGTATACTTTATATATGTCTTTTGAAAAACCAATAAACTATCTTAATGATAATTTTGATAGATTTTTAAATGATTTAAAGGATTGTTTAAGAATTCCTTCAATAAGTACTTTATCAGATCATCAATCTGATATTGATGTATGTGCTCAGTTTATATCAGATGAAATGTCTCAAATTGGATTGCAAAATATTCAATCATTTACTGAATATGGGAATCCAATTATTTATTCTGATTATATTGTCGACCCTTCACGTCCGACTATTCTTTTTTATGGGCATTATGATGTTCAGCCTGTAGACCCTTTAGAACTCTGGGAATCTTCTCCTTTTGATCCACAAATTCGTGAAGGATATATCTTTGCTCGTGGGGCTTCTGATAATAAAGGTATGTTCTTCTCTCAATTAAAGGCTGTTGAATCTTATTTAAAATCGTCATCTTTGCCTGTAAATGTTAAATTTGTTATTGAAGGCGAAGAAGAAATAGGTTCTGATTGTATGACACCTTTTCTTAATGACCATAAAGATTTATTGTCTTGTGATTCAGTTGTTGTTTCTGATAACCCTATGTTTTCCTCTGATCAACCGTCTATATGTGTAAGTCTGCGTGGGTTAATTTATCTAGAAGTTTTCGTTGAAGCTATGAATTATGATGTTCACTCAGGACAACTTGGCGGATCTGTACCAAATATTATTCATTACATATCTCAGTTAGTATCTTCTATGAAAGATCCCAAATCTAATCGTATTCTTATCCCAGGTTTTTATGATGATGTGATAGAATTTGCTACTTTTGATTATCAATCTGATGTCGTCAAAAAACAATTAAATGATTTAGATAATTACTACCGTTTAGGAAATCATGCAAATGATCAGTTTTTTAAAAATTCTTGGTTTCTTCCTACTTTAGATTGTAATGGCATATTATCTGGATTTACTGGTGAAGGTGCAAAAACTGTTATTCCTAACTCTTTGATGCTTAAACTTTCTTGCCGATTAGTTCCAAATCAAAATCCTAAAAAAATGATTGAATTAGTTTCAAATTATATAAAAGAAAATCTTCCTGATACATTTAATATTTCAATCAATGATTTTAATACACAAGCAATGCCTCTCCAAACTGACATTCATTCACCATTTGTACAAGCTGCTAAAGAAGCCTTACGTATTACTCATCAACGTGATGTTTTAATTCAAGGTGAAGGTGGTAGCATTCCAATTTTAAGAGGCTTTCAGGATGAATTGTCTGCTCCAGTTGTACTTATTGGATTAAACTCTACAAATGATAATATTCATGCTCCCAATGAACGATTTTTGATTCAACATTATCGCTATGGAATTGAAACTTATATTCATTTTCTTTCTCTTTTAAATAAATGATTACGAAGTCTAAATTTTTACAAGGTTCACAGTGTAAAAAATTGTTTTGGTTATCTTTAAAAAATTCTCACTTACTTTTAAATGATTCCGAATTTCAACAATTTATTTTTAAACAAGGACATGAGATAGGAGATTTTGCGAAAGACTGTTATCCCAACGGAATTGATGTTGAGCAAGATGGATTTATGGATCAAATTAATCAGACTAAGGATCTTATTCACCAACATAAAACTATCTTTGAAGCTGCTTTTTTAGTTGATCAACTTTATTGTAAAGTTGATATTCTTAACTATGATGATGGATGGACGATTATTGAAGTCAAAAGTTCAACATCCGTTAAACCCGTTCATATTATAGATCTTTCTTTTCAATATTATTTATTGTCATTATCTGGCTTATCTATAAAACAATGTTTATTAATGCATTTAAATAATCAGTATACTTATGGCGAGCCATTCCAAAATTTATTTAAAAAAGTTGATGTTACTGAAACGATTATTGATAATCAACTAGTAATTGAGCAACAAATTTTTGATTTAAAAAAGGTTAAATCTCAAGATTCTGAGCCTACAATGCCAATTGGAAAATATTGTAACTCACCATACCCTTGTCCTGCCTATGAGTATTGTTGGAAAAATGTTCCATCTCCATCAATTTTCGATTTAAGAAACCTTAGTTCTGATCGAAAATTTAATCACTATTATCAAAATGAATTTAAAATTCCTGATCTTGATATTAATTTATTTAATAAAAGAATTCAAAAAATTCAAATTACTTCATTTATTGAGGATTTGGATTATATTGACATAAAAAAAGTGAAACGTTTTTATGATTTATTATCATTTCCAATTTCCTTTCTTGATTTTGAATGTTTTCAATCCGCAATACCAAAATATAAAGATTCAAATACTTATCAACAAATCCCTTTCCAATACTCTTTGTATTCTTTATCTGAACATGGTGAATTGGATTTTTATTCATTTATTCATGATGAAATATCAGATCCAAGAGAACCTTTTATTGTTACATTAATTGCTCAATTACCTAAGAATGGTTCTATTATTGTATTTAATAAAGATTTAGAACAATCTGTTCTCTCTAAATTAATTGATAAATTTCCAATGTTTGAATCAAAGATAGTAGCTATTAAAAAAAGAATTATCGATTTAGCTGATCTTTTTATGGATAATGCTATATTTCTTAGAGATATGAACGGTGACTTTTCCTTGAAATCAATTATTTCTGCTATTGATCCAAATATTTCATTTGATTTGTTATCAATTAATGATGGTGGTATGGCAAATTCATATTATCATGATTATTTAAATGGTATAGATAGTGAGAAAAGATTAAATGATTTAAAAGATTATTCTCGGTTGGATGTTTATTCAATGGTTATTATTTATACTAAGTTAAAATCATTATTGATTTAGAAAGGCGCTTCTGTATTTTCAATATTCTGAAGCTCTTCTTGATTCATTAATAATTCAATGACTTCTTCTTGATCTTCTAATAATTGATTAAGATATTCGTTTAAATTTAAAGAAAATGCATCTGTTTCAGTGTATTCAGAATCAATAAATTTTTTGATGAATCTTTGTAGATAATCATTTGTAATTGAATAAAATTTTGTAGTTAAAACACCTCGTTCTTCGTGATTGGATAATTTGTATATCCAACTTCCAGTCGGCATATTTTTTGAATCTATAATTCTAAGTTCGATTAATGATTTTGGTATATAGTTTTTAATTTCATATGTAGCTGTTTTTCCGAAACTATAATGTTCTTTCCATTTTGTATACCCTTTTTCATTTGTTCCCAACATTTCGACTGTTTTTAAATTCGGCTTCCATAATGGATAGCTTTCAATATCTAATAATGTTGCCCATATTAGTGCTTGATTTGCTTCATAGGATTTTACTGTTATTGCGGATGTTCTATCAGGTATTCTTGATCCCAGATAAATGGATGTTCCAATTCCAAAAATTAATGATGAAAAAATGAAAGCTGTGACGATAGAAAATATTTTTAACTTGCTCATTTTAATATAATACTACATTTTTTCTGGAGTTGATATTCCTAAAATATTTGAGGCATGTTGAATAATTTGTTTTATGGTTATTATAATTTGTAGACGAGTTTTATTTACTTTATTATCAATTATTATTGGACTTTCTTGATAAAATGAATGAAACTGTCTAGCTAGTTCAACAAGATATTGTGCAATTTTATAAGGTTCATATGTCTTTGATGCATCTAGTAGAGTGTCGTAGTATCGTGATCCTAATAGTATTAGTTTTCTATCATGATTTGTTAGGGAGTGCTTAACATTATTTAAAGGCAATCCTGATGTCTTTTTTTCAATCGTACATATTCTAGCATGGGCGTATTGAATATAGTAAACTGGGTTATCCATACTTTTTTCTTTAGCTGCTGTTAAGTCAAAATCTAATGGTTGCTCAGCTTTTTTTTCCACTAGAAAATAACGTGTTGCATCAATCCCAATTTCATCAATGACTTCATCCAATTCAATCAAATCACCTGTTCGTTTTGACATTTTTATTTGTTTTCCATCTTTAAATAGTTTAACAAGTTGACCTAAAATAACGGTTAACTTTACCGCTTGATCTTTTGCTTTTATGCATGATCGAATTCGCTCAATATATCCATGATGGTCAGCTCCCCAAATATTTATTAATTCTGTATACCCTCGCTTAATTTTATCTAAATGATATACTATATCTGCTGCAAAATATGTTAAGTCACCATTTTCTTTTATTATTACTCGATCTTTATCATCATTAAATTCAGTTGTTTTGAACCATAGTGCTCCATCTTTTTCATATATATACTCACTATATTCATTTAAAATTGTTGTTTTGATATCTGTAGTTTTATGTAATGTTGACTCTCTAAACCATTTGTCAAATGAACAATTTAATTTTTTTAATACTTCTTTTTGATAATTTATTGTGAATAATACATGATCCGATGTCGAGTTGTTTTTTGCAATATAGTCGATAAAATATCCGCCATAACTATCTTTATTTAATTTAGCTCCTGTTTTATGTGCTTCAATGCTTTCATTAAAAATTGCAACTTGATTTCCTGCATCATTTATATAAAATTCGGTGTCCACTGATTCGCCTACTGTTTTTAATAGTCGGTTAATACAGTCTCCAATAACTGCCCATCTTCCATGTCCAATATGTAACGGTCCAGTAGGGTTAGCAGATACATATTCTAATAGAATCTTATCATTACTTTCTGACTTGATTTTTTGACTAAGAAAAGATTCGAAATAATTAATTAAAAATGAATCATTGATTTTTATATTAATAAACCCCCCTATTGCTTCAGCGTTCATATTATTATTATGATTTGTAATTTCATCAGAGAACTTTTTAGCAAGATCATTTGGGTTCTTTTTTAGTTCTTTTGCTAATTTAAAAGAAATATTTGTAGTGAAATCACCATGTTCATAACGTGGAACTTCTAAACTAATATTTTCAGAAATGTCTTTTGAAAAACTTTTAAGTATTTCTGTTTCAATTAGTGATTTGAGAGACATTAAATAGATGTAGATGTCTTATATAGAATAGAAATTAATTCAGCGTTTGTTACTTTCTTTTTTGGGTATAATAAATCATTTTTACTGATTATTTTATAATGATAAGCTTTTTGTATTTCTTTTTTTGCCCATCCGTATTTTCCAATATCATTGTATGGAAGATTAATTGTACTATATTTTTTATTTTCAATTTCTGGTAACATTCTCGATGCCACAATTATTGCTTGTAATTTAGTAACTTTACCAGCTGGATCAAATGTCTTTTTATTTCTTCCCTTTAATAGCTTATTTGAGACAACATTTTGTATATATCCATAATTTTTATTTTTATTTGATAGATCTTCAAATTCTAATTTCTTTTTCTTAGGTGTTACTCCTGTAATTCGAACTAGATGCTTAGCCATTTCAGATCTATTAATTGTTTTATTAGGATTAAAAGTTTCTGTGTTATCTAATTTATTTTCTGATTTTAGTTTATTTGCAATATCTTTAATCCAATGATTTTTTAAATCTTTAAACTCTTCTTTTTTATTAGTTGTTTTTAAAACTTTGGTGATTGTTTTTGTTTCTTCTATAGATTCAGGTGATGTTGTTTTTTTCGCAACTTCAATTTCTTTTTTATTATAGTTTTCAATATTTAAATCTTTAATGAAATAGTAGTCATTAATACTTATTTGAATACTATTTTGGTTTAGAGGAACAACAAAACTAAAGCTTCCATCATCATTCACATGTATTTTTTTCCAATTTACAACAAAAATTGAATTTGGTTCTGTATTTCCTTTAACTTCTTTTCTTGATTTTGATATTTTATTCACCGAATTGATGGATAAATTTACGGATTCTTTCTTTTCAATAATGGTAGTTATAGGTGATTTAATTTGTACAATATTAATTTCATTTGATTCAATAATTTTATTTATATCTTGTTTTTCTTTTAAAACAATTTTTGTTGGTAATTTTTCAGTTTTAGTCGGTGATTGTGGTTTGAATTTTAATTCTGCTAATATATCATTATTTAATTCAGGAATTCTTGATGCATATTTTACAAATGTTTGATTTTTAAATGCTTTTTTCAAATATTTTAGATCTGATTTTTTGATGATACCCTTTTCAAATCCAATAACTAAATAATCGTAGTACCATTTATTTTCATATTTCTTTAATTCTGGATGTGAATTAGATTTTGATTCCCAATTAAATGCTCGAGTTAAACCTGTTAAAAATATAGGTAAATTAATTATTGAATTTTTGTTAAAATTATTTTGGCCATTTAACGTTAATATACCTGAATTAACAACTTTCTGAACTTCTTGTTGATAATTTAGTTCTTGAATATTATTTATTTCTTGAACTTTTTTTGATGAATAACTTCCAATATTTGATAAGAAATAAGCAAATTCATTATTTCGAAATTTAGATTTCAGTGGTGTATTTTTAATTTTATTAGACACGTAACTGGTATTTATAAAAGCTAATTCTTTTTGATTAAGTATACTTTCTTTTGGATTTTTTAATTTTATAATTGATCGTTTAATGTTAAATTCTTCTTTTTGATTACGAAACCCAATAATAATTTCATTATAACCAAGAGTATCTAATGATAATATTTCATTAAATCTACCAACTTCATTTACCTGAATTTCTTTTTGATTTATTTCAACAATCATATCACTTTTAATTTGACCTTTTATTAATAATGTATCTTTGATTGTAATAATATTTTGATCAGGGGAAAAAAGTTTTATATTATTTTGATGTTTAGTTGGTATAGAGTCATACGTTTGTATACCAAATAAGTTTGCTGTAATTGTTAAAAGTATTAAAAATATTTTTTTCATAATTCTCTCCATAAATGGTGCCGAGAGGCGGACTCGAACCACCGACACGGGGATTTTCAGTCCCCTGCTCTACCACCTGAGCTATCTCGGCATTAAAACAATATATTACTTAATAATATGGATACTTTCAATATCAATTTATTTGTATATTTATGTTTTTATTATTTAATAAATTTCTTTTAGGTAAGAATTTATACTTAAATTATTTTTTTATTTTTTTTGTCGTTTCCATTGATCAAAATATTTTCAAATTTTGTTACACATCTTGTAAAAATGTAAGAAATATATAGATATGCAATTATCATTTCACTGAATGATATATAATTTTTCACTTCATTTTTTTTATTAAATATGAATGTGGTTAATCCCAAATTTATTAAAATCAAAGACAAGGTTTGTTGACAATCAATTTTGCTTGATTGTATTTCATCAGCATTTTTTATATCAGTACTAGATTTTTCTTTAAATGAATTTATAAAGGTGAATACTGATATATTTAATACTATTTCCCCAATTCCAATCATGTAAAATCTTTTTGGAGTTAATGTATATAATGTAGCAAATTTAAAGGATGTTTTTAAATAATGGTTGAATTTATTAATTTTAAAATCTTTTTATGATAACTCATTAATATTTTTATTTACATTTAACTTTTTTAATTCTAATCCAGGCGTTGTAAATGTCTCATAAATTTTGGAAGTTGTATTTGATATAGCTTTCATCATTTTTTTCTTCTGTAGAAATTAAATGATAATACAATTGTAGTTATTTAATTCTATAATAATTATCACTTTAATGGAGCCGGCGATAGGAGTTGAACCTACGACCTACTGATTACAAGTCAGTTGCTCTACCAACTGA
>MDTB01188012.1_pt1 | contig 11488 bp, 8 predicted proteins | sample 811161 | NCBI WGS metagenome assembly MDTB01 (sample SAMN05326650, study PRJNA326480) | marine metagenome | isolation source: seawater | place: Mediterranean Sea | collected 2009
ATTCAGTCCGTTGAATTCAGATCAGAGATCAATCACTGATCTTCTGCGTGGCAGCCAGGGATTTTTCGACGACTTCTGCCGGCAGACTCACATAACCAAGGACGGGGGCCTGGCTTTGAGCCTTGTCGGAGAGCATGAACTCAAACGTTTTCTTCAGGGCAGCTGTTTTGTCACCATTGCCTGTTTCGTAGGCCAGCACCCAGGTGAAGGTGACGATCGGATAGCCCCCTTCCGGATTTGGATTGCCTCCGATCAGATCGGGGCCTAGGTCAATGGAACCCAGCGCTTCGCTGGCAGTGGCATTGGTGGGCTTCACTTGTTCACCAGAGGCGTTCTGCACGGCAGCCGCCTGAAGATCACCCTTCACGTAGGCCAATTCCACATAGCCGATGCCTCCAGCGATCTGGTTCAGCTGGGCAGCCACACCCTCATTGCCTTTGGCTCCAACACCGGTTGGCCATTTGACCGACTTGTCTGAACCAACATTCTTTTTCCACTCAGGGCTGATGGCTCCCAGATGTTTCGTGAAGTTGTAGGTGGTTCCGGAGCCATCGGACCGGTGAACCACATTGATCGCCTTGTCGGCACAACCGAGTTCGCTGTAGTTCTCAATCTGTCCGAGAAAGATGCCCGCTAGTTGTTTTTGGGTGAGTGAAAGATCGCAGTCAGGGTTGTTGTAAGCCACGGCGATCGCACCGGCTGTCATTGGGATTTGCACAACACCGCGACTCACCTTGGCGATGGCTTCGTCCTTCATCGGTTTGTCGGACGCACCGAAATCAACCGTGCCGGCGGTGAACTGACGCACCCCTGCACCGGAGCCCACCGACTGATAATTCACGCTGACGCCTTCAGGAGCGAATTCCTGAAACCAGCGCTGGTAGATCGCAGCTGGAAATGATGCGCCGGCAGCGTTGAGTGAACCCTTGATTTGCTCACCGCCTCCGCCACAGGATGCAAGGGTCAGGCTTGTCGAGACACCAGCGATGGCCATCAGGGCCCGATGGGCGTTGATACGACGCATGAATTTGGTTACTGGTGAACATTTTCCACGCGGACATTAGTTAAGAGCGTTCAATGTTGATTTAAGAACTGGTAAACCTCGCGGATGAACGATTCAGGCCTTTCTGTACCCATTCCGCCGTGGCTGGCGCCAACAACACACCATTGCGGTAGTGGCCAGACGCCAGTAGCAGGCCTGGTTCCAGCTGTTCAAGAAGAGGTGCAGGCCGATCGACAGGCCTTGCCCGCAGGCCCCACCACTGCTCGACTGGGGTGGCTGACTTGAGCCATGGCAGCGTCGAACCAAGGCGATCGAGCATCAGCTTGAGAGCACTTGGGTCGGCTTCGGCTCCAGGCTCCAAGGTGGCTCCAAGCAGCAGACGACCCGGTTGCTTTGGAACAAGGTTGAAGCCCTGGAAGCTGAGCACCGCCGGCCAGTTCTTCCAGTTCGAAGGCCCATCCTTGAGCTCAAGATCGATGACCTGGCCAAGCACCGGGGTCATGGGTCGCTCGTGGCCCAATGGAGCCAGCAACCCATCGCTGTTGAGAGCCGTGCAGATCACAACGGCCTCGTAGTCCTGGCAACTCTCTTCACCGGTTTCGACACGCCAGCGTGGGTCACCGTTCGTTCCGGTTCGTTTTAGGTTTCGCACCTTTGCTGGGTGTTGCTGGACGGAAACAGTGGCCATGGCCAGACGAAGGGCCCGTTGCAGCATCAATGGTTCGAGCCGGCCGTCCCGTAAGGAGCTCAACCCACCGAGGCAGGGCACGGGATTATCCATTGCTGGAATCAGCTGCAGGCCAAGGCCCTTGCGACGCTCAACCAGGCCTTGCATCCGTTTCAGAACGTCGTCGTCATCGGCCAGCTGGATCAGGGGGCTCTGAAGCCGCAGATCAGGTTCAAAGGTCTGCAGGGCTTTGATCCATTGCGGCCAAAGGGCCATGCTTCGCTGTCTCAATCGCCAGCCACGACCGCTGTGTCGTCGGTAAACGTGACCCATCAGCACCCCTAGGGAGGCACTGGTCCCGTTCCGATTCCCGTTGATCTGGTCTGAATCGACCGCCGCACCAAGTCTTGGGTCGTAAAGACAGACCGAATAGCCGCATTGGGCGAGATGCCAGGCGGTGCCGGCGCCAACGACACCGGCACCGACAACGGCGATCGACTGGTTCAGCTGAGCGCCTCTTCAGGAATCACATCGGAATAGGCATCGAAGCCTGCCGCCACAGCGCTGTAGGCCCGCTGCATCCTGGCTGGATCCTGAAGCCGGGATGCTTCATCGAGTTCGGCGAGCGCTGTCTTCAGGGATCGGGCCAGCTTGTCTGCCTGTTTGCGCTCCGATCGGTTCAAACGCTGATTGATGTACAGCATTTCTCTCCCCACTTCCTGCAAAGGACCGTGGATGAGGTTGCGCGTGAAAACCCAGTTCTCGTCGCTCACCAGCTTGGCCAGTTCCGGCAGACGTTTTTCGGCGCTCATGAACGCTTCCGCCTGGCGACGGATCACGGCCATGTCTTCGGGTTTGGCGGTGTCCGCATGGCTTTCTGCCGGCGCGAGGACTCCCAGAGAGAGGGCGATGCAGAGGCAGAACGCAGCGAAACGGCGCAGGGCGTTCAGCATTGGAAATTCAAGGGTTGAAGGACTTTAACCAGCTCCTCCGCCACGGGAGAATCAGCTTTTCAAAGCGTTTCCGTGTCGGTAGCCACTGTGATCCTGCAGCTGATCTGTCCGGATCGGCCTGGACTGGTGAGTGAGCTTGCCGGCTGGGTGGCAGCCAACGGTGGCAACATTCGTCATGCAGACCACCACACCGATGCCGGCGCTGGCGTGTTTCTCAGCCGGATCGAATGGGAGCTGGAGGGATTTGGGATTCCTCGCCAGGCTCTGCCTGCAGCCGCACAGGCTTTGGCTGACCGCCTGTCTGGGCAGGCAAAGCTCCACTTTTCAGATGCCTGGCCGAAGGTCGCCATCTTCGCGAGCAAACAGAGTCACTGTCTGGTGGATCTGCTCTGGCGTGTCCAGAGTGGCGAGCTGCCGATGCAGGTGCCGTTGGTGATTGCCAACCACCCGGATCTGGAGGCTCTCTGTTCAGGATTCGGCGTTCGCTTTGTTTGCATACCCTCCAGCCGGGAGAACAAGCCTGAGGTGGAGCGACGCATGCTCGGATTACTGGAGGACAACCAGATCGAGCTGGCTGTTCTTGCCAAATACATGCAGGTGTTGAGCGGGGAATTCCTGGCCCGATTCCCCGATGTGATCAATATCCACCATTCTTTTTTGCCGGCGTTCAAAGGGGCTCAGCCCTACCAGCGGGCCTGGGACCGTGGCGTCAAGCTGATCGGCGCCACGGCGCACTATGTGACGGAGGAGTTGGACGATGGTCCGATCATTGAGCAGACAACCGTTCCTGTCGGTCACCGCGATGAGGTGGCGGATCTGATTCGTAAAGGACGCGACACTGAGCGCATGGCCTTGGCACGTGCACTGCGGTTGCATCTACGACGGCAGGTGATCGTTTATCGCGGACGTACAGCTGTCTTCGCGTGAGGGGTTTGTTCCAGATCAAATCACCGGGTTGGCTGGCTTTTCAGCTGGGTTTGTTTCTGTTGCCATCGAGCGCTTTGCTCGCTGGTGTTTGTCTGTTCGTGACCTGTCTGGCTGGCAGTTGTGGACGGTCCGAGACTCCACTGACCGACCGCTGGATGCGTCCCCTGCTGCTGGCAACGGTTCTGATGCTGATCAGTGCGTTGTTGGCGGCGGACGCTGGCCTGGCCTGGGCCGGACTCGCGAACTGGATTCCTTTCTTCTGGGGTTTCTGGGCGTTTCGTCCCTTCCTGCTCACAGCCTCGCGCCGTCAGCGAGCGGCTCGCTTGTTGTTGGCGGGCACAGTGCCGGTTCTGATCACTGGTTTTGGCCAGATGCAGCTGGGTTGGACGGGCCCATGGCAATTGTTCGGGGGAGCAATCATCTGGTTTCTCGCTCCCGGTGGCCAGCCAGAGGGTCGTTTGTCCGGTTTGTTTGATTACGCCAACATCGCTGGTGCCTGGCTGGCCGTGGTCTGGTCGTTTGCCTTGGCGGCGGTGTTGGCGCGTCGGGACCCCCCCTGGTGTCGGGCTCTGGCGTTCCTGCTGTCCGTGGCAATCGTTGTGGCTGTGGTGCTTACCCGCTCAAGGAACGCCATGGCGTCTTTGCCACTGGCTGTGCCCTGGGTGCTGGGCCCTGCCCAGTGGTGGTGGCTGCTTCCTCTGTTTCTTCTGCTATCAGCACCTTTGCTGCTGGCTGTCCTGCCTGGCGTGCCCTCAGCGATTCAGCAGTGGGCCGAGGCTCTGCTGCCAAGCAGCTTGCGTCAGCGTCTCCTGGAAGGACAGTCCACGGACAGCCTCACCCGCTTGGCACAGTGGCGATTCGGCCTGCAGTTGATCAGTCAGAGACCCTGGTTTGGATGGGGTGCCGCGGCCTTCAGCGTTCTGTATCCGATCCACGCTCAGCGGAAGTGGCACGGCCATTCCCACAACCTTCCGATCGAGCTTGGCGTGAGCCACGGATGGCCCGTTGCTGTTCTGGTGGTGGGCATGGTGCTGCTTCTGCTGGTGATGGCTCTGCAACGGGGCATGCTCAGAAGTGGTCCGATGGATCGGGCTTGGTGGGCGGCGTGCCTTGTTCTGGTTGGCATGCATGCCACGGATCTGCCTTTTTTCGACAGTCGTCTCAATCTTCTGGGCTGGATCCTGCTGGCCGGACTCTGCGGTTTTCTTCAGAACCATGGCGCTCGAGAGCGAGATCACGATGGTTCCGCAGTGTCTCTTCACTCAGCGGACCTCTGAGATGGGTCCAGGGAAGAATTCTTGATGCTTCCCAGGTGTCCTGAACCAGATCACTCCAGGGAGATGGTGCCGGCAGTTCCGGGCCTGGCATGGGGTCCAGCTCATGGTTGAGAGCAGCTCTGTAGGCCTTCTTCCAGCCACCGATGCTTTCTCGCGATTCACCAACGGCGGCAATCACCTGGGCCAGACGACGATCTCCCCTGGAGAGAATGGCCTGGATCACACTCCAGCCATAGCTTTCCGGACGGAATTCAATGCCTTTCGGCTTGAGACGTTTGGCCAGTCGTTTCAGCCGTTTCTCCGCTTCCGGTCGCACACCTTGCCACTGAAACGGGGTCTGGGCCTTGGGCACGAATGTGCTCACACCAAGCGTGAAGCGCAATCCCTTGGTTGATGTTTTCAGGTTGAGCAACAGCTCAGCTGTTGCGTCCACATCGTCGTCGGTTTCGCTGGGCAGTCCCACCATCCCGTACAGCTTCAGACCCTTGAGTCCTCCTTGATGGGCATGGCTGGCCGCCGCCTGGATCTCTTCGCCGCTGAGTTTCTTGTTCACCAGCTCCCGCATGCGCTGGCTGCCGCTTTCGATCGCAATGGTGAGGGAGCGACTGCCTCGTTTCGCCAGGATTCGACCCAGCTCTGGCGTCACCGTGGCGGCTCTCACCGAACTCACACTGACGCGTGTGTCATCAAAGCGATCCTGATCCAGCCAGTGGAGCAGATCATTGAATTGCGGATGCTGGGTGACCGATGCCCCAAGCAGACCCAGCCTCCGGGTGGCCATGAGGCCTTTTTCAACCGCAGGAATCAGGCCGTCATCCAGAGAAGCCGTTCGGAAGGGCAGGGTTAGATAGCTGGCCAGGCAGAAGCGACAGAGTTCCGGACAGCTGCGCACCACTTCCACCATGTGGATGTCGGGCCAGGCAGCGTCAGGGGTGATCACCGCGGAGTGGCTGAGCGTGTTTCCTCGCCAGGTTTGCTTTTCAACGGTCGCCGGGACATCGGCGTCGATCGGATCCACGCCCACCAGCTGGCCGCTGTTGTCGTAGCGGGGGACATACAGCGCCGGGACGTAAACACCTGGAACTTTCGACAACAACCGCAGTCGTTCCTCTCGAGGGGCGGACCGGCAGCTCTGCAGGGCGTTGATGAATGCCGGCAGCAGCTGTTCGCCATCTCCTAGAAGCACGGCATCAAAGAACGGGGCGAGAGGTTCGGGGTTGGCCGTGAGCACCGGACCGCCGCCGAACACGATTGGATCCTTGTCGCCCCGCTCTGCGGACCAGATCGGAATCCGTTGACGGTTGAGCATGTCCGGCAACACGGGTCCATCCAGTTCCCAGCTCAGGGAGAGTCCAAACAGGTCGCAGCGACGGTGCAGGGGGTCGCCTTGATCGGTGAACAGACGTCGAACATCCACGTCTCGGCGTTGGGCGAGGGTGGCCCAGACCACCTGATATCCCAGGCTGGTGATCCCAATCGAGTAGGTGCTCGGGAAAGCCAGCACAGCCCGAAGAGCATTCGGTTCCGGTACTGCCGGATCAAACAGCAGTGTTTCCTGGTTCAGAGGTTGCCTCCTTCCCGCCCGCTTTCCGGCAGCGGTGGTGGCGTGAATGGGCGCCGATGTCGGTCCAGCCTCATCTGCAGTGCCTCCTCGACCTCCAGTTCCATTCCCATCTGGCGCTCATAGATTGATTGTGGGTGGAACAGCCTTGCCACGACGAAGCTCATTAGACAGGCCACGAGGATCGGTTTCAGGATGAGCAGATCCTTGGTGAGAGCGAAGGCCAGGAACATTGCCGAAATCGGTGTTCGCGAACAGCCCGCGACGAAGGCGCCCATGCCGGCAAAGACGTATGTGCTGGGAACGTGACCGGTGAGCGTTTCCACCCAGCCGCCGCAGGCCAGACCGATCGCTCCACCAAGGGTGAGCATCGGCATGAACAACCCTCCAGGTGCTCCTGAGGCGGCGGCCAGTCCTGTGGTGAAGAACATCACCAAAAATCCACCCAGTGCCAGTGGGATTCCTGCATTCCCTTCAGCGATCAACACCTTGAGCTCTGTTGTGTTGTGGAAGATGTCGGGCAACACGGCGTAGGTGCCTCCCAGAACCAGTCCGCAGAGGGTCATGCGAAGAATCAACCGATTGCCGAACCAGTGGTTGCCCTGGCGCTGCATCACAAGCACGTAACGGCAGTAAAGCTCTGCCAGAACGCCGATGACGGCTCCGAGCGCGATCAGATAGGCCAGGTCGATCGGCAGAAAGTCCACCATCGGCGTGAATTCACGTTGCAGCTGAAAACCCAGGGTTTGATGCAGGCCACTGCCGCCGGGGTTGAGTCCCAGGAAGCCGATCACATCTGCCCAGGTATCGGCGGAGAAGGTGGTGATGATCACCAGCAGCAGAACCACCGGCCTGGCTGAGTGGAGCAGTTCTTCGATCGCGTAGATGAAACCACCGATCGGAGCACTGAAAACGGCGGCGATTCCGGCGCCGCTGCCAGCGGCCACGATCACGCGCCGAAAGGCCACGGGGGCCTTCAACCAGCGGGACATCTGCCAGGCCACGGACCCTCCCATCTGGACAGCGGGGCCTTCCGGTCCCAGCGGAAAACCGCTGCCGATGGCAATGATTCCGGCAACCAGTTTGACCAGGCCCACCCGCAGCCCCATGGGCACCGAGCGGTGACGCAGGAATCCCATGATGTGGGTCACGCCAGCACCGCCTGCTGCTGGAGCGAAGTTGGTGACCAACCAACCGGACACCAGTCCTCCGAGGGCTCCGAGTGCCGGCAGGACCACCCATGCAGGGAAGTCATCCAGCAGGGCCAGGCGCCAATCTCGCAGGAGATTGATGCCGCCTTTGAACAGCATCCCGGTGATCGCAGCACCCAGGCCTGTGAGCGCCAGCGCAAGAACGACCACCAGCCAGCGGCGCTCAAGCAGGTTCCTGATGCTTCTGCTTGAGCCGAGATGATGGCGTCGTTGCTTCGGTTCGCTCAGAGAAGGCACCTGGTGTGTTGGATCAGGCTTCGGCGAGTACAGCGGCTTCCTCATCCGGGCTCATCACCCGTCCTTGATCCTCAAATCCTTGAATCTGATCGAAGTTCAGGTACCGGTAGAGCTCGCTCGAGATCGGATCAATCTTCGCTGCGGCGATGCTGCGGTAATCCTCAGGTGTTGGAATTTTCCCCAGCAGAGCGCAGACCGCTGCCAGCTCAGCGCTGCCCAGGTACACCTGCGCGCCTTTGCCGAGCCGGTTGTTGAAATTGCGGGTGCTGGTTGAGAACACAGTCGTGTTGTCGTCCACGCGAGCCTGATTACCCATGCAGAGTGAACAACCCGGCATCTCCATCCGAGAGCCGGCAGCTTCAAAGGTCGCGTAGTAGCCCTCGGTTTTGAGTGTGTCCTCATCCATCCGGGTGGGTGGGCAAACCCAGAGTCGTGCCTTGTTTGTTCCCGACCCCTCAAGCACTTTGGCGGCGGCCCGGTAGTGACCGATGTTGGTCATGCAGGAGCCGATGAAGACCTCCTGGATTGGCTCGCCACTCACTTCGCTGAGCAATTTCACGTTGTCAGGGTCATTCGGACAAGCCAGCACCGGTTCGGTCAGTTCATCCAAATTGATCTCGATCACTTCCGCGTAGTCGGCGTCCTGATCCGCTTCCATGAGGTGGGGGTCAGCAAGCCAGGCCTCCATCGCATGAACCCGACGAGCCAGGGTGCGGGCGTCGCTGTAACCCCGGGCAATCATGTTCTTCAGCAGCGAAACATTGCTGCGCAGATATTCAGCAACGGTCTCTTCCGAGAGTTTGATGGTGCAGCCGGCACAGGATCGCTCGGCGCTGGCATCGGTGAGCTCAAAGGCCTGCTCGAGTTTCAGATCCGGAAGCCCTTCGATTTCCATGATCCGACCATTGAACACATTTTTCTTGTTGGATTTCTCCACCGTGAGCAACCCCTTCTGAATTGCCACCCAGGGGATGGCATTCACCACGTCGCGCAGGGTGACACCGGGCTGAAGCGAGCCGCTGAACCGCACCAGCACCGATTCGGGCATGTCCAGCGGCATGGCGCCGATGGCCGCAGCGAAAGCCACCACGCCTGATCCACCCGGGAAGGAGATGCCCAGTGGGAAGCGGGTGTGGCTGTCCCCACCGGTCCCCACCGTGTCTGGCAGCAGCATTCGGTTCAGCCAGCTGTGGATAATGCCGTCGCCGGGACGTAGGGCGACGCCGCCACGTTGGGCAAAGAAATCCGGCAAGTCCTTCTGCGTCTGCAGATCCACCGGTTTGGGGTATGCGGCCGTGTGGCAGAAGCTCTGCATCACCAAGTCCGAGGAGAAGCCCAGGCAGGCCAGTTCCTTCATTTCATCCCGTGTCATCGGCCCGGTTGTGTCCTGGCTGCCGACGGTGGTCATCAGCGGTTCGCAGCTTGTCCCAGGGCGAACTCCTGGCAGACCGCAGGCTTTGCCCACCATTTTCTGGGCCAGTGTGAAGCCTTTGCCGGTGTCCTTCGGAGCGGTGGGGCGAATGAACAGGTCCGACGGAGGCAGTTCCAGTTGGGCACGCACCTTGTCGGTCAAGGCCCGGCCGATCATCAGAGGGATGCGACCTCCGGCACGCACTTCATCACTGATCGTGGTGGGCCTCAGCTCAAAGCGGCTCACAACCGTTCCGTCGCGTTCAATCGTGCCGGCGAGGGGCCGGATGGTGATCACGTCTCCGGTGTTTAGAACCGTGACGTCGCATTCGATCGGTAATGCGCCGGAGTCTTCGGCGGTGTTGAAGAAGATCGGGGCGATTTTCCCGCCGAGGATCACGCCACCCGCGCGTTTGTTCGGGACGTGCGGGATGTCGTTGCCCGTATGCCAGAGAACCGAATTAATGGCGCTTTTGCGTGAGCTTCCCGTGCCCACCACATCGCCCACGTAGGCCACGGGATGTCCCTTCTGCCTGAGAGCGGCGATTGTGTCCAGGCCTTCGGGATCCCTGGTTTCCAGCATCGCTAGGGCATGCAGTGGGATATCCGGACGGGTGGTGGCGTGGGTGGCCGGCGAGAGGTCGTCTGTGTTGGTCTCCCCGTCCACCTTGAAGACGGTGACGGTGATTTCGCTGGCCAGCTCAGGTCTGGATGTGAACCATTCCGCCGATGCCCAGCTGTCGACCACCTGCTTGGCAAAACGGTTGCTCGACGCCAGCTCCATCACCTCGTTGAAGGCGTCGTACACCAGCAGGGTGCGGCTGAGCCCCTCGGCAGCACAGCCGGCCAGGCTGTCATCCGTGTGACCGAGCAGTTCGATCAGCGCCGCCACGTTGTAGCCCCCCACCATGGTCCCAAGCAGCTCTGTGGCCTCGAGTGGGGAAACGAGAGGTGATGTCACCTCACTCTGAGCGATAGCGCTCAGCCAGCTCGCCTTCACATAGGCCGCTTCGTCGACCCCGGGCGGAATGCGCTCGCTGAGCAGATGCAACAACGCCTCGTCTTCGCCAGCCGGTGGCTTCTCCAGCAGCTCAGTCAGGCCTTTTGCTTGCTCAGCATTGAGCGGTAGTGCCGGGATGCCTTGGGCTTCCCGGTCGGCGGCCAGCGTGCGGTAAGCGCTCAGCATGAAGACGGGATATCAACGGAACAGAAGACCATTCTTCATTGGCACGGTCCGGATGGGAAAGGTCCGGATGGGAATGGTCCGGGCCCATCGTGCAGGGGTGCGTAGCCTTGAGCAGTCTTTCCAATGCTCAATGGCCACCACCTCCGATCTCCATGTGGTGGAAACGCGACCGTTGGTCGCGCCGGCCCTGCTTCACGGTGATTTGCCGATTGACGCGAAGGCCATCGAAACGGTTGCTGCCGCTCGTCGTCGTATCCAAGCCATCCTTCGTGGCGAGGATCATCGACTGCTGGTCATCGTCGGCCCTTGCTCTATCCATGATGTTGATGCGGCGAGGGAGTACGCCAAACATCTGGCACCAATTCGTGAACAACACGCTGCTGAATTAGAGATTGTGATGAGGGTGTATTTCGAGAAACCCCGCACAACAGTTGGCTGGAAGGGGTTGATTAATGATCCGCATCTGGATGGGTCGTACGACATCAACACCGGGTTGCGCCGTGCTCGGGGATTGCTGCTTGATCTGGCCAGGGAGGGGATGCCGACTGCCACGGAATTACTGGATCCGGTTGTGCCGCAGTACATCGCCGATTTGATCAGCTGGACAGCGATCGGAGCCCGCACCACCGAAAGTCAGACCCATCGGGAGATGGCATCCGGGTTGTCCATGCCGATTGGGTACAAAAATAGTACGGATGGGAGTGCCACCATCGCGATCAATGCGATGCAGGCGGCCTCCAAACCTCACCATTTTCTGGGTATTAACCACGAAGGTCACGCATCGATCGTCAGCACCACCGGTAATCCCAATGGACATCTTGTTTTGAGAGGTGGCAATAGGGGCACCAATTACCACCATGAAGCTGTTAAGGCTGCGTCCAGTGAGCTGGCCGCGGCCGGATTACCTGATCGATTGATGGTGGACTGCAGCCACGGCAATTCCAACAAGGACTATCGGCGTCAGGCGGATGTTCTGAAAGCAGTCGCTGAACAGGTCAGCAGTGGTTCCACATCACTCATGGGCGTGATGCTTGAAAGTCATCTTGTGGAAGGCAG
>MDTB01197174.1_pt1 | contig 11488 bp, 13 predicted proteins | sample 811161 | NCBI WGS metagenome assembly MDTB01 (sample SAMN05326650, study PRJNA326480) | marine metagenome | isolation source: seawater | place: Mediterranean Sea | collected 2009
TCATCTGTTTTTTAGTTGCTTTACGTGCAGCTAATAATTCTTCTAAAATTGATGGCATAATTGCTTTACCTTCTTTAAATTGTGCAAATCTACAAATTTAATAAATAATAAAGAAAATGAAAATAAATATAAAAAATTTATACAAAATGTTTTTAAAGATGATTATAGTGTTATGAAAGATATTTTTTATGGTGTATTTGAATTAAATATTATAAGTAAAAAAAATAAAAAAATATTAAGTACATCATATGATATTTTTAATAGTTTGAGTTTAGGATTAGATAAACAAAAATATACAAGTGTAAATGATTTATTAAATATATATTTTGAACCAGAATTAATGGATGGAGATAATATGTATTTTAATGATAAAACAAAAGAAAAAGAAGAAGTATTTAAGGATTTAAAAATTAAAAAATTACCAAAAATATTATGTATTCATTTAAAAAGATTTACAAATAATTTAAAAAAAATAAGAAAAGGTATTGAATTTGATACTGAATTAAATTTAAATAAATATACAATAAATAATAATTTAAATTATCATTATGAATTATTTGGTTTAGTAATGCATAGCGGAGGTTTTGGAGGAGGTCATTATTATGTAAATATAAAAAATATGAATAAAAATTGGTATAACTATAATGATACAAATGTAAAACAAATTGATATAACAAAAATTAATAAAAGTCATATATACTGTTTATTTTATAGATTAATAAAATCTTAATTATGAAAATATATTGATTTTTGAATAAAAGTTTTTTATTGTTTTAATATAAACTTGAATAAAGATGGAAGTTTCTTATGATTCAAATAGTCAATTGCCATATACAAATAATGAATATTTAAATAGTGTATTAAGTAATACAAATGTTGCATTAATATTTATGCTTATTGGAATAGTTATAATTTATATAATCCTTTTTAGCTTTTTAGGGAAATTAGGAAATAATAATTCTTCTTCTTCTTCTTCTTCTTCGTTGCGTATTTTTGAAATGATTATTTTTATTATCTTTATAATTGCTATAATTATGAATCTTAAATATTTTTCTGGTAATGATTTATCAATTGATACATACATGAAAAATTTATTTAATAGCGAGACAAGTGAAATGGATATTTATGTATCAAATAATAATAATGAAAATGAAAATGAAAATAATAATGAAACAAATAATCACGATGAAGTATTTCATGTCCCAAATAATGTTTATAATTATGAAGAAGCAAAAGCAATATGTAATGCATATGATTCAGAACTCGCAACATATGATCAAATAGAAGATGCATATAATAAAGGAGCAAATTGGTGTAGTTATGGTTGGAGTGAAGGTCAACTTGCATTATTTCCAACTCAAAAATCAAAATATGATGAATTACAAAATAATAAAGGACACGAAAATGATTGTGGTAGACCAGGTGTAAATGGTGGTTATATTGATAATAAGTTAGTTCGTTTTGGGGCAAATTGTTATGGAGCAAAACCAATATTAAATGAAAATGATGAAATATATATGGATAATCTTCAATATCAACCTATTACTAAAGAATCCGTTTATGTAAAAAACAAAACTGAAAAATATAAACAACAACTTGACCAAATTGTTGTAGCTCCTTTTAATAATGATACTTGGTCTTTAACACATCCAGTTGATAATTAAATTAAATATTAATTATTATTTATAAGAGTTTTTACTTTTTGAATGTATAAAATTTTCATATTATTTTGATCTTTTCCAATATGTTGTTTCCAAGCTTCCCATTTTTTATATTCTTTTAAATTAAAATAACTTGGTTGCTGTGTATTACAATCTCCTTGTGTAGCCTGTTTATAGTATCCATATAACTCTAATAAATCACAATTTTCAACATTAGTAGTTATTGTTTTTACAAGATTACAAGCCATTATAAACGCGGAATTAATTTGTTCATTATTCATTTAATGTATAAATTAAATAACTTTTAAGTATTTATTATTATTACACAAAATATTGTGAAATAATAATTTAATTATTAAAAATTAAAAACCATTTTTGAACGATTTTTAAAACCATTAACTTTTGATCGTTTACTTAAAAAATCAAAATATTTTTTAGATAAAATGTATCGCTTATAAACATTTTTAGCTTTTTTATATTTTGTTTTTTTATATTTATTTAAAACTTCCAATCTAACTTTCATTATCATACCAACTTGCCATATTCTTTTATGTGAATATTTTTTATTTTTATATAAAAATTCTAATTTTTTTATTGTATCTTTTACATCTGATAATGTAGAATATTTTATAGGTATTGTATCTTTTGGATTCTTATCTATATAAACATCAAAAGACTTTTTAGGATTATTTGGATTAAATAAAAATTTTTTTTTTGATTTTCCACCATTATGTTTTTTTGTATAATCACAAAATTTAAAAGGTGCACAAGATGAACGCATAGTAAATCCTTTTATTGGACCTTTAATACATTTTTTTTTTTGTAAAACGTCTAGGTAAATTAAAAATTTTTTTATCCTCTTTTCTAATACATTTTTTTGTTTTATTATTTGATTTACAACAATCCATTATATTATTCTTATTATATTATTATTATTATATTTGTATAGTTCATTTATAGTTTCTTTATTAGAATTACAAAAAATAATAATTTTTTTATTATATTCAAGCATTTCTAAAATAAATTTTTTTAAATCTTTAAATTTTTCCGCATTATTAATATAAATATATTCAGCATCTTCAAATGATTTAAAATGATGTTCTAAAACATCTTCACTAAAAATTTGATAATTATCTTTTTTATAAAGATTATTTAATTTATTTACTTCATAAATATTATACAAACATAAATCATTATTTGATTCTAAATAACCTATATTAACAAAATTATTATTTTTTTCATCATAGTTAATAATAATTTTATTCAAACATGAATTATCCATATATTTTTCAATTAATTTACTTTTTTTATCATAAATTTGAGGATCCATAAATATAGATATGCTCATCTTTATTTATTTAATAAATATTTATATATATTATCATCTAAACATTTAATATCTTTTATTCTAATATTTTTTTTATATACTGGTTCAAGATCTAAATCATATGATGGATTAAGAAAATCTTTAACTATAAATGATATTTCTGTATCTTGTTCATTTTCTTTATATAAAGGTCTTTCAATATTCTTATCTTTTAAATTAAAAAAATTAGAAATTTTATTATTATCTTTTTCATCAAATTTATTAAAATCAGATTCTGATAAAAAAAGTATCATATTTAATAAGTTTAATATTTATTTATAATTTATTTTTTATTATTTTTTATATCATTTATAATTTTTATTTGTCTATTTTCTTTTATATAATTCATAATTTTTTCAACTTGATTTTCATCATCAAAGAGATTATTTAAACAATTTTCTAAATACTTTAATGTTATAGGACTTGTTTGTTTACAAGATGTATATCTAATATTATTATTATTTATACGAAATGTTGAATTTTGTAAATTATTATTTTCAATTATTGTAAATAATTCGTTATTTATACCTGTTTTTGCTTTACGTAGCTCTTTTATTTCATTATTTTTTTCTTCAATAATATTATCAATGTTAATCCATTGTTTTAATTTTTCTTCTAAATCTTTCATGAAAATTTTAATTGAATAATTATAATGATAATTATTTATATTATTATTATAATTGTTCTTTCGTCTTTATTGAATAATTATGAATATAATTTAATTTTTTTTGCTTTTTCTATTGCGTCTATTAGTTTTTCTTTTGCCAACTTTTTTTTGTTGATGTTTTTGAAGAGCAAGTAATCCAAATGGGACAAGAGCAGTATTTAAAACACCCATCATACCACCATTTTGTTGTTGTTGTTTTCTTTGTCTTTGTTTTCTCATTGTTTTTCTTTGTTGTTGTTTTCTTTGTTGTGATTTTCTAGCGCGCATAGATTTTTTAACCATTTTTGTCTTTTATTAATATATATATGATTATATAATATATAATAACATAAAAAATAAATTAAAAAAAAAAAGATAATTTCATCTATAAAATATATAAAAAATGATTAATGAAAATATAAATTTACAATTATTACAATTAAATACACCAACTTCTTTAACACCTAGTTTTTTTTTTACAAAACTTTCAAAAGATAAAAATGATGATTTAATACTAACTTTAAAACCAGGAAATTTAAAAAAAAAAGTATCTTCCGTAAAAAAAGGTGATAATTTTATTTATTTTCATATAAATCCTTCATTTGATACTGAAGATAATAATTTATCCTTACTTTTACAAGATATTGAAGAAAAGATAGTTGATTTATTATATAATAAAACTACAGAATGGTTTGAAAATGAAATTTCGATAGATGATATTAGAGAATGTTTATTTGGATTTATTAAATTTGAGAAGGGTGGTAAAGAATTATCTATTAAAATGAAATTAAATTTTGATAAATATGATACAAACACAATAATTCTAAATAATAAAAAGATAACAATTGATGAAATAAATGAATTAACAGATTTTATTCCAATTGTTCATATTTCTGGTATTAAGTTTAATTCAAAAAATTTTTATGTAATTTTAGAATTAAAAGATTATAAATTAATGGAAGAAAAATTAGAATTAGACAATGAAAATCAAAATAACATGGTAAAAATGATTAATTTAAACGAAACAGAAAATAATTCTATAGAAGAAAAACAAGAAGAACAGCAACAAGAACAAGTTCTAGAGCAAGTTCTAGAGCAAGAAGAACCACAAGAACCACAAGAACAAGAGGAAGAACAGCAAGAACAGGAAGAAGAAGCACAAGAAGAACAGCAAGAAGAACAGCAAGAAGAAGCACAAGAACTACAACAAGAAGAAGTAAAAGAAGAAGAACAGCTTGAGGAACCACAAGAGCAAGAATCTGAACAAAAACAAGAAGAAAATCAACCAGATAAAGAAGAACAAATAGAAAATAACATTAAAGATGGTGATGAAGAATTAAAAGTAGATACAGAAGTTAATGATGATGAAAATATTAATAAAAATGAATTAGAAGAAAATGAAAATAATATTGATTTACTTGAAAATAATGCAATAGAGGAAATTGATATTTCATTAAATAATTTAGAAGAAAAACCATTTTTGAATGAAACAAAAAATATATTAAAATTAAATGAAAATAGGTTATTATTTTATAAATTGTATATTTTATTTAGTGAACAAATCAAAACTCATCAAATAGATACGATTTTAGGAAAATTTAATGATTCAAATATAAATTATGATAAATTTATTGATTATTTAAATAATGAAGAAGAAATTTACTTAAGTGAAGAAAATTTTTCATTGTAGCATAATATTTAGAAATTTTATATAATTTATTCTGAATATTTAGGTTATGAAAATATTAATAATTAAAAAAAAAGTATTGTATTTTAATATAGAATAAAAATAAAGAACTAATATAAAATTATGAAAATAATTAAATCTAAAAATGTGCAAGAAACTCTTTTAAATATTGTATTGGTTATTGGAGGTCTTTTTCTAATTGCAGCATTGCTTCATTATGGAAGTAATAAAACAATGCATAAAGATATGATGGTCAGTGGAAGTAATCCTGTCCCTCCATCTAAACCAGTTGCTAGTCCACAAGTTAATAATTTAAATAAAGTTGAAGCTTCAACTGATTCTGTATTTGATTCTACCTTTTCTAGTGTTTCCGATGTTTTATCTAATAGTACTTCAATGAATAAACAACCATTAATGAATGCACGAGAATTATTACCAAGACAACAAAATTCCAATAGTGCTTTAATGAACCCACCTCGTAATGATCTTGCAGGAAAAAATTTCCTTCTTAGTGGTTCTCATATTGGTATTAACACTGTTGGAAATAGTTTACAAAATGCTAATCAACAATTAAGATCTGATCCACCTATACCACAAGCTAATGTTGGACCATGGAATAATACTACAATTGAACCTGATACTATGAGACGTCCTTTAGAAATTGCTGGCAACTGTAATTAGATTTTTTTATATATTGAATAAAAATATATCATAATAAAATAAGAGATATTTTTATTTATGGATTATATTACGTATGCTTTAGGATTAATTATTTTTTTAATGTTAATTAAAATATGTGTAGATTCTGATTATTTTTTTTTAACATGTATTATAAGTCCTGTTGATAATGAAAAATATTGTGTAAGACAGCGAAAAAATATAGATGAAGCAGTTGAATTATTATCAACAATGAATAATAAATTAAAAGAATTAGTTAAATATGTTCATAAAAAATATCCAAATAAAGATGCTGTAAAAAGATTACATGAACGTTATAATCCCAAAAAAGTTATTGAAATAAGTCCTATTAGTCAACATACTGCATATAGTGAAAATAAAGGTGAAAAACTTGCATTTTGTTTAAATAAAGAAAGAAACATACATTCTAGTATGATTGATATAAATACACTTGTTTTTGTAGGAATTCATGAATTATCTCATATTGCAAGTGTAACAAAAGGACACGGAGATGAATTTTGGGATAATTTCAAATTTTTACTTGAAAATGCAGTTGAAGCAAAAATATATAAACCAGTTAATTACAACAAAAATAATACTCAATATTGTGGTATGAAAATAACAGATAGTCCAATTTATGATTTATAATTTATTTTTGTATACATTAAATTTAGTATTATCATCTTCTTGTGAAGATTTCAAATAAAAATATTTTTCATCTAATATTTTATCTTTTTTAAAAAATACATCACAATCATAAGAATTATTTATAAATGTAATATGAATTTCATTTATAAATTTTAATTTATTATCTATAAAATAATCATAAATAATACCACCACCAATAATCCAATATTCTTGATAATTTGTTTCATTTAATATATTGAATAAATTATCAAACGATGAGACAAAATTCAAATTATTATATTTTACAAAATTATTAGTATTTTTACGTGTTAAAACGTAATTCATTCTTTTTGGTAATGGTTTTTCATTCATACTTTTATATGTATTATAACCCATAATAACACAGTTATTTTCATTTCCTATAGTTTTTTCTTTAAATTGAATCATATCCTTTTTATGGTGTGGCCAAGGCATTTTATTATTTTTTCCAATTCCATAATTAGAATCACACGCTACTATTAAATTAAATTGTTTCATAAAAAATTGAAAATGTTTTAAAATATATTTATATTTATATTTAAACTAATTTATTAATAAAATGTCATTATTTTCTCAGAATGAAGTTAGAAATGATATTCGTCAATATTTCAAATCTACAAATGAGAATAAATGTGAAAATATAAAGACATTTTCAAATAAACAAAATGAAGCATTTCAATATTATTTACAAAAAAAGAATATTTTTATTACTGGATCTGGTGGATGTGGTAAAAGTTATTGGATTAAACAAATTTATAAACACGCAAAAGAAAATGATAAAAAAATAAGTATTACAGCAATGACAGGATGTGCTGCAGTTTTACTTGAATGTAATGCAACTACTATACATACATGGGGAAGTATTGGTATAGGTAATGATACATTTGATAATACAATAAAAAAAATTCGTATGTATAAAAAAAAGGATAATTGGTTAAATACAGATATTCTTATTATTGATGAAATATCAATGATGTCTCAATATGTATTTGAAATGATTAATTATATTGCAAAAAAAATTCGTAGAAATAATCAATTATTTGGAGGAATACAATTAATATGTTCTGGTGATTTTTATCAACTTCCTCCAGTTTCAAATCGTGAAACAATTTTAGAAAAACGTAATTTTTGTTTTGAATCAGAATTGTGGAATAGTACATTTCATAATATAGTATTATTTGATGAAAATTTTAGACAGAATGATGATTTAAAATATATGGAAATTCTTCATCAAATACGTAATAATAATTTAAATATAGATAATATTGAATTATTGCTAGAATGTACAAAAAAAAAAGTTAATGAAACGAATGAAAATTTAAAACCAACATTATTATATCCGTTGAAAAGAATGTCTGATGAATATAATAATCAACAATTCAATAAATTAGAAAAGATAAATGTTAAAAAATATATACCTGAATTGTATCGTAAAAACAATGAAAAAAAATATGATCGTGTTATCAAAGATACAAAAGCAAATACATCATTAAAACAAAAATATTTTAATAATTTTATGTTAGAAAATGAATTAAATCTTTGTATTGGGTGTAAAGTAATGGTAACTGCAAATATTAATTTTGATGAAGGTATAGTAAATGGTTCGCAAGGAAAAATAATCGATTTTCAAGTAGGAATGTCTGGTAAAGAATATCCAGTTGTTGAATTTATAAAAACAAAAACAACTAAAATTATTGAACCATATAGTTGGATTTCTCATGATGAACAATTTAAAGTTGAACAATTACCTCTAATTTTATGTTGGGCCATAACAATTCATAAATCTCAAGGTATTACCCTAGAAAATGCAAGAATTAATTTAGGTTCATCAGTTTTTGAATATGGTCAATCATATGTTGCATTAAGTAGAGTTAAATCTCTTAATGGATTATATCTAGATTCTATTAATTTTCAAAAAATAAAAACAAATCCAAAAGTTGTAAAGTTTTATAAAAGTATAAAAAATAAAAAATAAAAATGCTAATATTATTTAAAATTATATATATATTTAAAAAAAAAATATAATTTAATGTTAATTATATAGCGAAACATTATTTATAATATATTGTTTAATGGAAAATCTCAAAATATATAAAGTTTTTTTATTACGTCAAAATCCATTAACAAATGATGAATTATATGTTTTTTATGGAAATTCTGAAAGTAATCAAGATTTAAATGAAATATTCAAACAAAATCCATATGATTCGTTATTTAAAAATGTATTTACTCAAAAAGAATTAAATGAATATATAACAAATAAAACTAATATTTATTTTATTAATCAATATTTATACCCAGATGATACCATATTAGATGTAAAAATTAAAATAAAACACTTTATAACAAAACAAAATATTTCTATAAATGAAATCTATTTATTTGGTAAATTTATTAATGAAAATAATTTTGAACATTTCTTTAATCCAAATATAAAATATTCAAAACAAGATATTGATGTACTTTTATTAAATTATAATCGTAGAGATATTTTAAAACATTTAAATAATGAAAATGTAGAATATGATATATCAAATATTCAAAAACTTTTTTTTGATCAATATAATGACGAAAAAGATAATGTAAGAATTTTAAATAATTTGTCTCTTCATTCAAGATTTAAAGATTCAAAAATAGTTTATCCTTCTAATCCATTTGATTTAATTTATTATCCATCTTCTGCATTATCAAATATAAAAAATAATTATGAGACAAATCATAAAACTTTAATATTAGATTATTCATTAAATTTACATAATAATGTTATTTATTGTGTTTTTGCAAATGAATTTGTAAATTACATACATTCTGAAAAATTTGATTTGACACAAAAAGAAGATACTTCATTGTTAATGAAACTATATTATCCATTTCTTTTTGAAGAAGGTGTGTTTATCGAAGATGAATTAAATTTTAATCAAAAAATTGTTAATGTTCGTAAAAAAGAAGATTTTAAATTAAAAGATATTAATTTTGATATTATACAACTACAACATGAAATTTACAATAAATCTAGAAAAAATCAATTACAAATCAAAAAAGGAATTCAAAAAAGTGAAATAATGATAATTCCAAATTTTTCGATTACACTTTCATTAGAGCAAATATTTAAATCATTGTCAGCTTCTTTTATGTTTCCAATTATAAAATTTAATCCTGGAAAAAATATTGAAAATCTTTATCGTTTATATTCAGATAGATTAAATAATAGAGGCAAAAAGATTCCACTTATTGATAAAGCATTAATATTTAAAATTGTTAAAAAAGTTAATAAATCAAGATCAATTGTTTTTTATTTTAATCGTTCGGATACTTTATTTTATATTGAACTTCTTTCAAATGGTTATATATTATTAACATATGATGGTGAAAATACGTTTTCAGATTTTGATATTATTCAAAAATTATTTATTAATATTACTAATGATTTTTTACAATTTATAAATCCATATATAAATTCAATACAAAATTTGTATTATCCAATTAAAACTTTAAATGATAAAAATGTTGAAATAATTACAATAGATTATACGTTTTATTTTAAAGTTTCAAAAAAAATTAATATTAAAAAATATATGAAATGTTTTTCACCTATATTCAACTTGATACAAATACATGATCAAAAAGGAATTAAAATGAGATATAAACGAGTATCAAATTTCAATGAAATGGAAAGTATTGATGCATTTATTAGTGAAAAATTATATCAAAATAAAACTGATAGAGAAATTATAGAAGAAATTGAAATTAATTTTGATGTTAATTATGAAAAGGCAAAAGATTATTATATAAATTATATGAGTCAAAACAATTTGGAAGAAGATGTTGAATTTATAACAAAAAGAAAAAACATTAAAAATCCTGGTTTTGGTATAATGATACAAAAAGTCCAAGATAAATACCAAGTTGTTGTATCAAAAATTAACAATTTGTCTCATATACCTTTTATAGAAATGTATATATCAAATATATTTTATTTAAGTGATGGAATATATTCATTAAATACTTCATTACCAAGAATGTGTATTGTAAGTAATGTAATTGATAAAAAATTTAAAGAATTGACACTAGAACCAAGCTCTGAACAATATGTTATTCAAGATGAAGAACAAAGTGATGAAACTACTACTCAAATAACTGCATTTAGATTAAGTCAAGAAATTCCTCCAGAAATAAATGAAAATAATGAATTTAGTTATTTGTTTGAAAATAGTCTTCAAGGACAGCAAGAAGAACAATCGGAACAAGGGCAAGAAGAACAATCAGATGAAGAACATGAACAATCAGAAGAAGAACAACAACCAGAAGAACAAGAAGAACAATCGGAACAAGGACAACAAAAATCAGAAGAAGAACAATCACAAGAAGAAGAAGAAGAACAATCGGAACAAGGAGAAGAAGAACAACAATCAGGAGAAGAACAGGAACAAGAAGATGAACAAGAAAAACCAGTACCTTTGGAAACACTTTTAAATCAATTAAAACCTTCTGTTGATTATTCTGATGATAGTGAATCAGATGAAGAAGATGAACAACAAGAAGAACAACAAAAAGAAGAGGAAGAAAATAATAGTGTAATGACATATAATGAAAATAATGCAGAAAATTATACTAATTCTAACGAAGAAGAAGAACAATCAGAATACGGAGAAGAAGAACAACAATCACAAGAAGAAGAAGAACAACAATCAGAACAACGAGAAGAAGAAGAACAACAATCACAAGAAGAAGAAGAAGAACAACAATCACAAGAAGAAGAAGAAGAACAACAATCACAAGAAGAA
>MDTB01228615.1_pt1 | contig 11488 bp, 12 predicted proteins | sample 811161 | NCBI WGS metagenome assembly MDTB01 (sample SAMN05326650, study PRJNA326480) | marine metagenome | isolation source: seawater | place: Mediterranean Sea | collected 2009
CAGCGTGGTTATCCAAAGACGATTGTCTCGGATAATGGGACGGAACTCACCAGCACGGCAGTGCTGAAGTGGGTTCAAGAAACAGGGATTGATTGGCATTACATCCAGCCTGGGAAGCCAACACAAAATGCGTTTATCGAGAGCTTCAACGGACGATTGAGAGATGAGTGTTTGAACGACACATTGTTCTCATCACTCCGTGATGCGCGCTACGAGCTCAGTCGATGGAGAGAGGATTACAACCAAGTCAGACCGCACTCTGCACTTGGCAATTTATCACCGGCTGAATTTTTGAAGAAACTCACTCAGCAGAAGCGGGCTGCTTGAGGAAAATTGATGTCGGAATCTCTACGAAAAATTGAATGAAAGTTGGGGCTCAGGTCAGGATTTAGAAATTGCAGTGGACACGTTTCAAGGTGTGAGAAGCACACAGAATAATTTGAGTTAGCTCAGCAGTAAGTGTGATTCCCTTGACCAACCCAGGGATTCGGCCGATCGCCTAATAGCTTTCGAGTGAAGATAGGAAGCAATGACAAGCTGGCCCTTGGGCTCAACTTGTTCCGGGTGCAAAATCTTAGTACCCATGACACTGCAGCCCTGCTTGCCGTGATCGGAATCCACGATCCTATATTCTTTAGATTTGATCAGTGGGAGAAGACTATAGAGCTCAGATGAACAGCCCCAAAATGTAACAGGCTGCCCTTGTTTAGCAGCCTCATCTATAGCATTGGCTTGTCTTTCCAGTTTTTTCTTTGAAATTGCCAGATAGCGCGCTGCCGACGATATACGCGCATCAGCAAACCTCCGAATAGGCGGCTTCTTGCGCGCCAGAATCATTAGTGATGGATACCTAAAATCCGGTGTCGGCAAGACTTCCCGCAAAACACGATGAATAGTGAATTGGTTTCTCTCTAAAGCTCGGCATAGTGCAGACTCTGTGAAATGGTATATGTGCTCTCTGATCGAGAACCAGAATGCACCGCCAATCGGCTGATTTTCGTATCGCTCCGCATCTGGTACCTCGATCAATATCAAGGCGTCGTCCCGAAGGACACGAGCAGCCTCTTGAAGAACACCATCAATATTCTGGATGTGCTCAAGGACATGAAAGTAAGTCAGCACAGATTGTGTTTTGTCCTCGAATGGCAGCGAGAGGGCGCCTCCATGCAGGAACTGCGCCCCCCCATCCCGGGCCAAGTCGGCAATGCTGCGTTCATCGAGATCCACTCCAGTGGCTCCAATTGCAGGGTCAGAGGCTTTTAGCCATGTGAGAAAACCTCCACGGCCACAGCCGACATCAACAATCTCGTCAAGGACCGACAACGCCTGCCTGAGAATATTTTTGTATGCTGAGTACTTGCGTATATTTTCAGGACTTCGCGAATCAAAGTGGTCGCTGGTAGCGTAATTACACTCCGAACGATAAAAATCTTCCAATAGACCATCAGTGATATTTGCAATGTATACAAGCCCGCAATGCGCGCAACCGTAAAATTCCGCCTGGTAATTGAAAACCGAGTCGTCCAAACCGCTGTAACTCCAGGCAGTAAGATGCTCTGAGCTCTGCCGACACGCAGGACATTCGACAGACTTCATGTTGCGCATGAGACTTGGCTCAATTTGGTCAACAAACCAGGGGCAAAACTGTCGATGCTATCTACTTGCGCATGTTTGATATGGCCACAGTTTTTGCAGACTGGATTTTCCTTACGATCGTTCCGCAGATGCTGCTTCCGCAATTCCAGCATCACGTTAGAATTCCAGATATCTTTAACCGAGTCGGTGTTTAAATCACCGATCAGAAGTTTTTGATCCCAGTCAGGGCAACAGGCGCTGACAGTGCCATCTGCGTTGACGGCCATTGCATAGAAGATATAAGTGCACACACTCTTTTCCTCGAGACCCTGCTGATACTGACCGCGATCAGTCTGAATGATCAGTCCTGTGCGGTCCTCAAGATCAAACTCTGGCCAGATTGGTGCCAGCTCTTCAACGAATATGCGGTCACACCAGTCACCAAAGGTATCAAAAAACTCTTTTTTGTTGTCCTCTGACAAGTAGTTTCCGGGCACCTTGATTGTCAGTTCGCATGAGTGTTTATTTGCATAGAGCCAGTGAATATTGTCTACAAATTCGTCGAAGTTGATTTTTACCTTAGCGTGCTCGAGATACTGTGCCGCGTTTACTCCTTCTAGAGACACATTAATCCTATCGATTCCGGCTTCAATCAATTGCCCGGCCCGATTTGGATTCAGCAGCGCTGCATTGGTGGCCAGATCGATGTAATCTACATATCCGCTTTTTTTTGCGATACGAATCATGTCAGGCAAGCGCTTGTTGAGTAAAGGCTCACCGATTTTATTCATTCGCAATACCCTAATAGGCCGGTCAAATTCCGAGAGATTATCGATAAATTTCTCAAACAGCGAAAAGCTCATGACGCTGCGTGTATAGTCTGATTCGGTAACCAAATCTTTATGCCCAGTGGGACAAAATGAGCACTTGAAGTTACAGGCACTTGAGGGATCCAGATAGATCAAATAAGGCGTTGCCAGCGGTATCACCGATTCAAGGTTCGTGCGACCCTCTAGTTTCAGCTTCGGCTTCATCTCGGCTTTCATACATATTCTCCACCTGGAACTTTTGCCTGACGCTCACTTGGTATCGCGTATACAACAGCGCCGGTTCCGGCGCCTGCATGAAGCCGAAAGTAGAAACGATACTGATGCAGCATGGACTCCAACCAACGAGCAACTTCATGGATACCTTGGCTGTCGTGATACACCGTGGCCATAACAATCGGCCGAAATGTCTGTAGCGTGCGAGCAGCCCCTTTCAGCGCAGCTAGTTCAGCGCCTTCAATATGTAGCTTAAGCACGCTCGGCTTAAGCTGCATATCATCCAGGCGTCGGACCTCCACCACGTGCTCCGATTTGTTCCACAGTTGCGAGGCATAGCCTCCACCGTAAAAGAAAGGACGCTCCCCGGGATCATCCGAAAGCGCACACGCCCACATCTTGCAATCATCGGGCTTGAGAGCTAGTTGACCTAGCCTTTCCTGTGCGATGGCTCGATTCGCTGGATCAGGTTCAAAGGCGGAAATGTCCTTGAAACTGCCACACACTGCTTCGTGGAAGGCGGTAATAGACTCACCGTGGTGAGTACCCACATCAACAAAGCTTTCGTGACTTGATAGAACAGAACGGACCTCAGGAATGAAGTAGCGGTCTACAAACTGTATGGGCGCGTCTTCAAACGACCACTCTTCGCTCAAAAGATGCCAGGCGATAAATTGCAGATGATGAGATCTGGATCGATCATCCTCCCAATGAGCCATACAAGCTTCAAGCTCACTTATATCTCGCTCGGTCAGATGATCCTTGGTCCAACCATTACTAAGTGGGTGTTGATCTTTCAGTTCGTTGGTAACTTCATAGAAATGTCTAACATCCCTCCAACCCTGGCTAAGTAGCTCTGCACGCAGGCTGGAGTACACACAATTCGCGATACAAACTACGAGGATTGCTTCCGATTTGATGGAGCTTCCAGCAGTGCTTAACGGCGCCACCGTAATGTCGTAGTTTTCAAACCGCTCAGGATCAATCCCTGCGGGGTCAGCGTCGTATAAATTTTTCACCGATATAGACAGTGAACTAAAGTATTCCGCAGCCATCGCACCAAGATTGCCAGCGCCATAGAGTACCAATGGTTTATCAAGATTGGCTCGCGGCCTTGTCCAGACGCTCTTGGTGATCAGGCTGACATACGCTTTTATTTCTTCAGCGCTAGGCGAACTCTGGTAGTAGCGAGCAAGCATCCGATCAGACCTTAGATTCAGCGGACGAAGAGCGAAAATGGGTCATTACGCTGCCGACCCTGGGCGAGTAGTGTATTTTCGCCCCAAATCGGTTATCGAGTCCAATCTTGCTTTCATTGATCAAGCAAGATCTCAAGCCAGAAAGCTAAGAATTGAGAAACACGAAAACAGTCGAAGAAAATAAAAGGACATCCCTGTGTATATTGAGCTGTTAAAAAAGAGTCTTCTCGACCTAGTCCATAACCCTGATCCTACGGTCGAAGCGGGTCGGGTTTGGAAAAAAGAGGAAATCGGTCGAGCCTTAACGATGGTTGGGATGCCTCGCTTAACAAACATTGAGCAATGTTTGGTGGATATCATCGAGAACAAGGTGGAAGGTGACCTGATGGAGACTGGTGTCTGGCGCGCGGGTTAAGGCACCTAGATCGCCTGCTCCGTATATATAGATCTCGCCACTTGGGTCTAAATCGAAAGGATCAAATTCGGCCGATGAGTCTAACCATGGCAGAATTTTTTTAATGAAGTAGCTTTGCATTGATTAATGATTGGGGTTCGACGGCGTCTACGCCATCGAAGTAGCCGGATTGCGTCAGTGTGTGGTGTAGTTCTTCACGGTAAGGATCAATGTTATCGGGGAGCCCATGAGTCATTTGCCCACAGTTACCACATTGCGGATGATTTCGTCTCTCACCCTCTAGAAACATTTTCCTGAAAGCTTTCAGCTTTTTCCCATTCCATATTTCTTTCACGGATTGATCGCGCACATCACCAACAACCATCTTCCTTCCCCAATCTAAGAAACACACACTACTTAATCCGTCTGAGTTTATAGAAAAAGAATAAAAAGGATACGGACAGACATTTACTTCTTTGATTTCCTGGCCATAGATACCATGTTCTTGGTTTATGTCCACTCCTCTCAGTTCAAATTCTGGCCAACATGACATGATGTGTTCAATGTAGATTTTGTCAGAGTAATCGCCAAACTGCTGAAGGAACATTTCTTTTTCTGGACTAGAGAGTGTGTCGCCTTGGATTTTAACGAGCATCTCGCAGTTCCCACGCACTTCGTAGAAATCCCTCACATTGGCAAGAACACGTTCGAATTCAAGTTTAACGCCCGAAAATTCTTTGTAGTGCTCATTTGATACTCCGTAGATAGAAATATTAATTCTGTCTAAACCTGCATCCGCAATCTCTTTACCTTTATCTTTTGTAAGTAATGCTGCATTCGTAGTCGTATCAATTCGCTTTGACGCGCCAACGTCTTTGGCATACTTGATCATATCGGCTAATCGTTTATTGAGTAGCGGCTCGCCATCTTTATACATCCTAAGCACTTCGACCTGCTCAGGAAACTCGGTCATGTCATCTGCTATTTTTTTGAACAAATCAAAGGACATTTGCTTCCAAGGGCGGCCTGCCAATTTCATCAAATCCCTATCCGAGGTTGGGCAAAACCGGCACTTAAAATTACATGCATCTGAGGGGTCAACAAACACTACAAATGGTGTGCTAAGCGGAATCACGGTTTCTAGTGGCGTCCGATTCACGAGATCAATGCGTGGTTCATACTTTGCTTTCATAAAAACCTCTCAGTTTTTTTTACCCACAACAAATGGCGGCTCGAATATGCTCTCGGCGCGAGCACCAAAAACCAAAAGGTCTGATCGACCATACTCATCTGCGATTTGCTCCGCGAGCTGTCGAACAGTAACCGGCACTCCCGAACAGATGTTTACAGGGCCGGTTTCGTCGCCCAAAATTACATCACTCATCATTCTGCCTGCATCAACAACATCAAGAAAATCACGGACGTGATCGCCGTTGCTTAATTCGGCCGTCTCGCCCTTTTCCAGCTTAGACCTCAGATAGGGTACTAATCGACGGGGGTCCTCGCCCTCGCCATAGAGATAAAAAAGTCGGCACCACGCAAATTCGACAGAACGACTTGCTAACCAGTGCTCAAGCCCGTAGTAAAGCGCTACTTTTGCACCCGCGTAGGGCGTCATCGGCTTTAGTGGAGTGTCGACCCCTAAAACGCCAGCTGACAAGTCATATTCGAGACAGGTGCCCACGCCGATAAACCTTTTAACGCCAGCCTGGACCGCGCCCCGCGCGAGACTTAATGAGCCCATCAAGCAGCCTATATTTTTTGAGGAATGCAGATACTGTCCAGGCTCAACATACCAAGCTAAATGGACCACGATATCAACACATTTACATTGCTCGGACCACCATTGAGGGCTTTCTGCAAATAAATTCTTTGAGGTAATAATTTCACAGCTACTGGTCGGTAAATCAGCTGCCGCTGTTTTTACCTCGCGGACTACGAGGCGAAGCTGCACACCTGTTGCGGAAAGCATGCGCACAACTTGCCTCCCAACGAACCCCGTTGCTCCGGTGACTAAAACCTTTTTTGTCATTGAACGGTCAGCTCTGGCACCATGGCCACAAACTGGGTATTGCGGAGTTTTTGAGATAACTGGCTCTTCACTTCTTCCGCAATGTTCCAAGGTAGGATCAGGACATAGTCAGGTTTGACCTCAAGCATCATCTGAGGACTCATAATCGGGATGTGACTACCTGGCATGAATTTATCTTGCTTGGAGACTGCTGCATCACACACAAAAGGCAATAGATCTGCCTTCACACCTGCGTAATTCAGCAGTGTATTGCCTTTGGCCGCGGCGCCATAGGCGGCAACAGATTTTCCGGCTTTCTTTTGCTTTAAAAGAAACTCTAAAAGGTCGTTCTTGATTTTGTCGGCGCGCGGTTGGAAATCCGAGTAAGGGACAAGCGTTTGCATCCCTCTGTGCGCCTCTTCCTCTAACAATACCTTCACTGCTTTGGTCGTTTCTTTTATGTCATCCGCATGACAACCATAGACGCGCAAGCTACCACCGTGTGTTGGAAGTTCTTCCGCATGCCATATACGCAAACCTACCGAGGCAAAAATGCGGCTAGCGGTGTAGAGCGAGAGATAGGAAAAGTGTTCGTGATAGATGGTGTCAAACTGCGCCTGCTCGAGGAGTCGCATAACATGCGGAAACTCGAGCGTAAGAATACCATTGGGTTTCAGAGCCGCTTTGAGTCCCTTTGTGAAATCGTTGATATCTGGCACGTGCGCGAAAACATTGTTACCCACAATTAAGTCTGCGCGCCGCCCTTCGTCCGCAAGTTTTTTACCAAGTGCCTCACTAAAGAAGTCCTGTAGCACCGGCACGCCGATTTTTTCGGCCACGCCGGCCGTGCTCGCTGTAGGCTCAACACCCAAACATGGGATCCCTGCACTGACGAAATTCTTTAGCAGATAACCATCATTTGATGCCACCTCTATAACGAAGCTGGTCTCGTCAAGCAAAAAGCTTTTTATAGCTTGATCCGTGTACAGCTTTGCATGCTCAAGCCAACTCGGAGAAGTACTGGAAAAATAGGCATACTCGGGACCAAATAATTCGTCCGCACCTGCATAGTCCTCGGTCTGCACCAGCCAACATTCATCACAAACCATGACTCTTAGAGGGTAGTACCTCTCGGGTTTGCTCAAGTCTGCTTTAGCAAGGTATGCATTCGAGGGCGGGGCAAAGCCAAGATCAAGAAACGGGTAAAGCGAGCCTGAGCCACAGTGTCGGCAATTCACACCACCAACCCCTTGAAACTCTCATCAATCATAGGATGGCTCTTATCTCGATCGGAAAGCTCTGAAATAGCCAGAGGCCATTCGATAGCGAGTCTGGGATCTAATGGGCTTAGGCCGCCCTCTTCCTCAGGGTCATAACGAGCGGTATGCAGATAAATCAACTCGCAATCGTCAGTCAACGCTTGAAAGCCGTGAGCGAAGCCCTCTGGTATTACCAAGGTGCGAAAATTACCTGCACTTAGGAGTTCTGCGTGCCACTGCAGAAAAGACGACCCCTTACGCAGATCAACAGCGACATCAAAAATTTCGCCTTGCAAACAAGTCACCAGTTTCATTTCTGCAGCTGGCGGATACTGAAAGTGCAAACCTCTCACCGCCCCCTGCTTGGCGGTAAACGTACGATTCATCTGCACTACGACGCGATCGCCCATCACATATTTTAGCTCGTGGCTGCAAAAAAGGCGCTCAAAAAAACCTCGCTGATCGCCCGTGGGCTGTCTCTCAATGATTGTAAGCCCGCTTAACGGCGGCTGTGTTAAGCTAAACCGGCTCATTGCCCGGTATATGCCACAATTTGGTTGCTGGTGACGACGGCCATATCTGATTTATTTCGCCAGGCCTTATGCCACTCAAGAGTTTTGTTCAGCGCAACTTCCAATCCCCAACGCGGGGCCCATCCCAGCGAAGTCTTTGCCTTGCTGCTGTCGAGGCGCAGAACGGCTGCCTCATGCGGCTGTTTTTGACCTTCAATTGACCATTCCGCGCCATGTCCAGCATTGCTCAGCGTCTCTACTATCCACCTAACACACTTTGCATCAGATTCATCAGGCGCAAAATTCCACGCCTCAGCGAAAAGCTCTCCCCCTGTGCAAAGCTTTTCCGCAAGCTTCAAATAGCCGGACAGCGGCTCAAGAACGTGCTGCCAAGGCCTCACAGCATCTGGAGAGCGAATGGTAAGCACCTCATCGCTGTCGATAGCGCGCAGAAAATCGGGGATCAGCCTATCTTCTGCCCAATCGCCGCCACCAATAACATTACCCGCTCGAGCACTTGCCAACTGTTTTCCAAGGTCGTCGAGAAAGGAGCGACGATAAGCGGCGGTGACAATTTCCGCACATGCTTTGCTCGCGGAGTAAGGGTCATGGCCGCCGAGAGCATCTGTCTCTCGGTAAGGCCACGGCCACTCGCGGTTTTGGTAGCATTTATCGGTGGTGACATTGACGATTGCTTTTACTGACTCAACGCACCCACAAGCCTCCAGCAAATTCACGGTGCCCATGACATTTGTCGCGAAGGTTTCTGTGGGCTCTCTGTAGGATCTCCTCACAAGCGGTTGGGCGGCTAAATGAAAAACAACGTCAGCATTGCTGGCTGTTAAAGCCCTTATTAGCCGCGCTAAATCCAATATATCCGCTACTGTCGATGCTTCTATCCTCTCCTGCAGCCGTGTTTCGGTAAAAAAATTTGTCTCTGTTGAGGGCTCCAAAGAATAACCGTGGACTTTGGCTCCCAAATCACATAACCAATGAGAAAGCCACCCCCCCTTGAACCCCGTATGCCCCGTCACAAATACTGATTTACCTCTCCAAAAAGAGGCGCTCATGGCCACACTTTCCAAGGAGCTCGGTCCTTTTCCCACAGACTATTCAGCAAATTCCTCTCTCTTAGAGTATCCATGGGCTGCCAGAAGCCATGATGCCTAAAAGCTGTAAGCTCTCCATCTTTCGCGAGACTAGGAAGAACGTCACCCTCCCAACTGCAGGAATCTCCAAAAATACGGCCTAAGGCCGCCGGATTTAATACGAAAAAACCTCCGTTGATCCAGCCACCATCCCCTTCAGGCTTTTCATCGAAACTGGTCACGGAGTCTCCCCCCCCCCCAAACCGCAGAGCCCCATAGCGACCGGGAGGCTTAGTAGCAGTGAGAGTAACCTCCTTGCCAAGGGCCTCATGACTCTGAATCAAGCGCGTGATGTCTACATCACCCAAGCCATCCCCGTAAGTGCAGCAAAAGAACTTCTCGTCCTTAACGTACTCGTAAATGCGCCCAAGCCGGCCACCAGTCATGGTGTGCTCACCGGTATCCACTACTGTCACACTCCACGGCTCAGCATAATTTTGGTGAACAACCATTTCGTTTTTAGCAACATCGAATGTTACGTCTGACATGTGCAAGGCATAGTTAGCAAAATATTCCTTGATAACGTAGCCTTTGTATCCGCAACACACAATGAACTCGTTTATGCCGTGAGCCGAGTAGATTTTCATAATGTGCCATATAATAGGTCGGCCACCAATTTCGATCATGGGCTTGGGAATGAGATTTGTCTCTTCGGCGATCCGGGTCCCTAGGCCGCCAGCTAAAATGACTGCTTTCATATTGGCCTTCCAATAATCATGGTTCGGTAGACGAGCTCAAACAGTGGTGGAATGTGCTCTTAAGAGTTAACAACAAAAGAAGGACGCGAAGCTACGGTGGAAACTTGGTGCGATGTGCGATCCGATCAACTGCCCTCTGTTTTCATTACCTAGAATCCACCAAGCGGGTAGCGGCTAATGTTCTTATCAATGCCCGATTTTGCGCTCGACAATATCACCCTAAGCTTGAGGAGTCCTGAATGCCCAAGGTAGTAATTGCAATCCCTTGCTTAAACGAGGATAAGTACATCGCAGGCACTATCCTCAGCGCCATGCGGCAACTAGACGCATATTCTGACTTGGAAATCTGGGTCTCGGATGGCGGGTCTACCGACGGCACGCTGCCAAAAATAGAGAGTGTCCTAGATGCAATGAAATCCGTCAATAAGCGCTTTACCCTGATAAAGAATGGAACGGGCGACGACAATTTTTGGCACCTTTTTAACAACACTGACTCGGAATTTTTTATGTGTCTCGGCGGACATGATCAGATCTCGCAAGGTTATGTTCAGCTAGGCGTGGCTCATATGACGCAGAACTCAGACACTGGGCTCTTTTGCGGCGCGCACAGACACTTGACGGAAAATGGTAAGTTGTTTGACCAAGAAGTTAAGTACGATTTTTCCCAAGACAACCCGGTGGAGCGATACCTGCAATCAATCGCGCAACTCAATAATTGTTACGTGTTTCATTCTATATTCAGAAGAAAAAACCTGATGGACTTCGACCGCGCGCTGGCGCCGCCCGGAGCTGACCACGTAATCATCAGTCACCTTTTATGGAGTGGCAAGCTCTATCAGTCCGCTGACTGTTTTTTTGCTAGGCGGTACTTCTCAAAAGAAGATCGCGCCGCCAAGGTTGCAGAGGGCAGATATCCACACGGCCGGAATAATATTGAGTTTTATCAGGCCTATCTACAGGACCTTAAACAACTTGTTCAACCGCTCCCAGATCTTGTCGGTGAGGCAGTTTTGGCACAAGCTGCTGGCTTATTGATAAAACGGTTCGGGTTGCCGTTCCTTGTTAATATCGACAATCCAGCGGACACCGACCGCGCAAGGTAAATGCTCGCCGGCAGAGTGTGAGAAAGAATTACGGCTCTCTCTCGATAGAGTTAGGCCTGGACGCCTTACCAAGGACATGGCTTAACTGAAGCTCCGGAGACACGACGATTTTGCATGTCCGAGTTAGACTCGACACTCTAGTTGCAAATCACTGACAAGACGCAACTGAAAAAACATTAGCACGATTACTAGTTCGGGCTTGTCTAGTAAAGAGTTCCCATTACAGCAGGTTTGCGTCAAGACGATAGGGCTGATCAGAGGCCCCAAAAGCCTGTTTTATTCGGATCCTGATAACAGACACTTCCTAGTCAGTAGAAACAGCATCGTATGCTCGGTCAAAGGCTGCTTCTAGGTTTCTGGTATAGCGCTGGGTATCAAACAACGGCTCGGTGTGCCGATTAGCCCTGAGAGTCTCCTTGATGGCACCAAGCCTCTGTCGGTCATGAGCCAGCTTAAGAATCAGCCCCTCATAAGCCTCCTCACTCTCCGTAATCAACTCAGGTAAGCCGATCGCAGTGAGCAGACTCGCAGCCACACGCGCCGCAA
>MDTB01068257.1_pt1 | contig 11487 bp, 9 predicted proteins | sample 811161 | NCBI WGS metagenome assembly MDTB01 (sample SAMN05326650, study PRJNA326480) | marine metagenome | isolation source: seawater | place: Mediterranean Sea | collected 2009
AAAATCACATGATAGATTATTTAAAGAAAATTATAGACTAAATTATTCATCAACTGAGCATATTAAAGGGGGAATGAATAAAATAAAAAATAAAATTGTGAAAGCTTGTTTAAAATATATGAATATACATATCCCTTTAAACATAAATATATCATCAGATCTTCCTGCATCAACAGGTTTAGGATCATCTAGTGCAATTATTATTGGATTACTAAAGGCTTTACATGCTTTAAAAAATAAAAATATTAGTACTTCTGAACTGGCAGAGAAAGCATGTAAAGTAGAAATAAATATTTTAAAAAATCCGATTGGAAAACAAGACCAATATAGCGCAAGTTTTGGAGGCTTTAGATCCTACAAGTTTAAAAAAGATGAGTCAGTCCAAATAGAAAAAAAAAATAATAAAATTGTCCAAAAAATTTTAAAAAATAGCTTATTCTTATGGTTAGATAACTTTAAAGATTCAAAAAAAATATTATTCGATCAAAAAAAAAATTTTTACAAAAAAAAAAATCATTATTTGAAATTATTAAATATAGCAAAAAACGTTAATGATAGCCTTAAGAAAAAAAAATTTAAACTAAATGATTTTGCCCTAAAATTAAATGAAAATTGGAAGATAAAAAGAGAGTTGTCAAAATTTATTACTAATAAAAAAATTGATAATTTATATAAAGATTCGATTTCAAAAGGAGCATTAGCTGGAAAAGTCTTAGGTGCGGGAAATGGAGGTTTTTTGATGATAGTAAGTAATTCAAAAAATTTAAAAAAATTGAAAAAATATTTTAAAAATAAGTCGATTTATGATTTCTCATTTTATAAATTTGGTTCAAAAATAATTTACAAGAAGACATACTGATGTTATTTATCACTGGTTCTGAAAGTTTTATAGGAAAAAATTTAATCAAAGAATGTAAAAAAAAAAAAATTAAGTATTTCGGAATTGATATAAAAGCAAGAAATACCAAAACTACAAAAAAAATAGATTTAAGGAATAAATTCCTTTACAAATATATCCCAGAAAAATCCATTGTTATTCATCTTGCTGGTATATCTAAGCATAGTGATGCGATTAAAAATCCATCTAAATGTCTTGATATAAATATAAATGGAACTGTTAATCTTGTTAACTGTGCTAAACTAAGAAAAGTAGAAACTTTTATTTTTGCATCTTCAGAATGGATCTATGGTGAACAAAAAGATAAAAAAAAATTATATGAAAATCAAAACAGTATTTTATCGAAACTTACTTCTATATATGCAATATCAAAAGCAATAAGTGAAAACCATTTAAAAAAATTGAATATATTTAAAAATTTAACAATTCTTAGATTTGGTATTTTATATGGCGGCAAAAAAAAAGAAAATTGGAGTGCAATTGAAAGTATTTTTCAAAGTTGTAAAAAAAGCTCTCACATTAAAGTGGGCTCTTTGAGATCTGCTAGAAGATTTATTCATTTAGATGATCTTACAGAAGGTATAATTAAGTCTGTAAATTTAAAAAATATTAATACAATTAATTTATCTGGAAATGAACTTATTTCTGTTAAGAATATAATAAATTTTTCAGAAAAAATTTTTAAAAAAAAAATTTATATCAGTCAATTAAAACCAAATAATTATAGTATTAGAAACTTAGAAAACACAAGAGCAAAAGCTTTACTCAAATGGAGTCCAAATATCAACTTAAAATCCTATCTTAAATCAGTTAATTCTTAAATATAACACCTTGTCCTGTAGGCAAAGATAATACGCTTGTTCCTTTGCTCTTAGCAAATTTATCCCAAGCTTTCTTTTGAACAATGTGATTTTCCCACCCATAATCATCTGAAATTATAATTCCACCTTTTTGAATTTTGCCCCAAAAAAATTCCAAAGCTTTAATTTCTGGAATCGCACAATTAAGATCAATGTGTAAATATGATATTTTTTTTGTTTTGATTTTTTTTAAAATTTTAGGAATTTCTCCTTTGATAATTTTGACATTTTTACGATTTTTAAATTTTTGTCTTGTAATCATTTCTACATCCTCAACATAATGATCTACTGGATTTTTTTTATTTTTACCCCACTCTTTCAACTCTTCTTTTGAAATAAGATTTTTTACAAGTCCTGTAAATGTATCTATTAAATAGAATTTAATTTTTGATTTATCAATCCTTGCATAATCATAAACCATCATTGCAGTTCCACCTGTATGTACTCCGCACTCAACAAAATCTCCACCTAATTTTTTTGCGTTTTCACCTGCCCATGCAATAACATGCGCTCTCCAATAAGTTCTTATTTCGTTAATTGATTTATTGTAAGAATTTTTAAATCTTTTGTCTTTTAAGAAATCAAAATTGTGTTTAGTAGATAATCCGTCTGCATTAAAAGGATAATTAGTAAATATATAATATTTTTTTTTTTTTAATATTCTTCTTACAATTGGTAAGGCTAAAAATGGCCAAAAGAAACTATACAAAAATTTTTTCATTTTTAAACTAATTTAGTAAACATACGTTTTAACTCTTTTTCTTGCAAAGATACATTTTTATAAACTCGATTATTTAATTTACTATTTTTATAAATATCATATTGGGATATAAATTTTTTATTTATTTTAGAATCTAATCGAAATAATATTTGTCTGGATTTATAAAAAAGTTTTTTTGAGGGGCTTGAATCTCTTATTATATTTCTCGGCTTGGGTCTTTTCATTCTTTCATCCAATGAAAAAAGAATAGCTTTTTTAACAGCAATTCTAGAAACCTTTTTTTTGGCAGATATTAAATTTGTAAGAAATTCAGTGCTTTTAGTGAAGTTTTTATCTCTTTTATGATTCTCAAATTTAATACTTGCTTTTCTCTTTTTTTGCTTAATTTTAAGAGATATAGGCATATCTATAAATTCTATATTTCCAAACGACATAATAAAAAAAATAAAATAGTAATCATATAAAGCCGGAGAATTAAATAAATTGTTTTTTAAATAATTTTTTAAAAATAAATATACAACTTTTTTTTTATGAAATGTCCAATAACATTCAGGGGCGTGATATAATGCAATTTTAATTTTAGCCAAAAAACTTGAAATATTAAAGTTTTGACTCTTACAAAATAAATCTGGATTATGTGGATATATTTGATTATTATTTTTAATCGCCAAAAATTTAATTCCTTGAATACTTATGAGTTTGTTTTTTAAAAATCTATAATACATTTTTTTAAAACTTAAAATGTTTATTAATTCATCTTCCCTCGCAAAAAAAACATTTTTTGTTTTTGTATATTTAAGCCCTAAATATAATTTTTGATTTGAAGTTTTAGATTTAGTATCAAAAAAAAATTTTAATTTTTTTTGTTTTTTTATATTAAGCTTTTTACTACTAATAACAATAACTTCAATTTTATATCTTAAAAAATTATTTATATTCGATTCAAGATAATTAATAAATTTTTTTTTACCAGTTGTTGGTATTATAATAGTCAGGTTGTCCATTTTCTTATTTAATTATTTACTTTCCAATCTATACAATTTTATGTATAAAGCTTGATTTTTGGAACAATTAGCACAATTTAAAAATATTACCATTAATTAATTATCATGAAAAAAAATATTTTATTTATTGGTTTTTCCTCATATTCTTTTTTAAATTTTTACGAAAAATTAATCATCAAGAATTCGAAAAAGTTCAACATATATATTATTACAGATTATGTTGAAGATTTTTATACAAAAAGAATCGAAAATTTAAAAAAAAGAAAAATAATCAAAAATTTTTATTACGTAAATGGATGTACTTCAACAAGAATATTTTTTAAAGGCTTTTTCCAGGCTCATCGGGTTGTAAGTGAATTAAAAAAAGTAAATTTTTATAAAATAGTCTCTTCAGACTTCTCAAAGCCTGAAGTAGAATTTATAATAAAAAAACTAAAAAAAATTGCAAAAGTTTATGCTTTTAGTCATCATAGTTATAAATATTACAATATAAAATTTAATTTAAATTTTTTAATAAGATTAAAAATTAGAAGTTTTATAAGATATTTAAAATTTAGATTTAACCAAATAGGAAAATATATTTTTTTGTCATGTTTATTTTTTCAAAGAATTCCAGAAAAAATTTTTATACGAGAAGTTTTTCCTTTATATAGTAATTATGTAGATACTTATTTAACTGATAAAATTCATGAATTTTATTTTTATAAAAAACAATTTCCACATATAGATATTAAGAAAATTAATAGATATACGAAAAATAAAGTAAAAAATAATAATCTTCTATTATTAGGAACTTTTGTAAAAAATCAAAAATATGAAAAGGTGATTGCCTCAAAAACAAGTAATTATTTAGAAATAATGAGTAAAAAGTTTAAAATAAAAAATATTTACTATAAACCTCATCCAAGATGCGATAATAATTTTTTAAAAGAACTCATTAGGATTAATCCAAAATTGAAAATAAATTTTATTAAAAAATACGAAAATTCAGAAGATAGAATTAAAAAATTCAAATATGTAATGGGATATGACTCTTCAACATTACAGGACGCCGCTAATTTATTTAATGGAAATATAGTTATTGGATTAAATGACTTAGCTAGTCTTTTGACATGGGATCCAAAGCCAAAAATTTTGATGGGTGATTTTAATAAATTTAAAAGTGGAATAATTTGGATAAATGATTTAAGCGCTTTACGAAAATTTGATAATAAAAAATTAAAAGTTGTTTCTAATAAATTACAAATGGAAAGATTTAATTTTTTTAGAAATTCAAGACTTTTTGAAAAAGAGGTTTTAAATTAAGTCAAATTAAAAAATTGAAATTATATGATAAAAAAAATTTCTGTAATAAAAAAAAAATTTTATTACTTAATAAGAAATTTATTCTCAAAAAAATTCAAATATGATTTTTCAAAAGTAAAATATTTAAAAAAATCAAATTTTTACCCCATCAATGGAGAGTTTATTTATAACTATAATTTAAATCCAGAAACGACTATTGTAATTAATCACTTTATATCTTTTAAAACACTTAAGAAAACTATAAAAAATTTAACCAAAGTTAACAATAATTTTGAAATTATAATTATTAATGATAGTGGTATTAATTCAGATATCATATTTAAAAAACTAAATTCTCCAAATCATAAAATAGTTTCAACTTATAATTTGGGTGAATCAGCTGGATACATGACTGGTCAATTGTTATCTAAATCAACAAAGTATATAATTTTTACCCAAGATGATGATTTAGCACCTTCAGATATTAAATGGTATATAGACGCAAAAAAATATTTTTTGAAATACCCTAAGCTTGTGATGATCGGTTTGAATGGTGGTGGACTAATAAATTTTAAAAAAAATCAATACTATGATTTTTCAAGAAATAGGATCAATAATAAAAATTTTTATTTTTGTAGTTGGTTAAAAACTGGACCTTTAATAATTAATAAAAGTAGATTACAAGAAGTTGGTGGATGGAAAATGTTTTCGAAAATTGGAGAGTCGGATCATTTTGCTGATTTTGATTTATCATTAAGATTCTGTATGAGTGGATATTCAATTGGTCTTTTGTTAAATAATAATGCTTTGAAATGGAAGAGAAGATTTTCGAGAGATGATGAATTTGATAAACAAGATCTAGTTATGCTCAAAAATAGAAATATTAGATGGAAACTAAATAAAAAATTATTCAATCAAAAATATCAAAGATATTTCAAAAAGATAGATAATAAAGTAATAAACTTAAATAAAAAAATGGGAATTAAAATATGAAAATTGGCTTTATAGGATTGGGAAAACTAGGACTTCCAGTAGCTCTTGCGGTTGAGTCTAAAGGACATGAGGTAATTGGATACGATATTTCTGCTCAAGTTAAAAATATTATTGATACAAAAAAAATACCCTACAAAGAAATTTGGGCTCAAGGTTATCTTAATAACTCAAAAATAAAATTTGATAGTATTAAAAATGTTGTTTTACACTCTGATATAATCTTTGTTCCCATTCAAACACCACATGATCCTTTATACGAAGGAGTAACTAGAATGCCAGAAGAGAGAGTTGACTTTAATTATAAACATTTAATTAAAGGTATGAAGGATCTTGCCGACGAAATAGAAAAGCAAAAAAAAGATAAAGTTGTTATTATTATTTCTACAGTTTTACCAGGGACAATAAAAAGAGAGATAAAACCACTTTTAGGAAAATATACTAAGCTTTGTTATAACCCATTCTTTATAGCAATGGGGACTACAATTAATGATTTTTTAAATCCCGAATTTATATTGTTTGGAGTAGATGATATTGCTGCAGCTGAAAAAGCAGAAAAATTTTATAAAACTATTACTAATTCTATTTTTTTTAAAACAACCATTGAGAATGCTGAGTTGATTAAGGTGACCTATAACACTTTTATATCAACTAAAATTGCATTCATTAATACCGTGATGGAATTATGTCATAAATTACCAAATACTAATATTGATGATGTTACGAATGCACTGTCCTTAGCATCAAAAAGATTGATTAGTAACGCATATTTAAGAGGCGGAATGGGAGATGGTGGAGGATGCCATCCTCGAGATAACATAGCCTTATCTTGGTTGGCTAGAAAGCTTGATGTTAGTATTGATTTTTTTGAACATATCATGCTTCAAAGAGAAAAACAGACAGAATGGTTTGTTAGTTTAATAGAAGAAAATTTAGTTAATGATAAAATATATATATTGGGAAAATCTTTCAAACCAGAAACAAATATTACAACAGGAAGTCCTGCAATATTACTTTACAATTTACTTAAAGAAAAAAAACATCTACCAATACATTATGATCCTTTTTTAGATAAAAAAAAAATAAATTTTGAACAAGGAACATATTTTATAGCCACCAAACATGATATATTTGAAAAAATGAACTTTCCTAAGGGTTCTGTTGTTATAGATCCATTTCGAATAATAGATAAAAATTTGAAGAATATTAAGGTTATAAGCATTGGTAATAATATAGATTAATTACCTTTTTATCATATGTTAAAATATTTTAATAAACCAACGAATTTGATTAAAATTAAAAAATTATTAAGTTTTACTGGGCAGAATAGATATAAATATATATTTTATATATTTAGTTCATTTTTTGTAGTTTTATTAGAAACTTTTGGAATAGGAATTATACCAGCTTACGTTAAAATTCTTGTAGACCCTGAAATATTCGAAAAATTTAAATTAACAAAAGGAATTGTTGTAAATAACAAAACCTATATTATCCTGACTTTACTTTTGTTGCTATTTTTTATTTTAAAAAATTCGTATTTATTTTTTCACAATTACTTCGAAATACATTTAATCAAAGATACTAAGGCCTATCTAAGTAAAGAATTATTTAATATTTATTTAAAAAAAAATTTACTTTTTCATTTAGATAATTATCCCAGTATTTTGGGAAGAAATGTTACATCAGATATCAATTGTTATGTAGCATATATTAGATCATTTGTAATATTATTTAGAGAAGGCTCTCAATTAATTTTTATAGCTATATTACTTTTAGTTACCACTTTTGAGGCTGCTGTTGTAGTAATAGTTTTAATCACAACATTTTCATTTTTATATTATTTTTTTTTAAAAACGTCACTTAAAAAAAATGCAAAAATTTCATGGATTTATAGGGGCAAGAAAGGGCAAATAATATTCCAAACTTTAAACTCAATAATTGAAATTTTAGTTTATAAAAAAAAAGATTTTTTTTTAAAAAGTTTTGAAACTAATTTTCGAAAGGAATTTAATGCAATTTCTACAATTCAATTATTGAACATTATCCCACGTATAGTGTTGGAAGTTTTAGTAATTAGTTTTTTTTGTATATTTTTAATTTATATTTATGTTACTGGTTATGATATTAATACTTTCTTACCAACCGTTATTCTTTTGGCAGTAGCCACAATAAGAATTTACCCAAGTTACATAAATTTAATTACTCATAGAAACAGTTTGTTAGAAAATTCGCACCCTACTAATCACATAATTGAACACTTTGAAAAAAAAAATGATCAAGTTAATTCTGATGAAACCAAAAGTGATGGAAAAATAGTTTTTGAAGAGAAGATAAATATTAAAAATTTAGATTTTGCATACCCGAACAGAAATTCTATTTTAAGAAGTGTAAATTTGACGATAAATAAAAATACCGCAGTAGGAATAGTTGGAAAGTCAGGATTAGGAAAAACTACACTTATTCATATAATTATGGGATTAGTAGAACCAAGCAATGGAGAACTTTTTATTGATGATTGTAATATAATTCAAGTAAAGAAAAATTGGCAAAAAAACATCTCTTATTTATCTCAAAATACGTATTTACTGGAAGGCACATTAAAAGAAAATATTTTATTTGGCGATGAATATGATGAGGATTTATTTAAAAAAACGGTGAAATTTTCTTCAATAAGCGACTTAATCAATAAATTACCAGATAGTATTGAAACTAATATTGGCAATGAAGGAAAAAAACTTTCATCAGGAGAAAAACAAAGGATAGGGTTAGCTCGAGCAATATATAAAAACCGGGATATTTTAATATTAGATGAGCCGACTAGTAATTTAGATAGGCAAACTGAGAAAGAAATCATCAAATCAATAATTGAATTAAAAGGAAAAAAAACAATAATTTGTGTGTCACATAACTATAATATTTTAGAAAAATTCGATAAGATTTATAAAGTTGAAAATAAAAATTTAGAAGATTTTAAAATTAATTAATAAATTTTATGCCTAAACGTTTTTGCTATAATTTTTTTTATTTTATTTTCCATGATAAAATTATAGATTAGATATATATTCAATTATTTAATACAATGACAAAAAAAATATATAAACATATTTTTAATAAATTCCAAATTTATTTAAGATAAATTTAAAATGTTTAGAATTACAAAAAATTCAAAAATTTTTTTAGCCGGCCATAATGGAATGGTAGGATCAGCTATATATAGAAAACTTCAATTTAATGGTTATAAAAAAATAATTGTCAAAAATAAAAAAAAATTAAATTTAATAGATCAAAAAAAAACTTTTTCTTTCTTAAAAAAAATTAAGCCTGATTTGGTAATAATTGCAGCTGCAAGGGTAGGTGGAATAAATGCAAATTTGAAATTTAAAGATAAATTTCTTTATGAGAATTTACAGATACAAAATAATTTAATCCATGGATCATATGCTGCAGGAGTAAAAAATTTATTTTTTCTTGGATCAAGCTGCATTTACCCTTCTAGATGTAAACAACCAATGAAAGAAAAATATTTATTGTCAGGCCCCTTTGAAAGCACTAATGAAGGGTATGCAATCGCTAAAGTATCTGGAATAAAAATGTGTGAGTATTATTGTAAAAATAAAAATGTAAATTATAAAAGTTTTATCCCTCCTAATATGTATGGGCCAAATGACAACTATGACTTAAACACTTCTCACTTTTTTCCAGCTTTACTAAGAAAAATATATCAGTGTAAAAAAAAGAAAAAAAAGATTTTAAAAATATGGGGAACTGGCAAACCCAAAAGAGAAGTAATGTATGTTGAAGATTTTGCAGAATCTCTTATATATTTTTTTAATATTAAGATTAAAGAACCATTTATTAATATAGGTACTGGTAGAGAATATTCGATAAATTTTTTTGCTAATTTCTTGATGAAAAAGCTAAATATTAAGTTAAAAATACACTACGAAAAATCTAAACCTGATGGAATGAAAAATAAATGTTTAGATATTAATTTAGCAAAAAAATATCTTTGGAAACCTCCGAAAAATGGGCTAAATAAATCTTTTGCAGATTTATTAAAAGACTTTGAAAAGAGAATAAAATTATAAATGTCAATTTCTTTTAGATTTACAGATTCGTTAAAAAAAATTCTTAATATTTTTAATTATAAAGTCGAACATATAAACTCTTGGTACTTAAGACAGGAAAATTTAATTTCTGAAATGTCTGACAAGGAAACAGAAATTGTAAAAAAAATTCAACCATTTACCATGTGCAAAACTGCTAATCATTGGGCAATCATCCAATCTCTTAAGCATATAAAGAAAAATAACATTAAAGGTGATCTTGTTGAATGCGGAGTTTACAAAGGAGGAAATATTATTTTATATAAAAAAATTATTGATCAGATTAATATAAAAAAAAAAATATTTGCATATGATACTTTTGAAGGAATGGCAAAACCTGGAGAACATGATAAAGATCTTAAAGATGTAAATGCTTTAGAAACATTTAAAAAATATCAATCTTCCAAAGTACCTTGGTGTTTCTCAAATATTGATGAAGTTAAGGAAAATATTACTAAGTTTGGCATAAATTGTGAAAATGATTTCATTTTTATAAAAGGAAAAGTTGAAGAAACATTATTAGAAAAAAAAAATGTGCCGGAAAAGATATCATTATTAAGACTGGACACAGATTTTTACGAGTCCACAAAAATAGAACTAGAAGTACTTTTTCCTAGATTGCAACCAGGCGGAGTACTAATAATCGATGATTATGGTCATTGGAAAGGTTCCAAAAAAGCTGTGGATGAGTATTTTGACTTAAAAAATAATTTTTATTGGTTTCATAGGATTGATTATGCAAGCAGATTGCTAATTAAAAAAAATTAGTAGTTTACTGTATATTGTGAATAAATAAACTTTTAGACAAATTAATGACAAATTTTTATAGTTATTTTTATCTTTTATAAAAAAGTGTTACGATTTACTGTACTGTGAAAAATTAACAAATTAATTATGATAAATTTAAAAGATTACCAAATATTTTATGATCCTTTCCCTCACGTAGTGCTTAAAAATGTCTTCGATAAAAATTTTTATACAAAGTTATGTAATGAATTTCCTCAAAATGAAAATTTTCTAACATTCGACAATGATAAAGAAAACAATCTCAAGCAAAAAAAATTTGTACTGAATGATGAAAACAAATATTTTCATAAAATTATAAATGATCGAGTAAATACAAAAAAACTTTTTAATTATTTAAATAGCCAAAATTTTAATAAGATAATATTTGAATTTTTAAAAACAAATTATATAAATGTTAAAGTAGACTTTAATAAGAGTTTTCTTATTAAAATTTATGAAAAATACAAAAATAAAAAAAAATCAGGTTTTGAATTTTCTATGATTTCCACTGACGGTGGTTTTATCAAACCACATACTGATGGACCTAATAAAATTTTAAATTTTGTTATACCTATAGTAGATGATGAGATGATCTGCAATGTAACAAACTCAGGAACAAAAATATTATCAACAGAAAATGATCAATTTAAATATAACTTCTTAAATAAAACAGTTCCATATGAAGATACTAAAAATATAAGAGAAATTTCTTTTAAAAAAAATCAAATACTTTTTTTTGTTAAAACACATAACTCACTTCATTCTGTTGGACCAATGGAAAATATTGATAACCATTCATTAATGAGAAAAAGTATAAATTTTAGTATATACCAAT
>MDTB01240603.1_pt1 | contig 11486 bp, 15 predicted proteins | sample 811161 | NCBI WGS metagenome assembly MDTB01 (sample SAMN05326650, study PRJNA326480) | marine metagenome | isolation source: seawater | place: Mediterranean Sea | collected 2009
CGGGGCGCTCTAGCTCACTTCCAGCCGTTGGCTTTCATGAGCTCCTTGGCCTGCTTGTTCTTGGCACCGAGCTGCTCGACTGAAACCCCATCTGCTTTGAAGGTTCCCCAGGCTTTCAGGATCCGATTGTCGCCATAGCCCTTGACGGGATATTCAAGGTTGGCGGCGGCATATCCTCTGCCTGCATCCGGGGATGCCAGGAACTCAATCAGCTTCAGGGCTGCTTTGGGGTTATCGGAAGAGGCGGTGACACCAGCCCCGCTGACGTTGATATGCGTCGGGTTGGGGAAGACGACGGTCACGTTCTCAGCCAAAGCTTTGTTCTCCGCTCCCTTGCGCCCGGCCAGCATGCGTCCGACGTAGTAGGTGTTCACCACAGCTACGCCACAGGTGCCTTTGCCAACCGCCTGAACCTGAGGCGTGTCTTTGGGAAAGAATTCCTGGCTGACGTTTGCGGCCATTCCGCGAATCCATTTTGCGGTGGCAGCTTCGCCTCGCAGAATGATCTGATCAGCTACGAGTGATTGGTTGTAAGGGCTCTTGCGGTTGCGTAAGCAAAGCTTTCCTTTGAGCTTGGGGTCGGCGAGGTCGGCGTAAGTCTTGATGCTGGATGGATCAACGATGTCCGCGTTGACGATGGGCACCCTGGCACGACGCGTTAACGCATACCACTTGCCATTAGGGTCGCGCAGATTTGCTGGAACAAGGTTGTTCAGCTTGGCTGAGCTCGAGGGTCGATAAAGGCCCATTTTTGTGGCTTTCACCAAACGGGCTGCATCGGCCAGAACAAGAACATCAGCAGGACTGCCATCACCTTCCTCTTCCAGTCGCTTGAGAAGGACTTTGTCTTTGGCTTCGAGAAGCTTGATTTTGATACCAGTCTGCTTGGTGAATTCCTTGTAGAGCTCCTTGTCCGTGTTGTAGTGCCGGCCGCTGTAGACACCAAGTTCGATGTTCTGCTGAGCCTGCAGAGGTCGGAGTGAAGGGGACAGGATCAAGGCGGTTGCTGTCAGACCGCTGAGAGCCAGAAAGGATGTGGACAGGCGCAACAAAAGATCAATTGCGAATCATTCGCAACGTACACAGAGCGCCGGGGTTTGTGCAAGTATTTCTAAATAGCTTTTTAATGATTACTGGGTTCGCTTTTTAAAAACTTATTTGCCGTATCATCTGCTTGGCGAGCAAGTCGCTTAAAAGTAATCATGACAGCGCACATATGATGCTAATGCGTGTATCAAAAAATACACCATCGCTCCACATCCCCTGCAGGGCAACAGGCTTGAGTTCGTCCAATTGTTGATATTGACGTAGCGATAGCAGCCGCTGACTGCTTAAAAGCACACCTGATGCTATATCAAATGTCCTCGTTTTTAGGGCTTGATTCGATTGAATAGAGATGCATGGTCATTCTCTATGGCACCAACAATTTTCTTCGCCACTTCAACAGGTAAAACAGAAGACATTGCCGATCAAATCAATGCACTTCTGCCAGGCTCTGTTCTCAAAGATGTCGATGATCTCTCGTCTGCTGATGAGCTTGAAGCTGCTGAGGCCTTAATCTGCTGTATACCTACGTGGAATACAGGTGCCGATGAGGACCGCTCTGGAACTGCTTGGGACCAGCACATAAAAGATATCCCAACAATGAACTTTGCCGGCAAAACTGTTGCCATCGTTGGCCTCGGTGACTCAGCATCTTATGGAGACTTCTTCTGTGATGCTATGGAAGAGCTCTATACTGCATTCGTCCAGTCTGGCGCAAAGCTTGTCGGAAAGGTTCCTACTGACGGCTACACCTTTAATGAGTCAAAAAGCGTTGTAGATGGTATGTTCTGTGGATTGCCGATTGATGAAGATAACGAGTCTGACCTGACCTCTGAGAGGCTTAAGAAGTGGATCACAGATATTAAGGCTCAGCTCTGATCCTCAGCCCCCTAATGAAGCGCCACAATGTTGTGGCGCTTTTTATTGGTGAACCCAATCAACCAATACACCATCTCGTTGATTGAGATACTTGTCGATTGACATGGCTGCAATGCATCCATCAGAACATGCAACCACAGCTTGTTTGTATGGTGTATTGCGAATATCGCCTATTGCCCAGACACCGGGAATGGAGGTCATCATATTGGCATCTACTTCGACTCCCCCTGCCTCGGTAAGCTCTAATTGATCCTGTAAGTAATCAGTAATTGGTTTTGAGCCGGAAGAATAAATGAATACGCTTTTTAATGCGAGATTAGTGGCCTCACCATCTGTTTTTGATTTGACAACAATTCCAGTAACTCCATCTTCGTCACCGATGACCTCATCGATCTTAGAGCGTTTCCATTGCTTGACTTGAGCCAAGCTCTCAAGTTGCTCCAAGCCTAGTAGTTTTTGCTTGGGAGGTCGTGTTGTAATCCAATGAATCTTTGAGGCAAACTTACTAAGGTGAATCGCTTCATCAATTGCTTCTTGGTTCTCTCCATAAACAGCAACTTCTTGCTGTTTGTAGAAAGCACCGTCACATGTTGCGCAATAGCTTACGCCGCGACCAAGAAAAGTATCTTCCCCTTTGACAAGTGAGGAACGTCCCATGGCGCCAGTGGCCAATACAAGTGCTCGGCTGCTAAAGCAGCCATCTGGCGTATAAACTAGTTTCTGCTCACCATCTACAGCCACTCCATAGACTTGTGTCTTGAGATATTCTGTTCCATATTCCACGGCCTGTGACCGCATTTGATCAAGCAGCTGTGCGCCACTGAGTTTCACTGGTGTGCCAGGATAATTGGCAATTTTGTGCGTGATTGCAAGCGCACCGGCAGATGGATTCTTGTCAAGGATTACAGTCTTCAGTGATGATCTTGATGTGTAGAGTGCACATGAACATCCAGCAGGCCCGCCTCCAATAATCAATACATCTGAATAAATAATGCCTTCCATTTAGTCCTTAGTTCCTTAGGCGACTTAAAGAGCTGATGCACTCATCAAGCTTTTTCTCGCTTGAGAGCATTTCTGTAAAATTCATGATTTCATCTGCAAGCTGTTCTGCATGTGTGTGCTGATGAAAATGTCGACCACCCTTGATCGAGAGATAACGATCTCCATCCTTGAGTAGATGACTCCACCTGTTTTTGCTATTTCTATCAATGATAAAGTCATTATCACCATTCACGACAAGAATTGGCCGCTTTGCTTTTGTGTATGGAGCTGCTGATTCCGAATCTCCAATGGAGCTTAAGCAGAATTCACTGTCAACACTCTTCTCGAGCAATTTGGTCGTAGCAGCAAGAAAGTGTGGGCAGTTATGGCCTGTTAATAGATGGCTAAGGTGAGTCAGGATATTCTTACGGCTGCATGGCAACATTTTTCTGATCTTATGATATTGATCCTGCCATGTAGAGTGTTTAGATGCATCTGCCGATAGAAGAACCAAGGCTTTTACGTGATCTGGATGAGCAGCAGTTAGCTGATAGGCAATGACGCTGCTTATCCCATGTGCTATTAGCACAGTTGGCTCTCCTGACTCCGTCAGACTATTCTGCAGAAGTTGTACAATCTCGTTGCTCTGGCAGGCTTCATCAGGGTCCATATTGAAGCACCATCGCTGTACTTCTGCGCCTTGACTTACCAGTTTCTTTGCCAGTTTGTTGGTGAAGCAGGCCAGGCTTTGATTTAGCTCAATGATTAAGTACTTGGTTGTGCTTTTAGGTGCTGTGATCTGCATCTCAACGGATTGTCTTGGTGTGGATAATGTTGATCGCTTTGTTGTGGATCTCTTTGATTAAGCATGTATGCAGCTTCTTTTCGGCTGATGTCATGGATTGCTTCTTTGATTCAAGCCAAGAAAGCTGTTCATAGTTGATTTTACGGGTTTTGATTGAGTCCAAATAAATCAAAGCAATCTGACTTTGCTTGTGAGATTCGGGGTGTCGCATACATCGACTAAGTGGTGAGAACAGGTCTGAGTGCCTTGGTCTGCCCATGACTACTGATTTGAAGGCAGTCACTTCTGCTTTTCTCTCTGTGCATTAGAGCCTAGATCTTGGGCGGACCTGACTTAACTATCGCTTCTTAGTGGATTGAGTAGTCATCAGATGAATAGCAGCGATGTAGCGATTGTTTGGGTCGTACCGTTCAATTGAGCTTCCTTCTGACGCATTTTGCGGGAATCTTGCCTTGCTTGATAAATCCGTATTTGGGTAGTGACTAAATGAGTTGCTTCGTGGTTTGATCCGAAGTCTGCCATTGTCTAACTTGCCTGCTCTGATAGTGATTGTCAGCCTCATTCTTGGGATCGTGCTTGTCTATTGTTTTTGACATCTTGGCACTCTCAATGGATCCCACGTTTCTTGATCGGCTTGCTTGGATTCTCCTGTTCCAGTTCTTGAGTGTAATTTCTCTGCAGGCATATATGATCTCTGCTGAAACGTGTGGCTATACAAAAGGTGGTGAATTTCGCGAGTACCGGCGTATGCAGAAGAGGCTTCACCGTCTGTTGAATGATGCTTGAAATCACACAGGGTTACTTCTTTTGTTATGGAGCTTCTACTTTGATAGTCCCAGCTTTGATTATTTCTCTCTCTGCGCCACGCTCTTCTGCTCCAATGGTTTCAGAATCCAAGGCACATGAATGCCTCTGGCTCTAGTGAATTAAAAATAGCTCCGCTTTTGATGGTCTCCTGGTTTGTCTTTTGTACAGGTATTGCTTCCCAGGTCCATCTCTTGGCCGCCTTTGCTTGCGGCTAAGACTTGACTGCCTTTGTGATTGCCTTGCTTTTTGTGCTGGGTGACTCTTGCTCTTTGGCGTTCTCTTCCGTCGAGTCCTCAGCTTCTTTTGATTGTCCTTGGACCGTTTTGTCGGCTATCAAGGCAATGACAACTAGGACGGGTATTGATGTTAACCCGCCGATTGTCACGTCAACAGCAGAAAGCATGCCTTGATCAGTATCAATCTTTCATTCTTGCTCCTTAAGCCCTCTTGGCTTGATACATATGATCTTAGTCCTGCTGTCACTCTTTATGATTTGGGTGTTCAATCTTTCTGGTATGCAGTGGCTATTCCATAAAAAGCTCCCTCTTGGCATGGCCAGGAGGGAGCGCTGATTGATTGTGTTTAAGGCTGACTCTGTTATGCAGAGATGCGTGTTGTATCCATGTTTTCGAGCGCCTGGGATACCTTTTTGAAATCAAATCCCATGCCCCTAAGAGCGTGCCAAAGATGTCCTTGCAAGAAGAAGAATGCTAGGAACAAGTGTGTATTACAAAGCCAGGCGCGGGAACTGTACACATCTGTTCCCAGGGACACACTGTCTTGGAAGTATGGGGCAACCCCAAAGCTGAGTTTTAAGGCATCTCCGTATAGCTCTACAGGATAAATGGTTGTGTTCTGTGAGCACCAGAGAGCAGTCACAAAACCCATTAAGGCCAGTCCTGCGAGAGAATACGAAAGAATGGCTTCGCCTGAGTAGACCAAGACGCGTTTGAAAATTCCATACGGCTTGGATGCGATATGCCATGCTCCGCCAGAGATCAAAATAAAGGCGAGAACTGCGTGGCCTCCCATTACATCTTCAAGGCTGTTAATGCTCAGGAAGCTTGTTTGGTAGTTCCAAACCATGCCAAAGTCAATGTTTGGCTCAACGGTCCTGACAGCTCCTGCGGCTGTGTCGTAGATGCCATGACGTTTGGCCCACTCGACAAACGCAATAGCCCCTAGGCCAAGGAAAATCAGGTGGTGACCAAGGATAAAGGTCAATTTATTCGGATCATCCCATGTGAAATGGAATTTTTTGGCCCGACCCTCTGCCTCTGAAAGGTCTTTTGGGGATCTGAACAGATGCCAGAATCCCGCAGCTCCTAGAACCGCTGAGGAAACCATATGAAATGCGGCAATCGCGATATATGGCTCGGTGTCGAGGATTACCCCATTTTCGCCAAGGCCAAAGCCGAGCCCAGCCAAGTGAGGTAGGACAATCAATCCTTGCTCGCCCATTGGGATTCCCGCGTTATAGCGCGATAGCTCAAACAGGGTGAAAGCCCCTGCCCAAAACATGATCAAGCCCGCATGTGCTGCGTGAGCTGCGATGAAAGATCCTGATCGGTTTGCGACTCCTGAGTTGCCGGCCCACCATCCGTAGGTGACACCAGGAGATCCATAAGACTGCACAGGTGAATTGCGGTTCTTCGCCAAGTTATTGGCTGTTCTTCCTTGTTCTCCGCCTGGCTTTACATAATTCAGGCCAGATGTTCATAATCTGCGGCTTGTTTGATTCATTCGTTACCTTGCGATGTCCCATGGCATTTTCTGATTGATCTTGCTCTGCTTTGTTTTGGCAGAGCGAACAATTCAATGTTGTCTATTTGGCTCTGTGATGTATTCATTGTCTCTGGTGTCTCCTGCTTCTCCCCTTCATGGGAGGAGGGTCTGCCTCCACCAAGGCTGATGCCCAAGGGCATCCAGCAGGGATTGATAAGCCCCAACTTCGACCCAGCCCCAGTCCGCTGGGTAGGTTTTTGCAGTTTTTAGAATCTGTTGGTCCAATCTCGCCAGCGTCGGTGGGAGTTCGCTGAGTCCGAAGTGGGCCAGTGCCTGCTTTTGAGTGGGCGTTAGGTCTCCATTCATTCCCGAGCCCGTCAGTTCATTTTTATCTTGGCAAAACTTTTCTTATGGGCTGTAAAAAATGATTCTCTGGGCAGTAAAGCTTCTCGTTTGTGCCGGGTTTGACCCGGCTGACTTCTTCTTCTGGGCTGGCAATCAGGATGTTTCCAATGCAGCTAATGAGTCTGGTGACTTTGGATACCAAGCGATGTGTGGCTTTGTTGATTAGCGCTTGATCCTCGACCACCGGTAGCAATCAGCACACGGGGAAGAAGCGCAAACCACATTCATTTGCGCAGTGCTGATCGACACTTTCATGGCTCAGAGCAGGGAGCGCTTGTTCTGAGAAGTCAGGGGAGTCGTTCACCCCAGGCGTCGCACTTGGTCTCTGGGTCGACCAATGCAGAAGTCCCGGGGCTCCTCGACTCCGGGCACCTCATCTTGACTAAATCAGCGTCTCTGGTCTCTTACAGGAATAGGAACCAAGACCGGCTGGCGTAAACCACCGCTGGAATCATCGTCATCAGAATCAGCCGAGAGCCATAGGGCCAACCCGACCAACAGGAAAACTGTGCCCAGAAGCGAAAGCTCCAGCATGGCTGCCCAGGAGTTGCCAAGAACTCTAATCAGCTTTTGCCGTCAGTGTGATTTGGCGCACCCCCAGTCCCATAACACTGCCGACCATGACTCCTGCCATGGCATGTCCCTTGAGCACTCCTGCGGTGATCAGTAAGGGCAGCAACGCCTGACCTAGCACCGCGCTCTGAATCGCTGCAGCCATTGTGCTCACTGCCACTTGGCCTGGAATTAGGTCTGGCCAGCAGAGGGCCAGACCCTCTCCGATGGCGGTGGCTGAAAAGATCAGCGGGAAGAACACCCCTCCAATCCATCCGCAGCTCAGACAAAAGCCGCAGACCATCAGTTTGAGCAAGCCGAGCACGATCATGGCGTTACCGCTCAACTCCAGATCCCCTTGCAGCAATGGGGTGATCTGTTGCTCGCCTGAAAACAGTGTCAGAGGCTGCAACAGGCTCATGCTGGCCAGCACTACAGCGCTCAACAGGGCTTTGGCTAATGGGCCTTGGTGATAACGCGCCAGCAGGATCGTGCTCCAACGTCGCCAGCTCACAAAAAGCATGCCCAGACAGCCGCCGACAATCCCCAGCAGCAGCGCCCACAGCAGGTGCGTCAGCAGTTGCTGTCCGTTGTCTGGCCAGGCGTAGGGAACGCCTTGTTCACCCACTCCAAACCGGCTGAATCCCTGGAAGACAGCAAATCCGGCGATGCCGCTTGAGACCCCCGGTAGCCATCTCCAAATCCCGCTTGGCAATGGTCGATCTGAACGTTCGACAAGAGCCACGCCGCCAATCAGCGGTAGCCCGAACAGCCCAAGTCCCCCGCTGATGGCGCAGCCAGCTCTTGATGGAATGTCCTTGAGCCAGCGCCAGCGCGAAAGAGCCAGGGTCCACTCGGCTAGGGCCCGGCTCAGCAAAGCTTCCGGGCCGAGACTGCCTCCCCCAACCAGGGCCAGGAGCCCTAGCAGTAGATGGCTTCCTCTCGGCTGGATCTTCAGGGCTCCCTTGTCATGGAGCTCTTCCAAAGTCGAGTGCAGCTCTGGAAGAGGTTCAGCACCCCGTCGGCGCAATAGGCCGATGGCAAGTCCTGCCAGAAGGGGTAGGGCCAGCCGTAATGGAACGGGAGCTGTTGATGGGAAACCGGCAATGACGGCCTCCCCCCAACCCAGTTCGGTGCCCCAGCTGATCAGGCCCATCAGTAGGGCGCCAAGACAACCGGCCAAAGCCCCGATCAGGGCGCTGCTGATCGCAACGGCAAGTGCCTCTGCGCCCTTCACCCGATGCTGGCGTCCTCGTCCTCAATCACGCAGGCCTGCAACTGCTGGCGCAAGGTTTCATGCTCTAGATCACGACCAATCACCACCAGCTGATTGCTGCGTTTCCCTTCCCAGTCGCTGTCGTCGATGGAGAAACGCTTGCCAGCAAGGTGAAACACATGGCGCCGCTCACTCTCTTTGAACCAGAGAATTCCCTTGGCCCGGAAGACTGTCGAGGGCAGTTGGTTGTCGAGAAAATTTTGAAATTTGCGTAGGTCTAACGGTTTCTCTGTCCGGAAGGACAGTGACGTGAAGCCTTCGATGGAGCCGTCGTGGCTGTGATCGTGATCATGGTCGTGATGATCTGAGCCATGGCTGTGCCCATGGCCATCGTGGTCATGGTGGTGATGGGCATGGTCGTGGGAATGCCCATGGTCGTGGTCGTTATGGGCCTGGTCGTGGGAATGCCCATGGCCATGCGCATCGGTTCCTTCAGTCGCGACCCGGTCCGATTCAAATAACCCGACACTCAGCAGCAGCGGTAACTGAACATCACCTTTGACGGAGTGAAGAATTCGCGGATCACTCTTCACATCTGAAATCATCTGCTCGACTTGCTGCACTCGTTCACTACTGACTAGATCAGTTTTGTTCAGCAGCAGGATGTCGCCATAAACCACTTGGGCTCTGCCGACGGACGTATCAAGAATTTCTTCGCCGAAGTTTTCAGCATCAATGACAGTAATGATTGAATCCAGCCGTGTCAGATCGCGTAGGTCGCTACCGAGAAATGTCATCGCCACCGGTAGAGGGTCGGCAAGTCCCGTGGTTTCCACCACCATGTAGTCCAGCGGCTCAGGGCGTTCGAGCACTTTGTAGATCGTGTTCAGCAGCTCATCGTTGATGGTGCAGCAGATGCAGCCATTCGTAAGCTCCACCATGTCGTCGCCTGTGCTGATGATCAGCTCATTGTCGATGCCGATTTCGCCGAACTCGTTGACCAGGACTGCGGTCTTGAGGCCTTCCTGGTTCGCCAGGATGTGGTTCATCAACGTGGTTTTCCCGGCTCCCAGAAAGCCAGTCAGGATCGTCACGGGTACCGGTGGCCGGCTTGTCATCGCCGTCATGCAATCGCTTTAAGACACTCCCCTTCATTCTGGCGCTCTTAATCAGAGCTCGGCAGCACGGCCTTCAGGATTCGACAGCATCTGTACGGATTCAGGCTCCACCAACTGTTGATTCACGCCAAAATTGGTATCAGATCAGCTTTGGCATCGCTTGAGATGACCTGCTCACCTCTTTGGCTCAGAACTCAATAGATGTCTCGGTTCCTTGTCATTGCTGCCGTGATCGCCCTCGTGCCGTCACCTCTGTGGGCCCATGGCAAGGGCCTCTACAAAACGCCGGCCGAGGCCAGGGCTCGCGCAGAGCAATTGGGGTGTCAGTCCATCCATGAAAACAAAGGGCGCTGGATGCCCTGCTCTGATGAAGCCGAGCTGCATCGCATGCTCAGACGTCAATGAAAGCTCGTGTTCTGCATCGTTTTGTGGTCATCATTGCCGCAGCTCCATTGATGCTGACGTCAGCCACTGGGACGCTTTACAGCCTGCTGCTGGAACAAGGTGTCGATGCGTTCTGGTTGCTGAAGATTCATACCGGACGTTTCGGCGTAATTAACCTTCAGCCCTATTACTCCTGGCTTCTGGGGCTGCTCACTTTGGTGGCGATAGGGTCAGGGCTTGCGTTGCTGAGACCCAGGCGCGGTCGCTTTTTTAAAAGCTGAAGACCACTCCGCCTTTGAGAACATGCTCCAGCCCTTGGCTGGTATTTACAAAGATGTAGGTGGGCTCATATTCCATAAATAGTTCCCAGTGCTCCGATGGATTGACGCTGAAATCAACTTTGCCCAGCAGGTTGGTCTGAGGGGTTGTTGAGTCACTCCAGGCAAATCCTGGTCCTATTTCAAAAGCCATTGTCATCTGTCCGGCTTCAAAGCCGTAGCCCAGACGCGGGCTCGCTTGTATCTGTTCTTGATGACCGCCGACGGCCCACTCACCGTCCTGCTCAAGCTTGAGATAGATGCCACTGGCATCGGCAAAGCCTTGAAGCAGATCAAAGCGAGGGCTGCCGCTCTCGAGAAGGGGGATGACTAGTCCTGCCTTCGCTGCTTGATAGAAGCCCTCATTGCCATTTTCAGTGCTGAGTGCGGGTTCGTATTCGCCGTAGAACTCGAGCTTGGACCCTTCTGGTACCCAAGCGGCTTCGAGTTTGGCGCTCCAGTCCGTTCGCTGCTCAACGTCAAAGCCCGTGATGATGCGAGCACCGGCCTCGGCCGCCCAGCTGAACTGTGACTGCTCCTGGCCATAGCCCAGTCGCAGTGAGGTCCAAGCTTCAGCGGGTTGGCCTTCATCCCAGCGCCCATCCTGTTCGCTGAACAAGAAGAACCCCTCACGGAAGTTCTCCCCATCAATCTCATCAGCGCTGGCCACTACCGGCAGCAGAATGGATCCGATCAGGAGGATTCGAGCCAGGGAGGGGAACACGAGTTTCAAATTGCAGAGCTGTTTGTAACTGCCGAGGTGAGGTGTTGGCCTCACCTCGCGTGCCAGCTCAGAAGCTGAAGCTCACGCCGGTGCCGACGTGGTGGGAAAAGCCGGTGCCCCAACCTTCACCGCCTTTTGTGCTGTACATCGGCTCCCAGTGAGCAAACACCACAGCCTTATCGCTAATGGGGTACTCGAGCGCCAGTTCGCCGCCCCAGTCGGTGCGTTGCGGCAGACCGGCGTAATCACCAGGCACATAGAAACGCGGACCAACCGTGAGGGTCACGTTCAATTTGTCGTAGTTGAAGCCAAATCCTGGACGGACATCGGTGTAGTTACCGACGTAAAGGCCATCGCTCTCCCAGCCTGTGGCGTTCTTGGCCGAGATGAAGATTCCATCGACGATGTCCTCAAGTCCATCGCCGAGGGCGAAGTTCACATCGCCATCGCCAAAGGCATAGATCGCACCGAATTCCATTTCATTTTTGAGGCCCTTCTTCTCGTCTTCCCCCTGATCGGCAGTGACGTA
>MDTB01206368.1_pt1 | contig 11485 bp, 10 predicted proteins | sample 811161 | NCBI WGS metagenome assembly MDTB01 (sample SAMN05326650, study PRJNA326480) | marine metagenome | isolation source: seawater | place: Mediterranean Sea | collected 2009
ATTTCTCTTTCTAGCTTTATTGAAAGAGCATGTCCCTCTAAATGATTAACTGCGATAAATGGTTTATTTAAGTAATGAGCAAGTGTCTTGCCCGCAACGACACCAACAAGCAATCCTCCGAGTAAACCTGGCCCCGCGGTAGCGGCTATAGCGTCAATTTTATTGAATGAAAGATTTGCAGTCTTTAAAGCTTTTTTAATAATACTATCTAAAATATCAGAGTGCGCCCTTGCAGCTAATTCTGGAACAACGCCGCCATACACTTTATGTATATCAATTTGTGACTTTGTAATATTTGAACGTACTTTAATTACATTTGAGTTCTTTTCCACAATTGCAACCGAGGTCTCGTCACAGCTTGATTCAATTCCCATAACTCTAACAATTTTCTTAGCCATAATTTAAAATATCTATTTTTAAGTAAATTTATTTATGAGATTAAATATATATTATTCATACTTATCATATATATGTTTTAAATAAGTTTTTTATGAGAAAGAATAGTAAAATTGTAGTAGGCATCAGGGATAGCAAATTATCCCAGGCTCAAACAAATATTTTTTTAGAGGAAGCAAATAAAATTGAGGAATTAAGAAATCTTTTTTCATTTGATGTCCGGACCATTAAAACTACTGGAGACATACACAACTCTCATCGACTTGATCAAATTGGTGGTAAAGGTCTTTTTGTTAGAGAAATTGAGGAAAAACTGATTTCTGAGGAAATTGACCTTGCTGTTCATTCAATGAAAGATATTCCCGCACAAGACAGTGTAAACAATCTAAAAATAGTATGTTTTTTAAGGAGACTTTGTAACAATGACGTTTTGCTATCAAATTCAGGAAAGAAGCTCAATGAGTTGCCTTCGGGCTCAATAATTGGAACAAGTTCCATAAGACGTCGTTCTCAAATATTGAATCTGCGAAAAGATCTGTCTATTAAGTTATTGAGAGGAAATGTTGATACAAGAATAAAAAAACTCAGAGATCAACAATATGATGCAATCATTTTAAGCAAAGCGGGTCTAGATCGTTTAAATTTTACTCACTTGATTACAGAGGTTTTAGATAAATCATTTTTTTTACCAGCAGCATGCCAAGGAGCAGTGGGCATACAAGTAAAAGAGAACAGCCCAATGATAGAACATTTAAAAAAAATAAATCACATTGTTACTGAACGCGAGTGCCTTGCTGAGCGAAGAATATTAAAAAAAATTAACGCTAACTGTAACAGTCCGATTTCTGTTGCTGCAAACATTGATTCTAAAAAAATCACAATAGCATGCGAAGTATTTGATCATAACGGCAATAAACTTTTTAAAGAAACAAGTCATGGCCATGAAGATCAATTTATTAATCTGAGTGAAATATTAGCTGAAAAAATATTATCCAGTGTTGGACAAAAAAAAATAAATGAATTGGATGTTTTAAATAATGATTTTGATTACAAGGCCATTTAAAAAAGCCAAATTTTTAGAACAAAAGTTAAAAAAAAATAAAATAGTCTCTCATATAGATTCTTTATTAAGTTTTCATTTGAGAACAAGGAAATATAAATTTGAATATTACACTGATTATATTGTTACAAGCACACAGTCTGTATTATCATTAAAAAATAATTATAGAGAAAGCTTAAGATTGCTAAGAAATAAATCTTTTTATGTAGTGGGTAATGAGGTGAGCAACGAATTAAAAAAAATTAAAATTACAAAAATTAAAAAAATTTTTAAAAATTCAGCTGATCTTTATAATTATTTAAAAACCAAAAACCTTTGTAAAAGAAAGTTTTGTTATCTGTCAGGCAGTGTATCAAACACTTTATTGTTAAAAAAATTGAAACTATTAAAATTGAGTTTTGATCGCGTAATCTTGTACACGTCAAAGCCTAAAAAAAATTTTTCAAAATCAACAATTAATTATTTTAATCAAAATAAAATTAAATATGTATTGTTGTACTCAACATACACACTTCATGTGTATTTATCTTTAATCAATAAAATGAAATTAAAACGTAAAGTGCAGAACGTTACTCATTTGTGTCTAAGCAGGGAAATCGCATCAATTATCAAAAAGGAAGGTTTTAAAAAAGTGTCACATTCTGAAGTGCCTACAGAAACTTCAATGCTTAAAAGTCTTTATCATGTAATTATAAAGGGCAATAATTGATTTATATTCAAAGAAACTGTTGCTAAAATAGCACTTCAGTAACCTCTAGAAATTGCAGATTCTTCAGTAAAATTGCTAAATTATTAATTTTATTAGGTATTTTTGATAATTTGCATAATCTATATCTAGGTATATTAGAGATAATATATGCTTTTATGTGCTTGACTAATTTGTAGATTTTAGTTGAATATCCCTCTATTATTAATTTGTAACAGAATTTGTAATTACAATATTTAATAGCTTTGCACTAAAGTGAAGCTTTAATGGGGGAAGAAATATGAATAAATTATTTAAATTTATTTCAGTGAGTGCATTAGTAATGTCGCTTACATCTGGTGCTTGGTTTACATCACATGCAGCAGAAATAAATGTTCCAGGATTTTCTGGTAACATAAATACAACAGTGACTTCAGGTTTCTCAGTAAGAACAGCTGAGCTTGACTGTCGTTTACTTGAAGGTTGGTCTTACACTCCTGGTGACGGACTTGCAAACTTCTCAGGTGAAACAGCTGCAACTCCTTTAGTTATGAGAGGCGCACTTACACTGCGTGGTATAACTGATACGAGCGAACAAAACGCGTTGATGAGAAGTTACGATAGTACAGGTGAAGGCTGTGGCGCATTCACAAGTGATACATATGGTAACACAACTGATACATTATTCTCTTACGGAAATGATAATGCGAATGATGGAAACTTAAACTTCCGTCAAGGTGACATATTCAGCGCAACACAAAAACTTTATTCTGAAATTTCTGGTTCAACTGATGGTGGTATGAATGTTAACTTATCATTTGTTGGTTTAGTTGATCCTGCATTGGACATTAATGCCCCCGCGTTCAAGCGTTTAAATTCAACTGCCGAAAGTGACTTCGAAAGTAAATTTCAAATTTTAGATGCATACATAACAAACTCATATGATGTAGGTGATACGTTTGTTGATGTTCAACTTGGTCGTTTTGTAACAAGCTGGGGTGAAGCAACTTTTATTCCAGTTGGTATGAATGGATTGGTAACCAACGCCCTCGACTTACCAGTTCTTCAATCTCCAAGCGCATCGATCAAAGAGGCTTTAATGCCGACAGAGCAAATCACTGTAACAACAGGTTTAGCTGACGGTTCTACCATTGAAGCTTACTATCAATTTAATCATGACCAAATTGGTCTTGGCCCAAGCGGATCATACTTTGGTAGTGAAGTTTTTGGCGCGGGTAACATTGCCCTTGATGCGTCAGGAACATATCGTAATGAGCTGAGAGAGCCAGATGCGTGTCCGTGGTCAATGGTTGGTTCTGCAACGCCGTCAAACATGGGTTCTGCAACTGGTTTAGGTTTAGAGTGTAATGCAACAAATATTGCTGCGCAATCACGTCATGCGACTAACTGGGCTAACCATGATACAACTGCACTTGTTATAGCAGGATTAAAACAAATGACTGCTGTAGATATTACTGCCGCTGGTGTTACAGGTAGAACTCATGCGTTTACTTCAAACCAGACAGCTGATTTAAATACTAGGTCAGTGAACAACATTGCATCTTCTGGTGTGAACACTGATAACCTTGGTAATGTAAACGCAACAAGGTTAGGTGTAGTTCTGCAAGGATACGCAGATATGCAAAACGGAAGACGTGATAAAGGCGCTACATTAGATTTATTCCCTGCAACTACAGGTACTTTTCAAGATCCATCTGATTCAGGTCAGTATGGACTTAGATGGAGTAAATATCTTGATAATGTTGGAACTGGTTTAGACCTTGGTTTCTATTTTGCAAACTATCATTCAAAAGTTCCATATCTTCAATTTAAAATGCCTAACGGTGTATTCGCGCAAGATATACTCGGTGCATATTTAATGGCAGCTGGAGACTATGGAGGTAGTACTTTTGATGCCTTTGTAGGAACTGACAACGCAGGAGTATATGATTTTGCTTCTACTGAAAACTTACACGCAGCTGTCTCAAATGCCATGTTCAATGGCGCGCTTTGTGATGCTGTTCTTGGTGCTAATATTAGAGCAGGATACGGTTACACAGGCAGAAATACTAGAGGTTGGGTTGATACTGTAGCTATGCAAGTAACACATGGTCGTGTTATTGATACGGCGGAAGCTCAAAACGAAGTAGTTCATGATGCTGATCTTTGTCGTGCGACAGCAGCACCAGCTGGTACAAGCACTGCTGGGACAACTGCATTAATTGGAACGGGTTCAAGATTATTTGCAGCTGTTACCCCACTAGGTGGTATGACATATCAAGGTATCTTCCCTGAAGATAACAAAATTCTTGGAATGAGCTTTAATACAAATGTTAACGGTACAACTGTTCAAGGTGAAATTGCATTCAGACCAGATTTTCCTTTAGCGACTGGTGGATCAGATCAGATCAACCAAATTGGAGATAAGACTGGAGCTAATGATGCACTGAACATGGTTGCTGTTGCTGGTGTGGACGCAGGTGCTAGCACTGCATTCCTTGGTGGTCAAATGGCTGCTATTGAAGCGCTTTCAGGAGGAGATTATTTTGATATTCTTAGTTCTTTTGAGAGATCTTCTCTTGGTAACGTAGTTGATGCAAACGGCAATGAAATTGCTGATCTTTCATCGTATAACGCACGTTTCTATTATTCTAAACCATACATCGAATATGATGTAATAAGTGGTACATTTGGTACAACTACGTCGTTTACCGCAGGTCACCCTATCACTCGAATGATGGGAGCTGACTCAACTGTACTCTTATCAGAGTTTGGTTTCGTATCTGTCCCTGACCTTGACAATGCTAATAAAGGTTTTGTGGCAAGAGGCGGATTCAATGAAGGGGCTCCAAGTGGAACTAATAAGTGTCTTGGTGCATTCGGCGATTATGCTGCAGGCATGACAGCCCTTGGCGGTAACGCCGCTTTATTAGCTCCATCAATGACTGGTTTGTCTGGTGCACTGGCGCCTTTGACAAATATTGGATCAGGCGTTGTTGATGCATTATTTGGAAATGGTGGTTATTGTGAAGATAATCCTGGAGCAGACGATTTTGCAGCAACTTACAGACTTTTGGGATCTGCAAACTATTCTAACTTCAATAATACAGCATGGTCACTTACACCAACAGTTGTTGTATCTCATGACTTCGTAGGTTATGCGCCATCATCAATGGGAGGCTTTACTGAAGACAGATTTACTCTATCTCTTGGAGCTACTCTGACTAAAGGTCAGTTGTCTGTTAGTGCAAACTATGTTGACTATATGGATCTAGGAGACGAGTTCAATCAACCAATGGAAGATAGAGATTATCTGTCTTTCTCAGTTTCACAATCATTTTAATTTAGGGGAAGGTAACAAATGAATAAATTAAAAAACATAATAATATCTCTGATTGCTGCTTTCGGGCTGTCAGCTACGTCTGTAGTTGCTGATGGACACAAGTACACAGTAGATAGTTCAAACTATACTTCATACACTGATATGTTATCTCCAGGACAGTTGACAATGTTCTCAGCTTATCCTGATACATATAAAATTCATGTATATGAAACTGGTGCTGATTGTCAAATTCCGCCAGAGATAAAAGCAATATCTCAATCAAACGGTACGATGATCAATGACAATGAAGGTATTGAGTTACCTAATGTGGGTCAGCTTCCTTTCCCAAACCCATCAGAGGCTCAACACTTAATATGGAACACTAGGATGAATTCAAGTAATACTTCTTCCGTTTTTCGTGTTGCAACTTCAACTAACGTTCAAGCGGATGGATCAATCATAGTTGGTCAGCAAGAAACAAACATTGTGTTTCCAAGAAACCCAAACACAGTTTCGCAATATGCTGACAAAAACATCTATGCAATGTTCATGCAAAAAAACTTAGGTCCACCAAGATCTGCAGGTACAACAACCCTAGTCCATGACTTTATAGACAGTTATGTTCAACCGCGTAAGGCTTGGCAGTATAACCCTGCTACAAGACGTGTAAGAAGAGCACCTGATATTACATATGATACAGTTCTTCTTGCTGGTGGTGGTATTGTAGTAGTTGACCAGTACGGTGGATTTAACGGTGCGCAGGACAAATATGATTGGACTTACGAAGGCACAAGAAAAATGATTGTTCCTGCAAGCAATGAAGCACTTGCTGAAAATGCAATCGAAACTACACACCAACAGTACCATCTAAACCCTGACTATGTTAGATATGAAGAGAGAGATGTACATGTTGTTCATGCTAACCTGAAGCCAGGTCAAAGACATCTTTATGCATCAAGAACTTTCTATGTAATGGATGATGACTTTAATATGTTATCAATCATGGATGCTTATGACGATAATGGTGAACTAATGAGACACCAAATCGGAACAATGATTGGTGGCATCGAAGGTACAAGTGCCGGCGAGTGTAATACACAAGGTGAGTTTACATTTGACTTCGCAACTAGAACTTATACTGGAAACAACCAGCTAGGTTCAGGTTTTAGTACAGTGCCAACCGTTTATAATGGTGAAGAAAAGCCAGCTAGCTTCTTTACTCCAGATGGATTAAGACGTTACGCTAGGTAATAAAATTTACCTTTTTACTATCTTAATATAAAACCCGACTTGAAAATCTTAAGTCGGGTTTTAATTTTTAATACCAAGTATGAACAAAAAAATTCTTACATTTCTGCTCATATATCTATTTACTGCAAATCTGTCGTCAGGTTCGCAATTTAATTATGGTTCAGAATTTGCAGCTATATCCCCAAATGCTCATAAGACTCTCATTAATGCATTAGAAAAATCCGGTGACAGGATCTTTGGGGTAGGAGTTCACGGAATTATTGTCTATTCAGATGATGAAGGGGAAACTTGGATACAGTCTGAAAAAGTTCCCTTTAAAAAAACATTGACTGATATAAGTTGCCCCAGTCAAAATAAGTGCTGGGCAACAGGACATGACTCAACCATCCTACATTCTTTTGATGGAGGCGTTACATGGCAGATACAATACCAAGACATAGAATTTGATGCTCCTTTGCTGTCTATTCATATGTATGACGATTATGAAGGTGTAGCCATTGGTGCATTTGCATTGTCATTAAGAACAGGTAATGGTGGTATCAGTTGGGATTATCTATTTATAGATGATGACGAATTTCAACCACACTTAAACTATACATATGGTGACAACCAAGGATGGAGAAAATCCGCACAGGATGAAGGTTATGCAGTTGGAGAGCTGGGCAAGTATTATGTAACAGATGATCGTGGATTAAACTGGCTTGCAATTGAAACAGGGTACTTTGGTTCTTACTGGTCAGGTATTAAAGTTGACGAGGGTCAATCATTATTGCTTGGAATGTCAGGAAATATAACTTTAGCGACTTTATACGAATTAAATGATCCCGTACCACCCGAGAAAGCAACAGCTATTGCGTGCTATGAGTCTGGATATTATAGAGGCGACTGTAAAGTGTATGCATTTGATGATTTATACATTGGAACAAAAAACAGTCTTACAAATGCTAATCTTCTAGACGATGGAAGGATTGTTCTTAGCGGAAATGGTGGAGTTGTATCAGTAATTGATATGATAAGAGAAAAGAATATTAAAACATGCGTTCGTTCTGATCGATTAAGCAATACATCTATAATACCTTTGGGAATTGATACTTTCCTCATTGCAGGAGAAAGCGGTGTGCGAAAGCATAGCATGAGCGAATGTTATCAAAACTATGTATCTGAAGAGTCAACATCTCAAGATACGTATTATGAAATTAGTATAAATTAATGTCACGTGTAGCTGGTAAGGTAGCAGTTATTACTGGAGCAGCATCCGGGCTTGGCTACGCTGCTGCAATTAAATTGATGAATGAGGGTGCGAAAGTAATGCTTTCAGATATTAATGAAGAAATTATTAATTCAATGCCTGAAAGGCTTAAAGAATTCAGTAAAACGCAGTTCAGTGCATTTACTCATGATGTAACAAAAGAGGACTCATGGATCGAACTTATTGAAAAGACTGAGTCAGAATTTGGAAAAATAAACATCTTAGTGAATAGTGCTGGTATCTCATTAGGTGCTGATGTCGTGTCAACTGAATTTGAAATATGGAAAAAAGTCCATCAAGTTAATTTAGATAGTGTTTTTCTAGGTTGTAAATATGCAATTCCTAAAATGAGTAAGACTGGGCAAGGATCAATTATTAACATATCGTCGATTTCAGGGATTGTAGCTGGCTGGAATACTGCCGCTTATAATTCTTCAAAAGCAGGGGTGCGATTGCTTAGTAAGTCAGTCGCCCTTTACTGCGCTAAAAAAGGCTATGACGTTCGTTGTAATTCTGTACACCCAGCATTCGTAAACACGCCTATTTTAGACCCTATCAAGCAGGCATTTGGTTCAGAAGAAGCAGTTGCAAAACTTGCAAGACAAATCCCAATGAACAAAATTGGTGATACAGATGATGTTTCATATGCAATATTATACTTGGCTTCAGATGAGTCAAAATTCATGACAGGAACAGAAATTGTTCTTGATGGCGGTCTAAGCGCAATGTAACTTCGTTTTTATAACGATGAAGTCAAAAAAAGCATTAATGATTGTACATCAACCTCGCTCAAGCACGGGTGATGTTGGAATAAAATTAAGAGCAAGAGGTTATGAATTGGATGTACGGCGACCTGTCATTGGTGAAAAGCTCCCTACTTCAATGAACGATCATGACCTCGCAGTGATTTATGGTGGACCGCCAAGTGCAAATGATAATTTGGATTATATAAAGCAAGAAATTGATTGGATCACAGTTGCTTTAAAGTCAAACAAACCATTACTTGGCATATGTCTTGGAGCTCAAATGCTTGCAAAAAATTTAGGTGGAACTGTGCAACGAGCCAAGGATCAATTGTTTGAAATTGGATTCTATGATTTGCAGCCAACTGGGGAGGGACAGAAAATATTTCAAAATCAAAAAACTTTTTTTCAGTGGCATAAAGAGGGCTTTAAAGTACCAAATGATTGTGATGTTCTTGCATATGGAGAAACGTTTCCGCAACAAGCATTTAAGTATAAAAATGCTGTGGGTATTCAATTTCATCCGGAGGTAAATCTAAAAATGCATTTGAGATGGCTTTATTTTGCAGGTTATATGCTCAGAGAAAAAGGGGCTCAAAATCGCGAATATCAAATGAACCAGAGACTTAGTCATGGTAAAAAAATTAATATGTGGTTAGACTCATTTTTAGATAATTATTTTCTGATAGATAAATCATGAATTCACTCATAATCCTATTTGATCAAATTATTAACCTCTATACATGGGTGTTGATTATTAATGTAATATTCAGTTGGTTATTGGCTATGAGTATTTTTAATACTCAAAATAGAATTATTATAGCTATATACTTTGGAACAAAACGTCTCACTGATCCTCTTCTTAATCCTATCAGAAATTTTCTTCCTAATTTAAGTGGGATTGATATATCGCCAGTGGTTTTAATACTGATTCTTTACTTTATAAGAAACTTACTTTACGAGTATCTCTACGTGGGAATTCCATTTTAATTATGTCTGATACTAAAATCATTGATGGCAAAGCAATTGCAGCAGATCTTAGATCTGAAACTTCGATAAAAGTTGAGGATTTTAAAAATAAATTTAATAAAACACCTACACTTGCTGTTGTCCTTGTAGGTGAAGACCCAGCAAGTCAAGTTTACGTAAATACGAAATCAAAAATGGCTAAAGAGATTGGTATGGATGTTGAGGATCACTTTTTAGATACAACTGTGTCTGAAGAAAAGCTTTTAGAATTAATAAATAAGTTGAACAATGACCAAAAAGTAAATGGGATTCTTGTGCAGCTACCACTGCCATCTCATATGGACTCAAGAGTTATTATTGATGCTATTGATCCAGTAAAAGATGCTGATGGCTTTCATGCTATTAATGTTGGTAGAAATTCTATCGGAGGTGATTTGTTGAGTAAAACTTTTACACCTTGCACACCCCTTGGTTGCTATCTGATGCTTAAAAAAAGTATTCCTGATTTGAAAGGGATGCATGCTGTAATCATTGGAAGATCCAATATTGTCGGCAAGCCAATGGCACAATTACTTCTTGAAGAGTCATGTACTGTTACAATTGTTCATTCTAAAACCAGAAATATTGAAGAAATCACGAAGCAAGCTGACATTGTGGTCGCTGCAGTTGGACGTCCTTTAATGGTTAAAAAAGATTGGATTAAAGAAGGGGCAGTTGTGATTGATGTTGGCATCAATCGTATAGACCATCCAGATAAACCCGGTAAAACAAAACTTGTTGGAGATGTTGATTATGATGATGTATTCAGTATCGTATCAGCTATTACACCTGTGCCAGGTGGTGTAGGCCCTATGACAATTGCTTGTCTATTAAAAAATACAGTGGACGCTGCCTTTAGACAGCAATAGCTTTATAATAAATTAACAAACCCACTCGCCAAATAGGTCACTGTAGTAACAATCAAAATAGTTTCCGTCCGCATCTTCACCAGACATGGTTGGTCCAAGGATTGAGTCTCCATATTCAGTGTACCATGAGGATCCAGTATTAGAATTATAACCTTCCATCAAGGTGTTTCCAAAAATGTCTGTACTAAGATCATATTCATTGCCATCGTCACACCAGATCGTCTCATTGCCAAAATAATCAACGCCGGTAGAATAACATTCTGCATATGTATAAGAGTAACTGAATGAAAATAATATTAATAAAATCAAAGAAAATCTTTTCATATATAAAATTTAATAAATTAACAAGAAAGCTCAAGACTTATTTTTTTTCTCTTAGTCTCAGTGCGTTTAATTTTATAAAACCTTCAGCATCTTTTTGAGAATAAACTTGATCTGACTCAAATGTAGCAAGATTTGCATTGTACAGGCTTAAAGATGACTCTCTTCCTGTTATTATGGTATTACCTTTATAGAGTTTAAGTCTTACTTTTCCCTCCACTTTCTCTTGAGATTTGTCGATCATTGACTGCATCATTTCTCTCTCAGGTGAGAACCAATAACCGTTATAAACAAGCTCAGCATATTTTGGCGATAATTCATCTTTCATATGAGCAGCCTCTTTATCTAAAGTGATGCTCTCTATCGCTCTGTGTGCATGATATAGAATGGTTCCACCAGGAGTTTCATAAATTCCTCTCGATTTCATACCAATATATCTGTTTTCAACTAAATCAACTCGCCCAATTCCATGTTTACCACCGAGTTCATTAAGAGACTTTAATATTTCAAACGGTTTCAGAGCCTTTCCGTTGAGCGCGCAGGCATCACCTTTTTTAAATTCAATTGTAAGTTCTTCTGCG
>MDTB01141184.1_pt1 | contig 11484 bp, 14 predicted proteins | sample 811161 | NCBI WGS metagenome assembly MDTB01 (sample SAMN05326650, study PRJNA326480) | marine metagenome | isolation source: seawater | place: Mediterranean Sea | collected 2009
ATTAATTCAATTAAGGCGTTTATAAAAACTATAAACTTGAAACTGTTAAGTTTTTTTTTCTCCTCTAAATTTAGTATTTGATTGATTTTTTTATTAAGATTAAGAATTTTTTTAATCATTATCTTCCACCTGAAACGGGTACTATATTTCCATAAAGCCCTTTGCTTTCTTTTTCACTAATTTTTAAAATTACGTCAGCTACTTCTTTAGGGTGACCAATTCTTTTTATTGGTATACTTTTAGAAATATTATTTAAATTCCTCTTATTGACTTTTAGCATCCCTTCAGTCATTATTATTCCTGGGCTTACTGAGTTGACTCTAATGTTGTGTTTAATTGCTTCTCTAGATAATCCTTTGGTTAATGTGTTGATTGCAGCTTTTGTGGGTGCGTAGTGTGTAAACAAATTACCACCAAATAAAGCTGCCTGAGAACTTATAAATACTATTGATTTATTTAATTTTTTATCTTGTTTTTGAAAAATTTTATAAGCTAGTTGCGAGCAATAATAATACCCAAAGTAGTTTACTTCAAAAATTTTTTTTACATCCTTAATATTATTGTTTTCAAATGGTGATCTCTTTACATTTACTGCGGCATTATTAACTAAAATTTCTAATCTTGAAAAATTTTTTATAGACTTGAATATTTTTTCAATGTCTTTTTTTTTAGCGAGATCTACCTTTAAACAAACTATTTTTTTTGTTAACTTAGATAGCGTTCTTAATGCTTTTTTTGCTGATGCGACGTCTTTGTTATAAGTTATACATAAATCATAACCCTTTTCTGCAGCTAATTTTGCCACTTGAAAGCCTATACCTTTACTTGCACCTGTGATTATTATAGTAGACATGTTAATATTTTATAATACCAAGTTCTTAAAAATTAAACGAGTAAATATATTAATATAGGATCTACTCAAATAAATAATGGTTTTTCTGGTCAATATTATCTTTCATACTCTATTAGCTTTTTGCAAAGTTATATAAAACAAAACTCAAAGAATCCAAATAAAATAAAAAATTGTTAGATCTGATATGAAAGTTTAAAATTAGGAAAAATGGATGAAAGAAGTTATTTAGCATGGCCATAGAAGTGGAGCATATTTGTACAAGTGTGAAAAAGATTTAACAGCGCAAACAACAAATATTTATCCTAACAGTCTGAATAATATTGGATATTCAAATTAATCTAAATTTATTTAAATTTTTCAAATATTTTTTTAAATTGACCGTGGTAGACCATGGCTAAAATCTTATAAAATTTAAGTAAAAATAACTTAAAATTTTTATATAAGTACTTAAAGTAATAATTATTTAAAACAAATACACGGTTATATATTTCAACATTTGATTTGATAACAGGATAATAATAATTTTTGCCTAACATAATATTATTTAAAATTTTTTCGAAATTTTTTTCCGAGAAAACTTCTGTCATTTTTTTTTTTGCACTATCTACTATTTTTTTTCTTTCATCTTCATGTTTTTGATCTGTAAAATGATGAATTTTATTTAATAAATCTTTATGAGATTTATATGATATATAATCCTGTTTATCTTTTAGAAAAATTTCTAATTCTCTATATCTTTGTGAAAATATCAATGTTTCAAAAAAAATACAAAATGTCGATCTTCCATTCCAACTACTTTTATTTTTTAATCTATTATATATAGCTTCCTCTACAAGCCTTGTTTTTTGAAAGGGAAAAACTATTGATGATTTAGATCTCTCTATTAGTCCTATATTTGTTTTATTACTTTGATTGTGTAAATAACGACCTTCACCAATTTTAAAATTACAGTTTAAGTTTTGTTTAAGAAATCCTAATATTTCATTTCTATCTCCGCTTATTGTTCCTGAAAAATAAAAATCAATATCTTTTTTAATTATATTTGAAAAAAAAATACTTTGACTATTATATATTGTATGTGGTGTAAAAATAATTTTACTTTTCTTTTTTTGCCAGTAATCCTTAGAAAGTTCATGTAAAATAATATAGTCTACATTGTTAAAACAGCTTTTATATTCATCATAATGGCCAAAACATTCATGACATAAAATAGCAATTTTTAAATTTGGAAAAATTTTTCTTATTTTAATTAAGTTGGAATTATTTAGACCTGGAAATTGAAAAAACATTACGTCAATTTTGTTTAAATTTAAAATTTCGATTAATTTAGTTTCGATTGACAGATTACTGTCAAATTTCAATGGATTTAAATGAGTAAAATTAATCTGTGAACTTTTGTTGATAGGAAATATTTGATCATATATATCTTCAACTGAGCTACGGTCATTTTTTACCTCAGAAATTAACAAAAAATTTATCATTTCTAATAATATATATTGTTTAAGTTTAATTCAAAATATACTAAATCAATTAAATCTTCTTAAGTTATGAAATTTGCAAAAATAAAAAATATTAAAACGAAAATATCTAGGATTTGTCTTGGCACTTGGGGACTAGGAAGCTCAACTAAGAAAACCCCATCATATGGCAAAATTTCAAGCAAAAGAGCAAAAGAAATTTTAATTAATGCGTACAAGAAAAAAATTAATTTTTTTGATACTGCTGGCGTTTACGGAGGTGGCAAAAGTGAGGATTTAATTGGCGAAGTTTTTTCACCTGTGAGAACTAAAGTGATTATTGCTACAAAGGTAGGCTGTTATGATTTTAATAAAAAACTCGACTTTAGTTTATCTACATCCAAAGAACTAATAAATACAAGTTTAAAAAGACTTAAAACAAACTATTTAGACATAGTACAACTTCACAGTCCTAGCGAACATGATATAAAAAATGAAAAAATTTATGAAACAATAGATTATCTTAACTATTTAAAAAAAAAAAAAATTATCAGCTGTGTTGGTATTTCTTTGTCATCACCAAGTCATTTAAATTTAATAAAGCAAACTGATTTTGATCTCGTTCAAGTAAATTTCAATCTAATGGATCAAAGAATATTTGAATTAAAACAAATTAAAAAATTTTCAAAAAAAATTATGGTTAGAACGGCACTAAACTTTGGTATTTTAACTGAAAATTTTATTAAAAATAAAGTGAAAATAAGTACTTACGATCACAGATACAAATGGAGTTCTGAACAATTAAAATTGTGGAAAGAGCATGCTTATAATTATGATGAGATAATGAAAAAGTGGAATAAAAAATACAATATTCAGCAAAATGCAATAAAATTCTGTTTAAATTTCTTCAACTTTATAAATGTTGGAATCATGAAAAATTCTGAATTGAATCATTATATTAATCCATATATCTTCAAAAAATCTTCGAGCAAAGAAATAAAAACTTTGAGGAATTATTATAAAAGTAATACTTTCTTTATAAACAAATTAAAACCAAAAATAAAAATTAAATTATGATATTTAAAAAAGTAAAGTATGATTTTGTTCAAAATTACTCAGATAATTTTCAAAAACAATTTATAAGTCATTATATGGTGAAGAATAAGGTAACTGAGTTATCTACAACCGGAAAGTTAGTAATTGACCTTAAAGAGCAAACAAAAGAAATAGAGACGCATATAATATCCAAACTATTTAAAAAAAAAATTATAACTAAACAAAACTTAAAATTAGAGAATATACATAATTATATTACAAAACAAAATGTTAAGGAAAATTCAAATAATGATGTCACAAGAAATAAACTGACCGCTGTTTTTTTCAAAAAAGATAAAGAGTTTTTTAAAATCTATTATAAAATAATAAATAAAATTAAAAAAAAATTAAAATTTAAGTTTCTTTATCAAAAAGATCCATTTTTAAGATTTAATTTTCCTACTAACAATAAATATGATAGCCTATTACCACACGTCGACCTAGCGATTGGCCATCCTCCTGGAGAAATAAATCTTTGGATGCCAATAACAAACACCAATAAATTTAATTCATTTTCAATATCAGATATAGATAAAAGCTTAGTATTTTTCGGAAAATTTGGTTTTGACTTTCAGCATTATATAAAAAAATATAATAAAAAAATTTGGAATGATGCAAATAATTTGTTAACCCCTTATGTTTCTAAAAAAGGTAAAACTTTAATTTTTGACTCAAGAGTAATGCATAAATCCTTATTAAATAAATCAAATAAAACAAGAATAAGTTTAGATTTTAGAATTTTGCCAATAGAGTATGAAAAAATAAGCGTGTTTTATACTGGCACAGGATATAAAAAACAGAAATTTGTTAGAGGTAAATATTATTCTAAAAATATTCTCTAGTAAAATCTTATGAAAATAAAAAAAAGGAAATTAATTGCCAAAAATTCGGTATATAAAATATATTTTGATGAATTGGAGATTAAAGACAATCTTATAAAGAATTACCTTGTATTAGATTGTTTGGTAAAAAATAAGCATAATTGTGGAGGTGTTTTAATTATTCCTCAGATAAATGATAGGTTTTTAATCTTAAAATATTTTAACCATATTCATAATAAATGGATTTACACTTTCCCTGGCGGTTTTGTTGATAAAAATGAGTCTACAAGAAAGGCAGCTAAAAGAGAGCTTTACGAAGAGACTGGAATTTTAGTTAATCAAAAAAATTTAATTTCTTTGGGTATAATTACACCAATTCCACCACTTATAAATTCAAAAATCCACTTTTTTTCAGTCAAGGTTAATTTTTTTACAAAAACAAAAACGGATTCAAAAGAACATGACAAAATAAAGTCTATACTTTTAAAAAAAACTGAATTAATTAAAATCTTTAAAGAAAATACTAATGTTGATAGTTTGGCAGTATCATGTTTATTCAGATATATCTTAAAATATGAGAAAATTTAAAAAAGTATTAATTACTGGAATATCGGGTTCGGGTGGAAGTTATCTTGCTGAATATATCTGCAATAAAAAACCAAATGTTTTAGTTCACGGTATTTCTAGATGGCATGTAACATCTACAAATAAAAATTTAATTAAAGTGATGAATAAGATAAATTTACATGAATGTGATCTTCAGGATTATTCATCTATCTTCAATGTATTGAAAAAAGTAAAACCTGATGCGATTTTTCATTTAGCATCACATGCTAACGTAAGAGCTTCATTTGATACACCGCTATCTGTAATGCAAAATAATATAATGGGAACAGCAAATCTTCTTCAAGCCATCAAAGACATGAACATTAGTCCGGTAATCCAAATATGTAGTACGTCAGAAGTCTATGGAATTGTATCAAAAAAAGATATTCCAATAAATGAGAAGTGTTCTTTCAATCCAGCAAGCCCTTATGCTTTGTCAAAAGTATCACAAGATTTACTCGGACAAGTGTATTTCAAAAACTATGGATTAAAAATAATTGTTACAAGAATGTTTACTTACTTAAATCCTAAAAGATCAGATTTATTTGCCACAGCTTTTGCCAGACAAGTAGCACGCATAGAGAAAGGAAAACAAAAAATTCTTTATCACGGAAACTTGAATTCAGTAAGAACTATAATTGATGTTGATGATGCAATGGAGTCTTACTGGGTCGCGGCAACTAAAGGAAAAATTGGGGAAATATATAATATTGGTGGAAACAAAACTACCACAGTAGGTAAATTCCTTGAACTACTTAAAAAAAATGCAAAAACAAAAATTATATCAAAAGTTAATAAAAAGTTATTGAGGCCTACAGATGTAACACTCCAAATACCAGACATGTCAAAATTTAAAAAACATACTTCTTGGAAACCAAAGGTTAAATTTGAACATTCAGTTAAAAAACTTTTGGACCATTGTAGAGAAAATGTCTAAAATCAAATCTAGCGTGCTCATAACCAATGCATCAAATATGATTGGATTATCATGCACTGAAATTTTTTTAAAAAATAATTATAAGGTTTATTGTCTTATATCAAATAGCAAACAAAAAAATAAATTAAAATCTTTTCAAAGCCAAAATCTAAAGATTTTAAATTTTTCTCACAATAAAAAATCAATAAAGTTATTAAAAAAAAAAATAAAGCATTTAGATTGTATCATTTATAATTTTGATAATTCATTAAATAAAAAAACTTCATTTCAAAAATCAAAAATAAATCAATGGAAAAAATCTTTTGAAATAAATTTCTTTAAACCAATAGAGTTAGTTCATGTTTTTTATTCAGTTCTTAAAAAAAGCAGAAGTGCATCAGTAATAAATATATCTTCACTTTTATCAAGTTTTGGTGGCCATCCAAATATGTATCAATATGGAATAGCTAAATTAGCTCTAGATAATTTTACAAAATACGTATCTAAAGAAATGATAGAAAACAAAATTAGAATGAATTCTGTGTTACCAGATAATTCTGTTAAACCTGAGAAAATTTCAGACATAGTTTATTGGCTATCAAGCAGAGATTCATCATACGTCTGTGGAGCCAATATTGAAATTAATAACTAAAGATAAAATATTTATTTAATAGCTTCTATATAAAGACTGAGATTTTGATAATTTTTTTCAAAAAAATTATTATCATAGAAAACAGGTGATAATGATTGTCCAAATCTTGAATTATGAATAGTCTTAAATCCAACATTTTTTAAGATATTGGATAATTTTTTCTCATTTAAAAAATTTATGTGTCCATTAAGGGGCAATTTTTTTTCTATCTCAAAAAGCAAATTTAAAAAATCAATTTCTTCAATTATTTTTTTTTCTATTCCTTCCTCAAGAAAATTAAAATTAAAATAATTTTTGCAAGCTGGATCCATCCATTCTAAAAAGAATAGTTCATAAATGTTTTTATCTGAATTTTTATTTTCAGGATCAAAAAAGAATTTATTGTTATTCTTCAAAGCATTAATTGCTAAATTTATATCAGGACAAGTAATCCTAATTAGACCATCTTTTTTTAACGATCTAAATGTCTCTTTTAATAAATTTAAAATTGATCTGTCATATAAATGTTCTAAACAGTGCGAACTATAAAAAATTTCAATCGAATTATCCTCAAATGGTAATTTAATATTTGAGTCATTAAAATTAAGATCAATGTACTCCTCTGGAAAACCTTCTGGATACATATTATTATTATTTGATTTAATATCTACACATGTCCAATATGGGTGTGGAAACAATCCAGATCCTAAATTCACAAATTTTTTATTTGTTTTTGAATCCTCTGCAAAACTATCGTAAAGGTAATTTTTGAAATCTGATTTTTCTAGTATTTTTTTTTTGGAAAATTTATTTTTAATAATTTTAAAAATCAAAATTTAAACCTAATAGTTACCTGTCTAAAATTTTTATATTTAAATAATCTATCAACTCTTTTATTACATAATCAAGAGAGAATTTAGGTTTCCAGTCTTTAATTTCTCTATATAGGTTAATTCCTTTTAATATGATATTAGCTTGATTTGAGTTTGTTTTAGACATTTTAGATTTGATAAATATTATAAAACATATATTTTCATAATTCAGTATGAAATTAAAGTTTCACGATAAAGGTATATATTCTTCAAAAAATTATAATTATTTTTGGAAAAATGGTTATATTATAATAAAAAATTTACTACCAAAAGAATTGTGTGATCTTAGTAACAAATACGCCAATCAAGCTGCTGAAAAAAATTATGGTCAAATCATGCATTTACATAGAGAAGATTTTTTGGTAGCGCAAACTTCTGGCAAAATTAATAAACTCAAAGATTTGCATGAAAAAATTATATTTTTAAAACAACTTAAGCAAATTTCCAGCCACTACGAAGACTTTTTAAAAAATCCATATATAGTTGAATATTTAAACTGGTTATATAGCAGAAAAATGACTGGGCTATTGACTAATATTTTTTTTAAAAAACCAAAGACAAAATATGCAAAACAATCATGGCAAATTCATCAAGATAATAATTATTTAAATAATAAAAATGGTTTATATGTTACTGTCAACGTTGCATTCAATTACATGAATCAAAAAAACGGAGGGTTAAAACTTTATCCTGGTAGCCATAAGTTGGGACAATTAAAAGCAAAGAAAAAAGTTAGTTATAGAGATAAAGATGGCAAACCAGGAAATAAAATTGAAATTAAATTACCAATGAAGCCTGTAGCAATAAATTTAAGAAAAGGAGATGTTTTATTTATGCATGGTTTATGTGCCCATGAATCAACAAATAATAATTCAGCAGATTCTCGACCTTTATTATCATTAGGCTATTTGCCTTATGGTGAAAAATTTGATCCTGGATACAATTCTAAAAGATCAGTCTTAATTCTTGATTAAAAATTTGAAATATTTTTTTTTTAATTTTTCTTAATTTGTTTTTCAGTAAAGCTAATTGATAAATTATTTTATATCTTAACTTATTCTTATAATGATTATTAAAATTTTCAAACTTTTTTAAAGGATATATATTCTTTTTACCTTCTAAAATGTTAGAGCATATTTTATAAAAATTTTTGTCTGAAAATAATTCTTGAAATTTTTTATAGTTTTGATCGCAAATTTCTCTTCTTTCATTTTCATTCTTTAAAAAATAGGATATTTTATCGAAAATATCATTTGAATTTTCAAACGAAAAATAATTTACACCATCTTCAAAAAAGTAATCTATCTCATTTGCTTTTTCAGATAACATCAAACACTTTGCAGTTATTATACTTTGAATTTTACCACTCCAGGAAGTTTTTTCCTCAAAGTAATTTTGGTATCTATCAATATTATTGTCAGTTTTCGGGTATACAAAATTTAAAGATATTTTAGATTTTAATAATTTATTTTCATGCTCATTCACTGTTTGAATATTTTTATATCTTCCACCCATAATTAAAAAATTGCCTTTTAATTTTGATTCTAATTCTAATTTTAATTTGTTGACTATATTTCTACTTTTGCTGATAGAACCAGAATAATAAAAATCATAAATTTTATTTGGGTATTTATTTCTATAATAATAGCTCGATTTATTAAAAACTATTTGAGGATGAAAAATTTTTTTTTCTGTAGAATTCAACCAATATCGAGGATTTAATTCATGCAATATCATATTATCTATATATTTTTCTTTATCTAGATACTCATGATAATGACCAAAGCATTCGTGTGCTATTGCACAAATTTTTAAATTTTTAAATCTATTTCTTATTAAGATTAAAAGATTTTCACTAATTTGTGACAGGTCAAAAAAAAAAATGTCGGGTTCAAAAAAACTAATTCTAGATATCAATTCTGATTCAATTATATGGTTTTTTTCAATATCATAATCAAAAAAATCATAAACAACATTAAGATTTTCTTTTATGGGATTAATTAAATCTTCTACAGTTTCAACCTTATTATTTTCTTTATTTAATTTTGTATTTGAGCTGTCTTTTTTTATAGCAAGTAATATTTTCATTTTTTTTATAAAGTTGTATATTTTTATCAAAAAATCTTAATACACTTTCTGCATTATATATAGACATAAGAATAATATTTATCTCATATTTTTTGCTTAAATTTTCTAATAACCCTTCTAAAGGATATAATGAATACGGGCTCCCCATATGATAGTAATAATTTTTTTCATTAGGAAATAATTTTGAAATCTTTAAATTTATTAAATAGCTTATTATATCCACCATGAGCTATAATTTCTCCTTTTTTAAGAAGGAATATTTTATCAAATTTTTTTAGGTTTGAAATTTTATGTGTAGAAAAAATTATTGTTTTATCCTTAAAATTTAGCATTATTTTATCTAAAATTTTTTTTTCAGTTTCATTGTCTAAAGAGTTTGTTGACTCATCAAAAATTAAAACATTAGCTCCTTGATAAATTCCTCTTGCAATACCTATTCTTTGAATTTGTCCTCCACTTAAAGAATTTTCTGAAATTATTGTATTATATCCTTTATCTAAACTATTTACAAATTCATCAATCTCACAAATTCCACAAATTTTTTTGAATTTCTTTAAATTAAATTTTTTGTCTAGTACTATGTTGTCTCTTATAGATTTAGTAAAAATATTAGTTTTCTGAGGAATATAAGAAATTTCAGGTTTTGATTTTTTTAATTTTAATTTTCCATTATATTTTAATTTTCCGTTTTCTAAAATTAAAATATTAGAAATTATATCTATTAAAGTTGATTTACCACTTCCAGACTTTCCGACAATTCCAATATTTTTTTTTGAGGCAATATTTAAGTTTAAATTTTTAAATATCTTTAAATTTTTTTTATATCCAAATATACCGTCTTTTATATTTGCATTATTTACACTAAATAAATCATCTTTGATATTCAGGCTAAAGTCCTCTTTTAATGGCTTTCTTATGGAGTTAACAGATGATTGATTATTTAAAATTGAACTATAGTTAGCAAAACATTGATTCATTGCCGGCAGAATTTTTGAAGCGGAAATAAAGTATAAAATTATTAGTGGAACATAGTCAGTCATATTTTGACCTCCGATAAAAAATAAGTAAGAGCTACCTATTATTAGTATTATTAATATAATATCCATTACTTGCTTCGGTAAGAATGCTATAGTGTTCATAAAAATTTTAATGTCATATATTGATTTGTTTAATTTGTGATATTTCCTTAAAAAAAAATTTTCTAAATTAAAAATTTTAATTTCTTTAAAAAAAGTTATTGGTTGATTTAAGTTTGAGAAAATTTTTTCTTCTAAACCTTGAATTTGTAAGCCTGTCTCAATTAACTTTTTTCTTAACAAAAAGTTAATTATTAAATAAATAGATCCAATTACAAGAGTAAGAATTAATGTAGTTTTAAACGAGATAATCAAAAGTAATATAGTTAATAAAACTAGAGTAAAACTTTTGTTAATCAGAATTAAAACCGGCAATATTACACCAACAACGCATCTAACTGTTTCATTAATTATGTTATTTAGTATTTGATGATTACTTTCTTTTAAATAATTATTATATTCAAGAGATAGATAGTACTTATAAATTCTTTGTTTAAACTCATATAATATTTTTTCTGATACCGATGTTATTTTATAATTATTTAATGTATTTACAAAAAAAATAAATATATTGAATAATATTATTATTAATCCAAAGTAAAAAATCACTTCATTGTCAGATAGTTCATATTTACTAACGTATTTCATGAAATATTCATTTTTTGATACTCTTTCATAGTCAACAAGTGTATACAAAAAAGGTAAAATCAAACCAAAGGTAAAAATTTCCAGTACTCCATTAATTATAATAAGTGTTTGTAATTTTATTACTTCAATTTTTTGTTTTTTGTCTAAAAGATTAAAAGATTTTTTAATATTATTAAAAATCATTTTGCTCCATTAATAGAAAAAGTTTGTAGTAACCACATGTGACATTTTTGGCTCTTAATTTTTTTTTTAAATTGCTGACACTTTCTTTATCAGAATTAAAACTAAAAATTATTTTGTAATTTTTTGTTGCAAATTTTTCTACTATTCCTTTGCCAATCCCTTTATTTTCAACAATAGTAATGATTTCTTGCATTTTATTTTTTTTATATTAGCAATAGATGCTTTTATAAACTTAAAA
>MDTB01164069.1_pt1 | contig 11484 bp, 9 predicted proteins | sample 811161 | NCBI WGS metagenome assembly MDTB01 (sample SAMN05326650, study PRJNA326480) | marine metagenome | isolation source: seawater | place: Mediterranean Sea | collected 2009
AATAAAAAGTTCATTTTCTTTGAACCAGTTTATGATTTCTTGATATGGATCAACATATTCTTCTTTATTTAGCTTTTTTATTTTAGGGAAAAAATCACTAAAAAAAGTTTTAGATGCCTCAATTATTAAAAGTCTTGAAATTTCACTAGCTCCCTCCTGTTCACCTTCGTAAACTAATTCTATTTTTCCATTGATTGCTGAAATAACAGCATTAAAATCACTCATTCTTATAGTAGTTTTTTCCTCGCCATTTATCAGCATTCTTCTTCTTGCTGAACTAATTAAATTTTCATAAGCTGATATACTCAATCTAGCACTTACACCACTTTTGGGGTCAACATATACACTTTCTCTAGCTTCAAAACTTATTTGTTCAATTAGATCCCTAGCTAGATCTGGAACGTAAATATTTTTATTATTTATACTTTTTGATTCTTGATTAGTAATATTTTTTGAAATTTCAATGTTTTTTGGGTAATGTGTCATTATTTGTGACCCTATCCTATCTTTTAGAGGTGTTACTATACTTCCTCTGTTTGTATAATCTTCTGGATTAGCAGTAAAAACAAATTGCACATTAATTGGGAGTCTTATTTTAAACCCTCTAATTTGGATTTCTCCCTCTTGCAATATTGAAAATAATGAAACTTGAATACGAGCCTGCAAATCAGGAAGCTCATTTAAAACAAAAATACAACGGTGTGATCTTGGTATCATTCCAAAATGGACGACTCTGGGATCAGAATACGATAATTTTAAACTTGCTGCTTTTATAGGGTCAATGTCCCCAATTAAATCAGCAACTGTAACATCAGGTGTAGCAAGTTTTTCATAAAACCTTTCACTGCGGTGAATCCAGTCAATCGGAGTATTATCCCCCATTTCTGAAATTATTTTTTTTCCAAAAAAAGAAATAGGATTTAGTGGGTCATCATTTATTTCAGATCCTGAAATAATTGGGATCCATTCATCTAAAAGATTTGTCAATTGTCTTGCTATTTTAGTTTTAGCTTGACCTCTAAGACCTAGCAAATTAATATTATGACCTGATAAGATAGCTCTTTCAAGATCAGGTATCACACTATTCTCATAACCATGAATTCCATTAAAATTAGCTATGCCCTTTGAAAGATTTAATTCAAGATTTTTCTTCATCTCTTGTTTTACGTCAAGAGAAATATATTTTGATTTTTTTAACTCCTTTAAGTTTTTAATTTTCTTTTGCATTTACTATAATCTTTTTTTTCTATTTTTTTCATAATCCTCAAATATCATTTCACCCAAGCCTTTCAGACCAGTATAAAAAGCTTTTCCTTTATTTGCTTTTGTAAATTTCTGAACAAAGCTTTTCAAATATGGATCTTGAGCAATCATAAAAGTTGTTATTGGAATATTTAATCGTCTCGCCATTTGTGCCATATTATAACATTTATCCACAATGTAAGAGTCTAAACCGTTACTATTTTTATAATAACTACCATCTTTTAACTTTAAACAGCTAGGTTTGCCATCTGTTATCATAAATATCTGTTTGTTTGTATTTTTATTTCTTCTCAATATATCCATGGCAAGCTCCAGACCAGCAACTGTATTTGTGTGGAACGGACCCACAGAAAGATAAGGTAATTCTTTGATTGAAATTGGTCTTGCATCATTTCCAAAAACAATGATACTTAGTTTGTCCTTTGGATATCTTGTTGTGATAAATTCAGAAAGTGCCATAGCAACTTTTTTAGCTGGTGTAATTCTATCCTCACCATAAAGTATCATACTGTGACTTATATCTATCATTAAAACAGTACTCATTTGTGCTTGATGAAATTGATCATTTACAACAAGATCATTATTTGAAAGTTTAAAATCATCTAAGCCATTTTGTATTTGTGCATTTTTTATACTCTCAGTAATAGCAATTTTTTCAATGGAGTCACCGAATTCATAAGATTTCAAATCTCCAGAGTCACTTTCACCTAGACCAGTATATTTAGTGTTATGATTTCCATTTCCAGTTCTTTTCATTTTTCCAAAAATTTGTTTTAATGCATGTTGTCTTAAGAGCATTTCTGTTTTTGCTGTTAACGCCACTGAACCATTACCTTGAGAATCTATTTGCTTTTTTAAAAAACCTTTTTCATAGAGTTCATCTATGAAATCATCCATTGTATAATCATCGGATGTTAAAACAAATTCTTTATCCAGTTCCTTTAACCAGTCTATTGCTTCATCAAAATCTCCTGATGTATAAGTAATTAGTTCTTTAAAAATTTCAAAAAGTTTTTCAAATGGAGTTTGTTTTTTATTCACAAAACCTTTAAAAAGGAAGCCAGTTTGATTTATCCCTTTAATCATTATAAAATGTTATTTCTTTGTAGTAGTATGGTCACTTACAATAAACCAAGTACCATTTTTTTTTATCCAAATTAGTGTAAAATGACCTGCACTATCACCAATAGTTCTATCTAAATAATATTCTCCAATTAAATAGGCAGTATTATTTGTAATAGATTTTATTTTTTTTATTGAAAAACTCAAATTACCCATGGTTTTCTTATCAGGATAAGTTTTTAAATAACGGTCTTTTGTATTGGACCATCCATAAATAGGACCACCAGATCCAGAAAAAACAATATTTTGAGATTTTAAATATCCATTCATAAAAGTTGAAATATCTCCCTGGTTCCAAGCCTTTTCTTGATCTTTCAACACTTTAGTAATTTGTATAGAATCTTTAAAAGATATTTGATTCTGTGATGTTAATTGAAAAACAAAAAAAAGAAAAATATATCTACAGAAAATAAATTTAAATAAATGCATAGGACTTTCTACTTGCCATTTTGGATTGGATCAGTTTCAGGCATAAGCTTATTAAGAATTGTATAAACAGGGCAAAACTTGGTAATAGGACTAGGTATTTGCAAGACTGCAACTGCAACTGCAACTGCAATATAAATCCAATCTAAACCAAATTGATTAGCTAGTAGAATTGAGCCCATGTTTAATAATCCAACAATTCCATCATGAACTCTGACTTTAATTATATTTTTTTCTGTATCCATTTTTTATTTTTTTTTAATATATACATTTATTTTTCAATAGTAAAAGTTTTTTAATTCTTTTCTGTTAAAACATCAATTATTTAAATTTTATAAAAGTTTGATTATAAGAAAAAACTATTATTTATATTAATTTTAAATTATTTAATATCAGTGAGTTAAGTATAGGAGAAATACAAAAAAATACATACCTTTAAGTATGCTTTTATTTAACCTTAATTTAACATGGATCAGAAATTAAAATCTGCAAATACAAAAAAACTCATTCTAGAAACTTCTTTTGAAATGTTCTATGAAAATGGCTTTAATTACACTAGCATTCCAGATATAATGAAAAAGACCAAACTAACCAAAGGAGCTTTTTACCATCATTTTAAAAACAAGCTTGAAATAGGTAAAAAAGTGATTGAGAAAATCTTAACTAAAAGAATTCATAATGGTTTTATTGCGCCTTTAATTGAAGAAAAACAAAAAAATATTCCCGAACTTTTACATTATGTTTTTACACAAAGAATCAAGAGTTTTTCAGATAAAGAAAAAGCACTTGGATGTCCAGCTAATAATTTAATTAATGAAATTGGTTGCTCAGTACACGATTTTCGTATTCCTCTTCAAAACTTAATGAACGCATGGCACAAAGTTTTAGTTCAAACAATAAATATTGGTATAAAAAGAAATGAAATTAAAAAAGATATTGATCCAAACTCAGCAGCAACAATGCTAATTTGTTCATTCGAGGGGACAAGAGGAATAAGAAAGATTTATGATAATGATAAACTTTTTACAAATTATTTAAAAGCAGTGAAAAGTTTGATAAAAAGTATATCTATATAGTATCACCAATTATCCGACCTAAACGACGATGCAGGTAGACCTTCAATATTGTAAAGGTTTCCCTTTAAATAATTTTTCCAACCGTATCTTACAGCGATTGGTTCCTTAACCTTTTCAGAATAAACTGTGAGTTTAGAAACATTTTCTCCATACATTACATTTACAGTTGCTGGATAAAAAACTTTATCCTTTCCAGCTATTTCAAAACCATTAATCTTACTATTAAAAAATATAAAACCATACTCAGAATAATCAAAATCAACAATAATTTTATTTTCTTTTATTTCAATTGATTTATAAATTGGGCCAGAATATGGGATTCCCATTATATTATAATCTTTAGCTAAAGCCCAATAAGCAAGTCTTTTTCCAATAATAACTTTTTCCTCAGGATGTATACTAAACTCATTGCCAATATCTAGCGTAACTACCATTCCGGAATTTTTTGATTCTAACATCGTTTTTAGTTGAGCTTCTCTTAAAAAAGCTGATTCACTATTATTAGACCCACTGTAAGTATATGGTGCAATTTGAACAAAATAAAAGGGAAAGACATTTTGATTCCAAGCACTTCTCCAACTATCGATTAAAACATTCATTAGCTTGGTGTAGTTACTCGCCCTACTGACATTACTCTCACCCTGGTACCACAGAGCACCTTTAATTTTAAATGGAATTAAAGGATTAATCATACCATTGAAAAGTGCGGATGGATCATGAGATTTTATCTTGTTTACAGTAAAATTCTTTATTTCATTTTCTTTAAAATTTTTATTAATTGAAGTTTCATCTGCCCAAGCTTCAGCTGGTGTACCACCCCACGACGCATTTATAATACCTATTGGTACATTTAAAACCTTATTTAGTTGATCTGCAAAAGAATACCCTACCGCACTAAAAAATCTAGCATTATTAGGATTAGAAACAATCCATTTCCCTTTGACAATTTTAATTGGCTTACTACTTGCCTGACGTTCTAAAGTAAATAAACGGATATTATCATTACTTGCATTATTAATGATTTCTAACGAACCTTTCACTTGTTCGTTGGCATATCCATTTAAGGTCATTTGCATATTAGACTGTCCAGAAGTAATCCATACCTCACCAATTAATATATTAGAAAGTTCTATTGAAGAATTTGAACCACTTATATTGATTTTATATGGACCACCTGCATCAGGTGTTTTTAAATTTATTAACCACTCACCATTTTGATTTGACTGAGTAGTTTTTTTATTATTATCCCAACTTGTAAAAACATTAATTTTCTCATTAATATTTGATTCTCCCCAAATTGAAACTTCAGCATTTCTTTGTAAAATCATATCATCAGAAAAAAGTGGTCCTACTTTTATCTGCCCAATATTATTTTGAATAAAAAATATAAAAACACAACAAATAAAATTAAATTTAAAGGTTTTCATAGTTTTAGTATATAAATTTTTTGTCCAGCTCCTCTGAATCTTTATATTTTATTCTTAATTCTTTCAATTCTTGAGTCAATTTTTTAACAACATTCGCATAATTTGGATCATTATAAACGTTATTCATTTCGTTTGGATCATTAATCCTATCATATAATTCCCATTCATCAACATCGTAGTAAAAATGAGCTAATTTATATTCCTTATTTACAATGCCATAATGTCTTTTAACCATATGGACTGAGGGATATTCATAATAATGGTAATAAACTGATTCTCTTGTCCACTTACTATTTTCTCCCGTCATAAGCGGAATTAGACTTTCTCCTTGCATATCGGAAGGTGCAGAAATCATAGCTGCTTCAAGAAATGTTTGAGCAAAATCTAAATTTTGAACCATTTCCTCGCTACTTATACCAGGCTTAATTTTGTTTGGCCATCTTATCATTAATGGAGTTTTAAATGACTCATCATAAATAAATCTTTTATCATACCATCCGTGTTCGCCTAGATAAAAACCCTGATCTGAAGTATATACAACAATAGTATTTTCTGTTAGATTATTATTGTCTAAGTAATCTAAAACTCTTCCAACATTGTCATCAATAGAAGATATTGTAGCTAAATAATCTTGCATATATCTTTGAAATTTCCATTTCATTTTTTCATTATCAGACATATTTGGCCAGTTTTCTTTGAAATCTTTGTTGATTTTGTCCAAGGTAACATTGTATTTAAGTTTTTGTTCTTCATTGGCTCTGTTAAAAGGGCCCATAAAACCATTAGGTCCTGGTCGTACAACTGATTCCCCTCTTATATATTTAATTTCAGGTTTCACATCACCCATACTTTCTAAAACCTCAGGTCTTATTTTACTGTCATGCATATACTGCATATGGGTTAAAATATTCATTTCAGCTGTTTTCGCTGCTGTTCCTCTTCCCTCGTAATTATCAAAAAGAGTTTCTGGTTCCGGAAATTCTTTTTCATAAAATTCAGCAAATTTTTCAGGACTTGGCCACCATGGTCTATGAGGAGCTTTATGAAGATACATCATCATAAAAGGTTTACTCTTATCTCTTTTTTCATCTAACCAATCTAGAGTAATATCAGTAATAATATCAGTTACATATCCAGTAATTATAGTATCCTTTTCTTTACCAATAAATTTTGGGTTTATGTAATTACCTTGACCTGGAAGTATTAAAAAATCATCAACACCCTTTGGATTATTACCAAAATGTAACTTACCAAACATTGCAGTTTGATAACCAGCTTTTTGAAACAATTGCGGAAAAGTTATTTGAGTTGTATCAAAAGGTTTAGCATTATCAATTTTTCCATTTAAATGGCTATGCTTTCCAGTTAAAATTACTGCTCTCGATGGGGCACATATTGAATTTGTAACGCATGCATTTTTAAATAGTATTCCCTGATCAGCAATTCTATCTATGTTTGGGGTTTCCAATAATCTATTGTCATAAGCACTTATAGCTTGATATGCATGATCATCTGACATTATAAACAATATATTGGGTTTAGATTCTTTGTTTTCATTAATTGAGCAACTACTAAAAAAAATAGAAGTCAATAAAATATAACTAAGTGTGTGGTATTTCATTTGTCAAGGTTTATAGTTTTTATTTATTGAAACAGTATTTGCATTTGTTTCTTTACGTAAGTTATTTAATCTATTTAATAAATCCTGTGTTTTTTCAGGATAATTCAAAGATAAATCTGTCATTTCGCCTTCATCATTTTTCAAATTAAATAACTCCAACTTATTATTTTCAAAGTGTTCAATAAGCTTCCAATTTCCATATCTAATTGCTGATCCAGGTTTCCACAAACTTCCATGGTAGTGAGGAAAATGCCAAAAAATTTCATTTCTACCCATTTCAGATTTACCTTCCATAACAGGCATTAAACTTTTTCCATCAATTAGTAGTTCTGTTGAGCCTCCAACATAATCTAAAATAGTTGGGTATAAATCATATGACACTGTTAATTGATCAATTTTAATATTTTTAGATTTTCCAGGGGCTTTAATTAATTGAGGGATTCTTATACCACCTTCATATAACCATCCCTTACCTGCTCTCAGCGGATATACTGAAGTCGGTGATATAACTTTACCTAAAGTTGACAATCCTCCATTATCGGAGGTAAATATTATAAGTGAATTTTCGTATAAATTATTTTTTTTTAGATAGTCGATTAATCTTCCAATGTTCTTATCAACAGAGTATACCATTGAAGCATAATTTGGATTTACTTGGTTTAATAAACTTATGGCATTACCCTCTTTCCTAACTAATGGTTTTTTATCATCAATTTTTTGCAATTTTTGTTCAAAATGTTCAACATAATCTAAATTTGGTTGTATTGGAGTATGAACATTATAAAATGAGAGAAAAAGAAAAAATGGCAAGTCTTTATTTTTTTCAATTATTAAAATTGACTCACTAGTCAACCTATCTGTCAAATACTCTCCATTTGGACCGTCCGATAATTTCGGGTTTTTATAAGGCGAGTAGTATCCACCCATTGGAGAACCTTTCTCAAATCCTCCAACATTAATATCAAAACCATTATTTTCAGGATAATATCCCTTGGAACCTAAATGCCATTTTCCAGAATAAAATGTTTTATAACCTAATTCTTTCATTTTTTCTGCTATAGTAATTTCATTTTTTGGGAGTTGATGATTGTCTTTTGGACCTAATAGGGGTCTGTTTTGAGGGTCTAAACCAGGAATCCAATCAGTAATATTTATTCTTGCAGGATGTTTACCAGTCATAATTGAAGCTCTGGTTGGAGAACAAACAGGACTTGCAGAGTATGCATAATTAAATTCAAAACTTTGTCTACTTAAACTGTCAATATTAGGTGTTTCATAAAAAGTGCTCCCAGCATAACCTAAATCATTCCAACCAAGATCATCAACTAAAATAAATACAACATTAGGTTTTTTATTTGAATTTAAACAAGACAAACAAATAAATGAAAGTAATATTAGTAAGAGTTTTTTCAATTTTTAGTCTTAATCATTTATAAAAATAAAATTTTATCCGATTAATACTCAATAATAAATTCATTTAAAAAATTTATTTTAGATTTAGCTAATAATAAAAGTTTATATCTATGAATTCAAAATTATTAATCGTTCTTGTAACAATTTGTTTTATGAGTTGTACAAATGAAAATTTTGAAAAACCAAATATTATTATAATATATGCTGATGATCTAGGTTATGGAGATGTTAGTGCATATAAAAAAGGAACATTGAAAACACCTAATATTGATAATTTAGCTAATGGAGGATTGAGATTTAATAATGGATATGCATCATCAGCAACTTGCAGCCCTAGTAGATACGCTCTTTTAACTGGAACTTATCCTTGGAGAAATTCTAGAGCGAAAATTGTAACGGGAGGATCATTAATAATAGATAATGAAGAATTAACCATTCCAAAAATTTTAAAAAATAAAGGTTACCATACTGGTATAGTCGGTAAATGGCATCTTGGTTTAGGATCCGGATTATTAGATTATAATAATATTATAAAGCCTGGACCACATGAGGTAGGATTTAATTATTCACATATTATGGCCGACACACAAGATCGTGTGCCTTGTGTGTATATTGAAAATGGTCATGTAGTTGGTCTTGAAAAAAATGATCCAATAGAAGTTAATTTTTCTATGAATAAAAACAGAAATAACTATGGTCTTCCAACAGGATTATTAAATCCCGATCTAACTACAATGAAATGGCATCATGGGCATAACGGATCAATAATAAATGGTATTCCTAGAATAGGATTTATGAAAGGAGGAAAAAAAGCTCACTGGATTGATATTGAAATGGCCGACCACTTCTTAAAAAAATCAAAAGAATTTATTCTAAAAAATAAAAACAAGCCTTTTTTTCTTTTTTATTCTATGCAACAGCCGCATGTGCCAAGAACACCTCATCCTAGATTTAAAGGGAAATCTAGAATGGGTCCAAGGGGAGATGCAATTTTAGAATTGGATTGGTGTGTAGGAGAATTATATAAAACTTTAGAAAATGAAGGTGTTTTAGACAACACTTTAATATTTTTTTCAAGTGATAATGGCCCAGTTTTAAACGATGGTTACTATGATGATGCAGTAGAAAAAATTGGAGACCACACACCCTCTGGGGGATTAAGGGGAGGAAAGTATAGTCTATTTGAAGCTGGGACAAAAGTTCCATTTATTGCATATTGGAAAGATAAAATTAAACCTGGAGTTAGTAATGAATTAATTTCACAAATTGATTTGTTCAATTCAATATCCTCAATTGTTGGAAGTGATAAAAAATCCTTAGATGGAATTGACCTTTCTAGTTTAATTTTAAAAAATGAAGGTAAAGGAAGGTCAGAACTAGTAATAGAAGCTTTGAGAAGAACAGCTTACATAAATAAAAACTGGGTTATCATTCCACCATATAAAGGACCTTCAATTTCAAAAAATGTTAATATTGAACTTGGAAATTCAAATGAGTATAAACTTTATAATTTAATTAAAGATCCTTCTCAAAAAAATAATCTTACTAATAAAGAACCAGAAAAATTAAAACAAATGATTAGTGATTTTATAAAAATTAGAGGTGAAAAATTTAGAGACTAATGAAAGAAAAACTAAAAATAATTATTTCGGGAGGATTGGGATACATTGGGAGTCATTGTGCTGTGGAATTAATTATAAAAGGATATAAGACTGTTATAGTAGATGATTTATCAAATTCTTCTTTGGATGTATTAAGGGGAATAGAAAATATTACTAATTCAAAAATTGATTTTGAAAAAATTGACTTAAAAAATGAAAAATCAGTTGAGGATTTGTTTGTTAAACATAATGATGCAGTTGGTTTCATTCATTTTGCAGCTTATAAAGCCGTAGGTGAAAGTGTTTTAAATCCTCTTATATATTATCAAAATAATTTGATTTCATTAATAAATGTTTTAAATGGGATTAAAAATTTAAACAAGTATTTTAGCTTTATATTCAGCTCCTCTTGCACAGTATATGGACAATCTAAAAATCTTCCAATTTCTGAAAATGAATTAATACAAAAAGCTTACTCTCCTTATGGAAATACAAAACAAATTGGAGAAGAAATTATTGAAGACTTCTGCAAATCCTACAACAAAATTAAATCAATTTCTTTGAGATATTTTAATCCTATAGGAGCACATTCATCAGCTGAAATTGGAGAACTTCCAATAGGGAAACCTAATAATTTAGTTCCATTTATAACACAAACTGCAATTGGAAAACATAAACAATTAACAGTATTTGGAAATGACTATCCAACAAATGATGGAACTTGCATTAGAGACTATATTCATGTAGTTGATTTGGCAAAAGCGCATATTAAAGCTTTTGAAAAATTATATCATTCAACTGTTGTATCAGATTACGATGTCTTTAATATTGGAACAGGCAAAGGATACTCCGTTATGGAAGTGATTAAATCTTTTGAAAAAATTTCAGAAAAAAAATTAAACTTCACAATTGGCCCAAGAAGAGAAGGAGACATACCTGAGGCTTATGCCGATACTGAAAAAGCTAACAAAATTTTAAATTGGAAGGCTAAATTTTCCATTGAAGAAGCTATATTATCCGCATGGAATTGGGAAAAAAAACTCCAGAAATTCTATGGTAGATAATGTAGTTGTTAAGGCATCGGGAAGAATAAATTTAATTGGAGAACATGTTGATTACAATGGTGGATTTGTATTGCCAGCATCCATAGATAAAAAAACAATTATAGATTTAAATTCTATACAAGGTAAAGAATGTTTTATAGAATCTGAAACTATAAAAAAAGAATTTAAAATCAATATTTTAAAATTGCACAAAAGTGAAATTCATTGGGAAAACTATATTATTGGTGCAATGCATAATATCACTATATTAAAGAAACTCAAAATTGGTGCTTTTAGATGTAAAATTAGCGGAAACTTACCAATTGGTTCTGGAGTTAGTTCATCCTCAGCGTTAATTTGTGGTTTTGTTACAGGGTTAAACTATCTTTTTAAATTAGGATTATCAACCAATACAATTTTAGAAATTGTCAGCGAAGTCGAACAAAAATTTATTGGGCTTAGAGGGGGGATTATGGACCAATTTACAATTCT
>MDTB01194079.1_pt1 | contig 11484 bp, 11 predicted proteins | sample 811161 | NCBI WGS metagenome assembly MDTB01 (sample SAMN05326650, study PRJNA326480) | marine metagenome | isolation source: seawater | place: Mediterranean Sea | collected 2009
GTGAGTGACATCAGACGATTCCTGCGCTCAAAAGGTCGTGCATGTTGAATGCGCCAACAATCTCGCGTTCAGCATTGACCACGGGTAGGGCATTAATTTTATTCTTTTGCATTTGTTGCAGGCTGTCGACCGCCAAGTGATGACTGTGGGCAACCTGACATTGACTATTCATCACGTCCTGCATATTGGTGGTATGTAAATCTAAATCATTTTCCAGCAAACGTCTTAAGTCACCATCGGTGAAAATACCCACTAAATGATTATCTGCATCACTCACGGTAGTCATACCCAAACCTTTACTACTGATTTCGAGGAGACCATCTTTGACCGGCTGATGCTGTTGTACGTTGGGAATAGCCTCGCCTGTGTGCATAATATCCTGCACCTTGGTAAGTAAACGCTTGCCTAATTTGCCACCTGGATGAGAACGGGCAAAATCTTCCTCATCAAAGCCACGGGCATTAAGCAAACAGATTGCCAATGCATCCCCCATAGCGAGCATGGCGGCGGTGCTAGTGGTGGGAGCAAGACCAAGTGGACAGGCTTCCTGGGTGACGGAGACATCCAGCACGCAGTGACTGTTGACAGCTAAGCTGGATTTGAGGTTACCCGTCAGGGTGACGATAGGACATGTCATTGCCTTAAGCGCAGAGAGCAGCGTGAGTAGCTCTTGTGATTCACCAGAATTAGACAGCATGATGACTGCGTCATCCTGGCAAATCATGCCAAGATCACCATGGCTGGCTTCGGCAGCACTGACAAAGAAAGCCGGGCTGCCAGTGCTCGCCATGGTTGCGGCGATCTTACGGCTAATGTGGCCTGATTTACCGATCCCAATGACAACAATGCGGCCTGAGATATTCAACAGCATCTCGCAGGCCGTAACGAAATGATCATTAATGCGCGGTAATAAATCAGCCACTGCCTGAGCCTCCTCGGCGATCAGCTGCTGTGCCAGTTGTTGGGTTATTTTAGGGTCTATTGATGACATCAGTTAGGTGCTCGTTACAGTCCGCAAATATAAACTGACCTGATAAGCGATGAAACAACTAATCAGAAAAAAACCGCTGAATTTTGCCAAGCCACCCGCTTTGCGAGTCATAAATGCTAACACAATCAATGCTATGGTTAATGCCAGCATGACAACAAAATCATGACTCAATAGTTCCGCAGGGATTGCGACACTGGTTATGAGTCCCGGTACAGCAATAACACCCAAGGTATTAAAAATATTTGAACCGATAATATTGCCGACGGCCAGATCAGTGTGATGCTTCAGTGCGCCTGTGACTGAGGCGGCTAATTCGGGCAAACTGGTGCCGATGGCGATGATCGTTAAACCAATCACCACATCAGAGATACCAAAAAACACTGCCAGATCAACAGCCGCTTGTACCAGCACATTCGAACTCATAATAAGTAGAGTCAGGCCCAGCAGTAACCAAAATACACTACCCATCGGCGAAGACGGCGTGTCCGCAGCTTTGTCTTGCGGATCATCATCCTTTGCCGACTGTGCCATAACTGCCAACAAAACAAGCATCAACAGCAACATGGCAGATGCTTCTAAGGTGGAAAGCAATTGATCTCGAATAAGTAACCAAGTAAATAATGTCGCGCCGACCAGCAGTGGGAATTCACGCCGGAATATAGCTTGTTTGACCACCAGAGGCGTCAAACAGGCGGTTACACCCAGTACCAGTGCGATATTGGTAATATTGGAGCCGATGGCGTTACCCAGCGCCAGACCCGTAGAATCCTGCAGAGCAGCCATTGTTGACACCAGCAGCTCTGGCGCGGATGTGCCAAAACCGACGATCACAATCCCGATTACCAGAGGCGGTAAATTGAGGTGATAAGCCAGTCCCATTGCGCCACTGATGAAACGATCTGCGCTCCAGATGAGCAAGATAAAGCCAAACATAAGGCTCAGGCTGATCAACAACATTGGCAGGTCTATGTGCTTTGAAAAATCTGATTATACATATTTCGTTGAACTAATGGATTTGGCGCTATCTATAGTTAAGGACGCACCTAAAGATGTGCAAATGTGTTTGGCATGAGTTCACTATTTTAGAAAGAACACGTATCATTAATGCATAACATGAGAGCTACAGAGATTTGGCCAAAATCACCAATCTCATACGCTCTCAGCATAAAAATAAGGATGTCAGATGAAAAAGTTTTTCCTCTCAGGTCTATCTATCAGTTGTCTTGTGTGGCTGTTGATGGGCTCACTGCATGCGCAGTCACAAACACCAGAGCTTATTGTCGAACAAACATCAGCAGAGTTATTGGAAATCATCAATAAAGATGCAGATCGTATTCGCAATGATGCAGAATTTGTCGATTCCATAGTCAACCAGATTGTGTTGCCGATCATTGATCTTCAATCCATGGGCAAACTCATTCTAGGTAAGCATTGGAAAACGGCCAGCGAGCAACAACGCGCCGATTTTGTAGAGCAGTTCAAATTAATGCTGATCCGAACGTATGCTAAATCGGTAGCCGACTTTGGTGATGCTGAAATTGTAATCCTGCCGAACCAAGACCAACAGCAGGGTAAGTTTTACCGAGTCAAAACCCAAGTGTCTCTGTCTGGCAGTGCCCCACTTAATGTTGACTATATGTTCAGGCAGCAAAAAGATACGCAGTGGAAAGCATTTGATTTGATCGTTGACGGCTTAAGTATGGTAAAGAATTTCCGTAGTAGTTTTGGTCGTGAGATAAGCGAGACCTCACTGGATGCACTCATCGAGCGTATAAAAAATACCAATTTCGAGCCAACACCCGAAGCGACCTAGTCACATCTCTGCGGGAGTATCTCTACTAAGAGCTGCTGACCGAGGAACTCCTTGGTAGCGAAAATTAAGCGCGCCTGTAGTCTCAAGTGCTGGTATATCTAATAGGATTGGTATGGAAAAACTCATAGTGTCAGGCGGTCAGCCGCTGCAGGGGACTGTCATTGCCTCTGGCTCTAAGAATGCAGTATTACCGATCCTAGCGGCCGCTCTTTTGGCAGATAGTGCGATGTCGATCGATAACGTGCCGCGCTTGCGTGATGTTAACACCAGCATGGCCTTGCTGGCAGATATGGGTGTCACTGTGCGGCAGGACAAAACCCACACCATTCACATTGATAGTACGTCCATCCAGCATTACGCTGCGCCCTATGAATTGGTCAAAACGATGCGTGCTTCCATCCTGGTGCTGGGCCCACTGCTGTCGCGATTTGGTCAGGCTGAAGTGTCTCTGCCGGGGGGCTGTGCGATTGGCACACGGCCCGTCGATTTGCACATCGAGGGCCTCAAAGCCATGGGTGCAGATATCACGGTCGAAGACGGCTATATCAAGGCGCATGCAGCTCGTCTCAAGGGTGCGCATATCGTATTAGATACGGTCACGGTCACAGGCACAGAAAATCTGTTAATGGCCGCCACACTTGCCGATGGAATCACGACCATAGAAAATGCTGCGCGTGAGCCTGAGGTCACTGATCTGGCCCATTGTTTATCTGCCATGGGTGCCCAGATTGAGGGGATTGGCAGTGATTGCCTCATTATTCAAGGCTGTCAAAATTTAACGGGCTGTCACTACCGGGTGCTGCCAGATCGAATCGAGACGGGCACATTTTTGTTAGCAGCTGCCATTACGCAAGGACAGGTAAAGGTGACAAATACCGCCCCAAGAACACTCGACTCAGTATTACGTAAATTAGAGAGTGCCGGCGCCTATCTGGATACGGGTGAGGATTGGATAAATGTCGATATGCGTGGCAAGCGCGCAAAAAGTGTTAGTATTAGCACCGCTCCATACCCCGCCTTCCCAACCGATATGCAGGCGCAGTTTATGGCGCTGAATACGGTTGCCTCGGGAACCGCAACAATTACTGAGAATATTTTTGAAAATCGCTTCATGCATGTGCAGGAGTTACAACGTATGGGAGCGGATATCAGCGTAAAGGGCAACACTGCAGTGGTCACAGGCAGACAACGCCTGACAGGTGCGCCGGTCATGGCGACTGATTTACGTGCGTCAGCGAGTCTGATTCTAGCGGCCCTGGCGGCTGAGGGAGAGACACTGGTGGATCGCATTTATCACCTTGATCGCGGCTATGAATGCATCGAACAAAAACTTTCTCAAATTGGCGCAAGAATAGAGAGAATAGCAAGCTAAAAGCAGATGAAAACGCAAATAACACTAGCAATTTCAAAGGGACGTATCCTCAAGGACACTATTCCATTACTGAAGAAAATGGGCATGGCGCCGGTGGAGGATCTCGCTCACACGCGGAAGTTATTGATCGATACTGAAAATCCACAGGTGCGAGTGGTGGTCGTACGGGCGACAGATGTGCCGACTTATGTCGAATATGGTGCAGCGGATCTGGGTATTGCGGGTAAGGACGTGCTGATGGAGTCGCGCGGTGACGGCCTGTACGAGCTTTTGGATCTGGGCATCTGTAAATGTAAGCTGATGGTGGCGGGCAGAAATATGCCATCCAGCCACGGCCAACGCCTCAAAGTGGCAACCAAGTATGTCAATGCCGCCCAACAATATTTTGCACAGCAGGGCAAACAAGTCGAAATCATTAAACTGTATGGTTCCATGGAACTGGCGCCGATTACCGGGCTGGCTGATCTTATTGTCGATTTAGTAGATACCGGTAACACGCTGCGTGCCAATGGATTGGAGCCGCTCGAACATATCGAGGACATTAGCTCACGACTGGTGGCTAATAAAGCATCTCTGAAAGTGAGTTTTGATACACTGCAAAATGTAGTTGAGAAATTTAAAGCGGCTATTGCTAACTAAATACACAGGACACACCAATGAAATTCGAAACCGATGATCTGCGCATCCTAGAAATGAAAGAAGTCAGCACACCTTCTCAGGTGCATGCTGAGTTTCCTGTATCTGAACAGGCATCCGTTACAGTTCATCAAGCCAGGGCAGACATTCACAACATACTCGCCGGTGAAGATGACCGCTTAGTCGTGGTGGTGGGACCATGTTCGATTCACGATACCGTTGCTGCTCACGAATATGCTAAAAATTTGGCCGCAATACGCGAAAAATTAGGCGCCGATTTGTTGATTATTATGCGGGTTTATTTTGAAAAGCCACGTACAACGGTGGGCTGGAAGGGCTTGATCAATGATCCTAACCTCGACAACAGTTTTGAAATTAATAAAGGTTTACGTATAGCACGCGAATTATTACTGGATTTAAACAATTCCGGTATGCCAGCAGGCACCGAGTATCTGGATTTAATCAGCCCGCAGTATGTAGCAGATTTGGTCAGCTGGGGAGCGATTGGTGCACGCACAACAGAGAGTCAGGTGCATCGTGAATTAGCCTCAGGTCTGTCCTGCCCAGTCGGATTTAAGAATGCCACTGATGGTGGCCTGCAAGTGGCTGTTGATGCAATCGGCTCGGCTACCCGACCGCATCATTTTTTGTCTGTCACTAAGCACGGCAAGTCTGCGATATTTTCGACCGCGGGCAATAGTGACTGTCATGTGATTTTGCGCGGTGGCAAAACAACAAACTATGATGCAGCGAGTATTGACTATGCATGTAGCAGTCTAGCTAAGGCAAATTTACCAGCGCTAGTTATGGTTGATTGCAGTCATGCAAATAGTCAGAAGAAACATGAAAAACAGCTCGAAGTCGGTGCGGATATTTGCCAACAAATGGCTGCGGGTGAGCGGCGAATTTTCGGCGTCATGATCGAAAGTCACTTGGTGGCAGGCCGTCAGAATGTAGTTGATGGTAAGGCTGAAACTTATGGCCAAAGTGTCACTGATGCTTGTCTGGGATGGCAGGATACAGTGGACTTGCTGGAACAGTTCGCCGCGGCAGTTCGTCAGCGCAGAAGCGCGCAGGTATAAAGGCAGACGACATGCTCAAAGTTCGTCGTTTCGATAGCCAGTCATCTGATTTTGAGGCACAGTTCAATGCCTTTGTTGCGTCTGATCAAGACCAAGATGATGATGTTACCCAAACAGTCCAGCAGATTATCAATGCGATTCGCACACGCGGCAATGAGGCGTTACTCGACTGTACGCAACAGTTCGATCGTTTGACTCTGGCCAGTGCTGCGCAGCTGGAAGTTTCAGCCACAGAAATTCAAGCCGCTCTGGCCACAATTGATGCACCCAAACGCGCAGCTTTAGAGCAAGCCCATGCACGCATTCATGACTATGCTCAGCAGCAAAAGCTTGCCTCATGGCGTTACACTGACGACCATAATTCGACCCTAGGCCAGCGTGTTACCGCATTAGACAGAGTGGGTATATATGTGCCAGGCGGAACCGCTGCCTATCCCTCATCTGTCCTCATGAACGCTGTGCCAGCAAAAGTCGCAGGTGTTGAAGAAGTCATCATGGTCGCACCTACGCCAGATGGACAGACTAATACGACCGTTTTAGCTGCCGCCGCCATTGCCGGTGTTGATCGTGTTTTTCGCATCGGTGGTGCCCAGGCGGTGGCCGCGCTGGCCTATGGTACCGAGACCGTGCCTGCGGTAGACAAAATAGTCGGGCCTGGCAATATTTACGTTGCCACTGCTAAGCGCTTGGTATTTGGTAAGGTGGGTATTGATATGATTGCAGGTCCATCTGAAGTGCTGGTGATATGTGATGAGTCGGCCAATCCAGAGTGGCTTGCGATGGATTTATTCTCCCAAGCAGAACATGATGTGCTGGCGCGGGCCACGCTGTTATCCACTTCCGCTGATATCTTAGATCAAGTCGAACAGGCCATGAATGACCTTCTACCTAGTTTGGAACGGAGTGGAATTATTCGCCAGTCGATGCAAAATTTTGGTAGCTTGGTGAAGGTGGATGATCTGCAACAGGCCGCACACATCAGCAATCGTCTTGCGCCCGAACATTTACAATTGGCCGTGGCTGACCCGGAGACATTACTGGAACAGATTAAGCATGCCGGCGCGGTATTCATGGGTCATCACACGCCGGAAGCATTCGGTGATTATTGTGCTGGGCCAAATCATGTATTGCCCACCAGCGCCACCGCGCGTTTTTCGTCACCTCTCGGGGTATATGATTTTCAAAAGCGCACATCAATATTGAATTGCTCAAATCAAGGCGCGGAAATACTGAGCACCGTGGCCAGTACGCTTGCTCACAGTGAGGGACTGACTGCGCACGCACGCTCTGCAGAATATCGAGGTAAAAAATAGCTTGGCGCAGGGAAGTATGCCGGTTAATGTCATCCATGAGCAAAAATCACTTTTCTAGATTGCGTCCTGAGTTGGCGGCGATGAGTGCATATCAGGTGCCCGATGCGAGCGGCTTGGTCAAGCTGGATGCCATGGAAAATCCCTATCAGTGGTCAGCTGAAATCAACGCGCTGTGGTTGCAGTATCTCAGCCACGCCACGCTCAATCGTTATCCCGATCCCGATCCTGAGGGCCTCAAGCATCAGCTGCAAGCGTGCTTCGGACCTCAGCACGAAGATATTGCCCTCCTGCTGGGTAATGGTTCTGATGAATTAATTCAGTTATTGGTCCTGGCGATAGCCAAACCGGGCGCTGCAGTGCTTACCGTTACCCCTAGTTTTTCGATGTATCAACTGGTTGCTGAAATGTTGGGGGTCGATTGCCATTGTGTGCCATTAGATGACCAGTTCGAACTCGATCAGGCCGCGATGCTGGCCGCTATAGAGGAACACGATCCGGCATTAATTTTCCTCGCTTATCCAAACAATCCCACGGCTAATTTGTGGTCGCGTAAAGACCTCGAACAAATTTTGACAGCCAGTCAGGGTTTGGTCGTGATCGATGAGGCCTATGGCCCATTTGCCAGTGCCAGCATGGTTAATCAAATCCATGAATATCCTAATATGCTGCTGCTACGCACCGCCTCTAAACTGGGTCTGGCTGGCTTGCGATTTGGTTGGCTGGCGGCGGCCCATGAGCTGATCGCAGAGCTCAACAAAATACGTCTGCCCTACAACATAAACTGTCTCACCCAGATGACCATGCAGTTTGCTCTGCAGAATTATCCCGTGTTTGCTCAGCAGGCTGAAAAAATTTGTCAATCGAGAGAGTTACTCGCCCGTGGTTTGTCCGCGCTGGCTACACTCACAGTATTTCCTAGTCAGGCCAATTTCTTACTTATCAGACTGCAATCCCACTCGGCGGAGCATGTCTACACTCAGCTGCTCGCGCAAAAAGTACTCATCAAGAACGTCAGCAAGCAGACCGGCTTAGCCAACTGCTTGCGGGTGACAGTGGGCACCGACGAGGAGAATCAGGCTCTACTCAAGGCGCTCGAACACGCGCTCAGCAGCTGATCAAATAAGTTAGAGAGAAGTTAATAAGACGAGCCATAAATGGGTCGCTGTCCGACTTCAATCTTCCAACTAATTTTTTTACCCTGGCGCAGACCATGCAGGATGACCTGCTCGGCAGGGCGATAACTAATCACGGCATTCAACACTTGCCGCTCATGGATAATCGGCTGGTCATCAATACCAGTGATCACATCCCCCAGTCGAATCCCATTAGTGTGTGCGGGACTGTCTTGGATGACATTCGAGACAATAGCCCCCTTGCTAACGTTGAGGGCTAGAGATTCCGATAATTGTGGCGTGATATTTTGTACACGCACTCCGAGCCAGCCACGCAGGACGCGACCGTGATTGATCATATCGGTCATCATTTCACGGGCAAGCATACTGGGGATAGCAAAGCCAATACCTACAGAACTACCACTGCTGAAGGAGGTTACAGTATTGATCCCGATCAGCTCACCACGCGCATTAATCAATGCTCCCCCTGAGTTACCGGGATGGATGGCGGCATCTGTTTGAATATAATTCTCAAACACATTAATGCCCAGTTGATTGCGTCCGGTCGCACTGATAATACCCTGTGAAACGGTCTGCCCCAGACCAAACGGGTTACCAATCGCCAGCACCACATCGCCAGTATTAAGCGCATTTGAGTCACCCAATTGGATACTTTGCAGTTGCTCGGCATCAATCTTCAGGACGGCTAAATCGGTATCCGGATCAACGCCCACGACATAGGCTTTGAACTGGCGGCCATCAATGGTTGAAACCTCTATTTCCTGGGCATTTTCAATTACATGGTGATTGGTCAACAGGTGTCCGTCAGGACTTGCTATCACTCCCGAGCCGAGGCTAATGACGGTACGGTCTGGCGCTTGCCCATACAGATTGCGCAACAGGTGGTTAATTTGTGGATTGTTACTGGATAGTCGGCGTGTGCCGCGAATTTGTTTTTTGGTGTAAATATTGACCACCGCTGGGGTCGCTCGTGCCACCGCCTCAGCATAGGAATAAGGACCAGATGATGAAGTATTTTTTGGCCACCAGGCAGATAATGGGGACTGGCTGCCATCGGATAGAAAAATCAACAATACAGCGGCGACTACACCGACGCCGATGGATTGGGCAAAAAATTGCAAGGATTTCTTAGATATCATGCTGTCGCACCCTAACATGGCAATTTCTAAACTGCAGTAAGTAGTGTTTACCAGAAGATGTGTTATTTTTGTCCAACTTTAATCACGTTGCCACACAAGCTGAAACGCCATGCCTCAATTATCACACCTGGTCGACTATATTGATCGCTATTTACGCGTCCAAGAGTTCAAAGATTACTGTCCCAATGGGTTGCAAGTCGAGGGGCGCCAGCAAGTCACAAAATTAGCCACTGGGGTCACCGCCAGCTTGGCTTGCATAGAGGCCGCATGCGAGTGGGGTGCCGATGCCTTGTTGGTGCATCATGGCTATTTTTGGCAGGGCGAAGCGAGTCCGATCACGGGCATTAAAAAAAACCGCCTGCAGCGGCTGTTGGCCGAGGATATCAGCCTATTGGCATACCATTTGCCGTTAGATGCACACCCAGTGGTGGGGAACAACGCTCAACTGGGCGTAAAACTGGATATTCAGGGACCCCAGCCTTTGCAGAAGACAGGCAAATGCGCACTAGCTAACATAGGTTCATTAGCCGAGTCGGTCTCAATAGAGACCCTTGTAGCACGGTGTGAGCAGACCTTTAAGCGCCAACCCACGGTCATCGCAGCAGGGCCTCAGCAGATTCAGCGCATCGCTTGGTGCACGGGCGCTGCGCAAGGTATGATCGAGGCTGCTGTCAGTGCTCAGGCGGATGTCTACCTCAGCGGAGAGATTTCCGAGCAAACCGTCCATATTGCCCGCGAGAGTGGTATTCATTACATATCTGCTGGTCATCACGCGACCGAACGCTATGGTGTGCAGGCCTTAGGCGAACATTTGTATACTGAATTTGCTCTTGAACACTGCTTTTTCGATATAGATAACCCCGTGTAAAGCTTAGCCATTAGGGGTATTTAGGCCTGTTTCACCTTGACGTTTTTTATCACATAAGCCATTCTAGCGCGCACTTTAAGTAGGCAAATTATAAAATAGCGATAGCACGGCACTGGATCGGCCGAAGCACGCTAAAATGCCGTCAAGCAGGACAATTTTAAGGAGTTATACATGTCGGAGCACGATGTAGACGCTGGCCGTCGCAATATGTTGAGGGTAAGTGCTAGTGTAGTTGGAGTAGTCGGTGGCGCAGCAGCCCTGATTCCTTTTGTTTCTACCATGAGTCCCAGCGCCAAGGCGCTCGCCGCCGGAGCCCCGGTGGAAGTAGACATCAGTAAATTGGAAGTTGGCCAAAAGATTCAAGTCGAATGGCGTCGCAAGCCAGTCTGGATTGTGCGTCGCTCTGACGAAATGTTAGCCAACCTTGGCGAAGTCGAGGCAAAACTGCGTGATCCAAGCTCTGAACTCTCAGAAATGCAGCCGCCATTTGCACAAAATTCAAATCGATCAATTAAGCCCGAGGTACTTGTACTGGTTGGGATCTGTACGCACTTAGGCTGTTCACCTACTTTCAGGCCAGAGCTGGCACCTGCCGACCTAGGGCCGGAGTGGAAGGGTGGTTTCTATTGCCCTTGTCATGGTTCTCGATTTGATATCTCCGGGCGAGTTTATAAAAATATGCCTGCGAACGATAATCTTGAGGTGCCGCCATACAAATACCTCAGTGACAATGTATTGAGAATTGGTGAGATGGACGAAGAACAGGGAGTAGCATAAATGAGTAACAAAGCAGGTGGAATCATAGGTTGGATCGACGACAGATTACCTATTGTCGGATTTTTTGAAGACCATCTATCAAAATATTACACACCAAAGAATTTCAATTTCTGGTACTTCTTTGGTTCACTGGCGCTGTTGGTGTTGGTATTGCAGATCGTCACAGGCGTATTCCTAACCATGCACTATAAACCGGACGCTGAGCTTGCCTTTGCCTCGGTCGAATACATCATGCGTGATGTGGAATGGGGATGGTTGATCAGATACATGCATTCTACCGGTGCATCAGCATTTTTTGTGGTCATATATCTGCATATGCTGCGCGGCCTCATGTACGGTTCATTCAAAGAACCACGTGAA
>MDTB01240280.1_pt1 | contig 11484 bp, 7 predicted proteins | sample 811161 | NCBI WGS metagenome assembly MDTB01 (sample SAMN05326650, study PRJNA326480) | marine metagenome | isolation source: seawater | place: Mediterranean Sea | collected 2009
GATGATGAAACTCACGAACAAATCGCCAAGGGCAGCGTTTGCTGGGTGCGTCGTGGTCACCGTGGTGGTTGTTACTACAAGAGTGAGCAACTCACATTCGTTCGCGATGTCTTTGCTTCTGATACTTTGCTCAAATTGGTTAAAGTCTGACCCATCGGTCAACGTCAATTGATTGATTGTCTCCCCCCCCTGTTAAGGGGGGATTTTTTATGCAAGGACAAATACGGACAACAAGGCAAAACAACAAGGCTTTTGACGATTGATCACCAAGATGTGTCTCAAAAAGTAGGCAAGAAAAGCCGCTATGCGGCTTTTAGTATTGAATTCAAAGATGGGCTCAAGCCAGATTAATTATCTCGTGATCAAAGATACTGGTTTCACTATCCTGGAGAGAATTTGGGTCTATATAAAGTAGCTTTTGCTCATTGTTTTTGGTCTCTGCAACCAAGCCTCCAAACCCTCTCTCGTCAGGCGTGGGTCCTAAGTCAAAGAAGGTTCCAGTGATATTACGTAGCTGCTGAGCAGGATCCAGTGCCGCCGCAAGACGTGGTAAGTCGTCACTATTTGCAGAATTGGAGGAATGATCCATGGAATCCATCTGCATATCACTACCGGAGTCGGAAGCTATTTGGGCATGGACATGACCCCCTCCGGTGTAGAAGAAGCTCTTAATGGATGGATTATCTTCGCTCGACTTTTGATTGACAGCAAGCGTGGTGAAATTGGCATAGCTCGTCTGGATGATTTGGTCAGGGATATTTGTATCTGGCCTGGGTAAAATATATCCCGAGGCAACATCAACAGCACCCGTGTAATCCTCTCCATAGGGCTGGAACTTGCCTTTATACATTGCGGTTGAACTGGCCATGGCCATCCCATCCATGGGATCAATCACCTGATCAGCTTGCCTAGATTCGAAAATCTTTCTTCCATCAAAGGCTTCGACCAGTCCTTCGCCTCCATTAGCCTGTCCTATTATAATATCGACAAAGTTGTCGGAATTAACATCACCAGCGGCAATATTGATTGATGTTGCTTTGGAGTTATGGAATGGCATGATCTTTGCCATCATGCTGTAGTCGGCACCGCTATAAATTTCAACCATTGGCATCATGTCTGGTCCACCAATGCCGGCTATGATGTCTGCATGTCCATCACCATCGATATCACCTACAGCGACTGACGTCGTGCACTCACCATGGTGGTGACCGGCAAATGGCTTGATCTTCCCTAATAGAACGTCTGAACTTTTAGCTAGTTTTCGTCCAATCTTTTTCTCTTTGCGGCCGGTGACAAGGCTAGAGAAATTCTCTAGGCGACCAACATAACCTGCCGGTGATGAGGGATCAAAGTTTCCACGTTCGTAACCAACAATTTCACCTGTGGCACCTTCGAATCGACCTGTACCACCGGTAACTGGATATGTGATATCGACTTTGACCTGTGGGAACTGATTAACATCAATGTTGGAAACAGCTTGCTCGGCAGCAAAAATCTTGTCTTTGCCATCAGCAGAGCTGAACACAAATTGACCTTCTTCGAAGCCGCTTAGATCGCCGTCTTCTGGTATGAGAATTTCCTTCGGGTCGGTGTTGATTGGTGCTGCAATCGGTTGTCCTGTGAAGGCCTTACTCACCTCATCGTCATCAATGTATGTAACACCTTCATACTCAGTCAGTCCCCATGTTGCTGGTAATGCGGCTGCTTTTGGTGTGAGCTGCGCAAGGTTTGTGCCTTCAACAGGCACCGCCGGTGATCCACCAGCGTTCTCTGTCAGTAATTTGTAGTTTCCAGTGGAAAGCTGTTTAAGAGCATCTCCATCAAAAATTTTGATCGTATGATTACCAGACTTTGACGGTTTTTGCCGAATTGTCACAATATCAGCGATGTTATCGCTGGCACCGTTTCTGCCGTTGGGGTTGGCATCTTTCAAATATTCAAAACCATAGACGCTTCCCTTATCAAAGAATTTACCATGATTGACATCACCAACGGCTACGTTAAAGTTAGTCATTTTGCCATAGGGCCTCAGATTAAAATCTTGATCTGTTGTTGACCCGAGGCGCAATGCAACATCACCCTGGGCATGATCAACAGCGACATAATTAGAGTCTGTATTGAGGATCACTCTGACAGCTTGCATCATGCCTGCATCCTCATGGAAGAGAATATGGCAATGATTCACATAAGCGCCCGGATAATCGACAAACTCCATCATGATCTTTGCTTCGAACGGAGTTGCACCTTCAACAGGTCTTAGCCCACCAACGGCTGGATCGAAAACGAGAGTCGCTGCCTGACCGTAAGGATTATCCGGCGTTTGTGTTCCCTGAATGTATTGTCCACCGAGTAAGACGGTGTCTGCTAACTGATTTGCTGGATAGCTGGTAATTTCCTCAACAGGCATCCCATTGAGGTGAGTAACCACAAAATCATTCTGGTGAATGTGGAATGGGTGCCACTCACCCCATGCGTAGGGAATCCCAATTCCGATTGATGTATTGAGAATCGTCCACTCTTCCGTGGTGCCGAGCATGGGCATGGCGAGGACGGATTGTTCCTCTGGAGAGTGACCAAAATAGCGACCATTGATTGTATAAACACCTTCAAATGTACTTGGGTCGCTGTCATCAGGGACTCCCTCGATATTACTGAACGTGGCATCCCAAACATATGTGCGTTGTTTTAATTCTCCATCTGCAAGCTTCTGCTTGGAATCAGTAATCCAATCATCAATCTTAATGGCTTCATTGATGATATAGTCCCAGGGGACTGGTCCCGCAGGCTTTTCATCAATTGCATCACCAGTCACGTCAACACTGGCGAGCACTTGAGCACCCCACACCAGATGACCATCATTGATGCCGTTATAGGTGTTACCACTTGGCAGTGGAACTTTTAATGTATTGGCAACCTCAGGAGCCTCATCCCCCAGGATTTCTTGAGATGCATTCGTTAGGAAGTAATAATCGCCAGGCTTTGTGAAATTATGCTGAATGGTCATGCGACCACCCGGTGCCATCACTGGAGTTTCAGTGACGAATTCAAGAACCTGTGAGGCTGCTCCAGCAACATCACCGTCGACAGCCACAACTTGAAATTCTTCGAGACTTAGTTCCCCTTCGTGCTCGCGAACAAGTTGAATAACTTGATGCGTGTTAACTGTTTGATTGAGAAATCCAAAAAGGTTCCATTCCCCAACTTTTGCGGGGACTGTTGGGTTGTACTGACCATTAACCGTATGGATAACATTTTCGATTGCTCCGCCGTTTGCCCCCATTCCGTAGGTCGGAATAAACTGATTCATCGCTTGAGCGGCTGCCGAGGCCTCTTGGTATCCTTCTGCCATAGGGGAAGGATACAGAGGATCGTAAAGAAGCTCTCCGGGATAGTAATTGTAACCAATGTAATCAGCGTCTGAAACAGTATAAACTTCAGTTCCGAACTCATCGGTATAACTTTCTATCGGTGTTCCAATTCTGTAGCTACCCCCACCTTGGTCTTGGTTGAGAGGGTCATTCGGGGAGGAGGGTCTTTGTATTTGGTTTAACCCCCATGACTGGATGCCGAACCAATGGACTGGATCGTGGACTGGACTAAAGAAATCTAGTTGAGATGTTTCTTCGACTGAAGGCTGGATGAGAAGCTGCCCCACCAAACCTTTAGCGATTTGAACGTTGGTAGCACCATGGAGGTGAGGGTGGTACCAATCAGGGCCAACGAAATGATCGTCAGGGATTTTAATCTCTGTTTCCCACGTTTCACCCGGGTCAATTGAGATCAGAACATTGTCACCAGTTCCCAGTGGTGAAACATGAAGGCCATGCGTATGCAGGTTTGTGGAGCCAAAGTATTTGTATTTTTCGTTGACTTCTAAGTCATTAACGACTTTAATTTTTAAAGTATCGCCCGGATCGGCGACAAGGAGTGGTCCTTGTGTACTGTTGTTATAGAGCTGGAAGCCATCATCGTAGACTGAATGATTGTCAGTAGGGCCTGCTATGAGTTTACCAAGTCCATCAATCAAGATCTCGTTAGCTTCAGAGACAGTCAGCGTGACTTCTAGGGTATCGTCAGGCCCCCAGCTGGAGTAGTAGCTTCCATTTGGTCCGACTTCCGTATAAACACCACGCTTATAATCCTTTTGACCCTCCTGCCAGTCGAGCCAAGCGCTCTTGTATTCAACTTTTTCGTCGGGATGAGGAAGAACTTTCAAGTAGTCATCTTTTTCGTAACCACGACCCCAAAGGTTGAGGTAGTAGTCACCAATGACGGAAAAGTCGCGAAGAGCCATGGATAGAAATTGGCTAATATCAGCTTAGCCATGGCAGGCTGAAAATGTATTAATTTCTCATTAACTATTGAGCTACCGCTGGATCAATTTGAGGGCCATTGATAGCTGCTGCCAGCGAGCCTGTTGTAAAGTTGCTGAGCAGAAATAAAGTTATCTTTACAAGTGGTTTTTACCTGATTGAACTCAAGTTGTTCTCCGTTAGGTCCTTTGACATAAATCAGGCACCAACCGTCAAAACTTCCAGGGAATTGGTCGATAGCGAAAGTTTTAGAGGAACTTGCCAATTCCGCTCGAGAGCCAACATCAACTTTGCGATGAACTTGAACTTCAGTCAGACCTTCATTGTGACAGGTATCTTCTAATTCCGTAGCAAATTTGTTGACATCAATATCTGATTTAAGGAAAAACGAGAGGTGTGACCCATTTCCAAAGCCTACGCTTGTTCTGATCGGCTTAAATGTGTTTGGAGCTGATGCATCACTATTGGCACCTCTGAAGTGCAGCATCTCGAGTGAGGCATTACCAAATTCAATGAAACGGACATCCAGAACTTCTTTTGTGCCATCACGAATATCTGGAATCCCTGCATCTTCAGCACTGATGCCCTCTTCTTTAGCTTTCATTTCGTCCGCTTGAAAGAGAAGGTTGTGAAGTTCGTCGCCATAAAAACCGTCACCACCAACGGCCAAGCGGCCTCCAAGAATATCAATGTAGAACTTCAAAGATTTAGCTAGGTCTGGTGTGGTGAAACCAAAGTGCTGAATACCCTGAAGATTGTGCCCGAGCGATGAAGGCTGTTCGTTGTCCTCGAAACTGTACAACTGCATTGGGTTTTTTTAATACTTTTTCAATTTAGTCATCTTGGGAGAACAAGGCAACCTAAAACGCCTCCTGTCAGTTTCTGCTGACAAGAGGAGCGAAGGCGTTATTAAAAATGTATTGAAATTTTTAAAGACTGAACTCAATCTTGTTAATGGGGAATTGGCTCTGGAGATCTTTGTTGATTGTATTCTTGATTACTTGCAGAGAATTAATTATGTCAGGATGGTAGTCTGCAAAACTTTCCAGTAGAAATATATTGACGTAGAGCATCTCTCCCTGCTTTGTGGGCCTTACTTTATAACTATCGGGACTAACGCCAACCATCCTGGAAGCAACAACATCACTAATTGCTTTTGTTTCATCTTTTGGTGGAGAACCAAGCAGGAGTTGATTCATGCTCCCGAAGATTTGACCCATCGGACCCTTCATAGCAATCGAGACCAGGACAAAAATAGCTGTTGGTTCGATGTAGCTTGTAACAGATGGAAAGATATTAAGTTGAGTTAGAGCAATGGAGATTGCAAAAAGTAGGGTAATTGCTGCAGAAAAAATTGTGATGGAGAGACTTCTTGCAAGTAGCACTTTTGAGAGTGGCAAGGAGTTCCCGACTATGTGCGTGTGCTTGAGATGCAAAAAATAACTTAGAAGGTAGCATATAGTAACTATAAGAGAATAGATTAAAGTTGTTAAATTAACTGGATTTTCACTGCCTCCAGAAAAAATTAATTGCGTTGATGAAGCACAAGCATTCTGAGACACTGAAAAAATCAGCAACCCCTCCACAAGTGTTAGAAGAGGTATGAACCGCTCCAGTCCGAATGTAAATCTTTTACTGTCTTGATTGTAACCTCTAAGGATAAAGAAGGACGCAAATCCAGCAACTGAGGCAATTGCATTATAATAACTATTAAGCTGCAGAGCCGGAGAATTTGTTAAATTAGATCCTACAAACCCAACAATTGAAACTATGAAATAAATTGATGCAGCTAATAGAACAAAATTGATTTGCTGGGCGTTAATTTTTGAGATAGACATGCTATTCATTAAGTGAGGTAAATTGTGTTTCGCGTTCTGAATCATTCTTCCTTTAAAATTTTAACAGCGTTGTTGAGCTCTTCAGAGATTCCCGTTGGCCATATTGAGCTGAAGCGGTAGAGCATCGATAGGGTAGCGTTGTACTTAAAGATAGCTCCTGCATAATTTTTAGCCGCATCTCCTACAGATTGCGCTGCATTGCTGTAATCAGTAGAGTTGGCTGATTTATTCTGTTGAGTTAATTCTTGAGTTCGCAATGCACTATCATAAGCCATTTTTGAGGTAGCAAGACTTAGTTTGGCAGCGACAAACTCAGCATAGGTAGTAGCTATTTGTTCGGCAACTAAATTCTCTGTGTCCTTGGATTTTTGCATTTGTTGTTTGGCTGCATATTTTAAACTTGTAGACTTTGCTGCTAAAGTTCCATCAAACATCCAACTAAACATTAAGCCAACATTTCCTTCCCAACCCTCACGATAGGCCCCAAAGTCTTTTTCAGTACCCATTGAGAAATCAAGAATACCTGATTCATTGGAGTATGACCCATAACCAAAAATTGAGATCTTTGGTAGGTAACTGTAGAGAAGGGACGTAGCCAAGTGATTTTGTGATTTTGCAATCGTTTTGGCTAGCTTAATCTCTTCACGATGTTCAAGCGCATGATCTAGCGTCTCTTGAAGATTCATTGTCCATGCATTCATCGGCTGCATTGAAAAACTATCGGCTGGTTTCATCAGCGTTCCTATGGGAAGACCCATCACCTTTGCTGCTGCAGCACTTGCTTTGATATAGTCAACGTAGGCTTTAATTAACTGATCGAGTTGCAGATATAAAGTTGTTTTTGTTCTTGCAATTGCGTTTGACTTCTCAGGTGCAAAACTCTTTACCTGGTTTCCAAGTAAATCATTAAGCTGTTGCAGGTTTGCCTCATACTGCTTCTCAAGAGATTGGAGCAAATTCTGTTTCGCAAAAAGCTGGTAGTACTTCATATTCAAGTCAAGAACAGTATTCCTAACCGTCATGTTGAAGAGTAACTCTTCAGCTTTAGCCCCTTCTGTAGAGGCATTAATTTTTTCACCACGCGCCAAGTCGAAAAACGTCCATCTTGCAATGAGTGCTGGGTTAAATGAATCAACTACTGCAAAGCTGTTGCTGTCAATTGGGTTATTGACTGTTCCGTATGGGCCAAGCTGTGGAGTAGATGCCATCATATTCATTCCACTACCCCTAGTTTTTCCGGTTCTTGATGTAAATCGCTGCCCCAATGATGGATAGGTAGGGATCGTTGTTAGATCACCGTATGGCCCTGCTCCCATAATGGTTGGCCACCATAATCTTTTGTCGCTAATTGCAGACCATTGTTTGCTTTGGACAGATTTGTAGGCAGCATTTATTGCTGGATTGTTAGCGAGAGTATATTTAAGTGCTTCATCAAGAGTAAATTCTTTTGACCGACTTAATGCATCTAATTTAATTTTTTCAAGCTCATTGACTGTGAATTCAAAATTATCAGCAATCTCCGCTGAAGTTACCCCTTCGATGGAAACAGATTCCAGCCCTTGAGATCGGGCTGTTGAGGGTGTTGCGAATGTCGAAGCCGTTAACGCAATGGCAAGAAACGTCTTCTTCATTTGCAATTTAAATCTCTTCAGATTTTAAGGGGCAGTGGGTGCCCTGTCTGTATTGTCAGGATTTAAATATATCCTGCCTTTGTTTTAGTGGTACTAGCCCAGATTGCCCATTGCCTCTAAATTGGTGAATGTACAGTTTTCTTTTGGCATGACTCGACCCGCTGACCTTCAAGAGGTTGTTTTTTACGTTCCACTCTGGAAACGTGATGGTATTACTCTTGATCAATTCGATGACTATTGGTGTGATGTCCATGGTCCAGTCTGCGCACGACTTCCCGGTCAGATGGAATATTGGCAGTATCATCTCGACGTTTATGATGGTGGAATTTTCCCAGTTGTAGATGGAATTAACGTCAATACCATCCCCGATGATCAGTTTATGGGCATTGCTGAGTTGACCTTCTCCTCCGTCGAAGATCGTTCAACTTGGTTTAATGCATCCACTATCCTGATGGATGATGAGCATAATATCTTTAGTAAGGCCATTGGTTATACAACGTCTCTAGGCAATACTAAAACCTTGGTCAGTCGGATTTCGGATCCTTATCCCAACGGTTCTATCCCCGAACTTCGTTACCACGTTATGGTACGAAAGACCGACTCAACCTCTGTTGAAGATTTCCGCGCTTTCATGACAGATACATTCATGAAAGAATTAGCTGTCATGCCTGAGATTGTTCAGCTTAGGTATCATCTCTTCGATGAAATTGACCTGTCTCGGCCTGATGCACAGGGTGTGGAGCATGTTGAAAAAACTGGCAAGGACTATCATGCAGCTTTTGAAATTTCATTTAAAACGGCTCTTGATCGTGAAACTGTTTTTGCCAGTTCGGCATACCTTGATGTAATGGAAAAAGGTAGCGCATTGATTGACATGATCAAGCCTTGCCATGAACGGTTTACTGCTACTTTCGTCAGTGGTCATGCAATGACGCTGGCCGGAAAGCGTGGTTCTTCTGTTGCTCAGTTGATTACTGATCTTGGTGCGCTAAATCAAATCAGAGCTGACATTGATAACCTGATGCTTTCAAATAAGCTTTAAATTGGATTTGTGAAATGTATTTTTGGGGGGACTGAGAACTTATTTTCTCCCCCCCCCCTTTTTTTGACAAAAAAAAGCATAGGCCAAGAAACCTATGCTGAGATCTTTTATTGACTCAATCAGGACAGCTGAAGTCCAGTGCGTGATGCATCAGGGTAGACTCTCCATTCAAAAATCTTGTCTCCTTCAAATCTGTAGATGTCGGTACAAGGCACTTGAACGAATTGTTCTTGCTTTTTATTGACGTAATTGGCATCCATTTCAAGGATGACAGTGTTGCCATCTACGACCCAAAAACCTCTCTGGTTGTGACTGGTTAGCTTCAGAGTTTTGTAAATTTCAGTCAGCATTCCTGCGATATTGTTGGGTCCAACAACAGGGTCATTGGCGCCAATTTTGTAGAGTACTGAGTCGGTAAAGAAGGTCTTGAATGTTTCCCAATCTTCTTTATGGAGAGCAGCATACATTGCAGCAATCCTTGCGGGCAGGTCTACGCCATCGTTTGATGGGTTTGCTTCACTGCTTGGCTCAGGATCGGCAAAAAGTGGGGTTGCATCCATGAATATTTTCATTTCTTTGACTTTGTCATTTTCAATGACAATCGAATCGCAAACAGGGAGTGTATGAATCGTGCCATCCATCATTGTGTAATCGACAGTCATTTCTACATAAATATTTTCCTCCGTCTCACAAAAATCTAAAATATTATGTTTGACGGCCTTCACCCTTTTGAGAAACTCACCTGAAGTGTTGACAATACCTTGTGGGCCATGTGCTTCAGGGAAATTTCCAAATTTATATCGACAGTCGTCAGTGAAAAACTTCACAAAGTTGTTTACATTCATGGACTCGCCGGCCAGGAATGTCTGCTTGATTACCTCGATCTTCGAGCTCATGGTGACAAAATTGTTGTTGTGTTGGCCGACACGAATGGCTGCATAGCCTTAGCCGTGCCACCTCTAGTGTAACCAAATTTGTATACTTGCTCATCAGATCTGTGTTTGCTGACTTTTGCCATCTTTCTTCCTGACGTCCTTTTGCTTAATATTGAAGGCGATACAGATTCTCTTTGCGTTACTCTGAAACGGGATGGTTTCGTGGGGAAGGTAGCTCGGGAAGAGAACGACTAATCCTTTCTCAGGCTTGATATAGAGGGGATTTGTGCCAGTGAACAATAGAGCTCCTGCATTTTTTATTTTGTTGCCAGACCGAGGCGGTACGGAAAGATAAATTACTCCGGATAAAAATGAGTCAGTATGAGTATGTTTCTTTTGATAGCCACCGGATTGGAGAACAACGCCCCAGCCACTGATCTCAATGTCGCCGCCTTTTGCTTGAGTATATTTGGCATCGATTTGATCTTTAATTTTTTTCTTGAGAAGCTGTACAGCTTTGCTTTGCTTGTGCTTTAGAATTTCATGCGTTTGGTACCCGCCTGTTGTAGGTTTGGATGCCCTATTCCAGGTTAAAGTTTCATCCGCCTCGATCGTGTCGATTAGATCGTTAATCATTGAATCGCCTTTATCGATTAGTTCATGTGTGTGAACCAGTTGCGTTGGATCGCATCTATCGCCTATTGATAACTCTTTGAGTTGTTCTTTTGGCAATTCGCAGGCTGCTGCCAACCATTTGTATTCACTGACTGTATCCTTGATCTTGAACAGTAGATCTTTTGCTGATTGCCAATCCTTGTTTTCGATTTTTGAGAAATATTTTCCCAGGGGTAGGTTTTCTTTGCGAAGCTGTTGATCTATCTCCTTTTGAAGTGCTCTTGCCTCGGCCGTGTTGGCAAATGCTTGGTTTGCCTTGTTGAGATAGCTCTGAGCCGACTCTGCTTGGCCTATAGTTAACATGAATCGACTCATATTGTAGAGACCTAAAAATTTATTAGGCCTTATTTCCACAACGCGCTTATACAAGGTTTCTGCCATTTCGTAATTGCCTAATTCGGTTTCTGCGATCGCTAAGTTGGTTATTAGCTCTGGATTGTATGGATCTTCTTCGATGTACTGAATTAGTAGGTGTCTGGCTTTGGTGAGTTTATTTTCTTTTAGCAATATCGAGCTATGGATGGCTGCGGCGGTGGGGTGATATTTTTTGTCAATTACATGCTCAAGAATTTGAGAGGCAGTTTCGTTGTGGTTGGCTTGTATAGCAATTTCTGCAATTGCCATGGCTGCTTGCGAATCTTTTAAATAGCGTCCTTGACTGCTGAAATGTTTTTCAAACAGGTTTAATAGTTCGTTTTGCTTGCTCTGTATTACTTTAATGCGAATAATATTAGCAAATATGCCTTCGTTTTGTGGGTCATCTTTAAAGGCTTCGATAAAGAGCTTTTCTGCTTCTTCGAAACGTCCTGATTGTGCGGCCTTGACCGCTGCTTGATTTTTACTCATTTGTAAATCTAAAAAAAATGCTGGGCTTATTGCCCAGCAAAATCTAGGTTGAAATTTGAAGGTCAGACGACTTGAAACTCCTCATCGAGTTCAGCGTCTTTTAAAGACTCACTGATGACTTGATTTAGTCCGGACAGTTGAACGCTAAATTCAGCACCCCGCTGTTGTTTTGTGAACAGAAGATAGTTCCAACCTGTGTCGTCAACTGTCTTGAGATTTGTCATATCCAAGACAATTCCCTTGACCCCGGAGAGTCTCTCCAGC
>MDTB01241715.1_pt1 | contig 11483 bp, 9 predicted proteins | sample 811161 | NCBI WGS metagenome assembly MDTB01 (sample SAMN05326650, study PRJNA326480) | marine metagenome | isolation source: seawater | place: Mediterranean Sea | collected 2009
TATATCCTGTAAAAAATAATAACAAATTATTTTGTAATTTTTCCTTAGTGTCTTTAGAAATTTTCAATGATGAGACACTAACTTTACCACTTTTATTAATTCTAAAAACTTTAAGACCACCATAAGATGCAATAAATTGATCCTGTTTACCAACTGGTTCATTTAATTTATTTATTTCAATATCACATGCGTCTTCAGCTAATTTATATTTGCTAATTTTTTTATTATTAAATAAATACATACATTTTAAGAGAGAGGTTGTGAAACTGCCTGACGAACCTAAGCCTGTTCCTGCTGGAATTTCTGCTAATGTAGTAATCTCAATTCTTTTTGAGTTATGTTTAAATTTCTTCATTACTTCTCTAATTATTGGATGATTGATTTTGTTTATTGAGTTGGTTTTTTCTCTTTTTGAGTATTTCAAATAAATTCCATCAGCATATGGCTCTAATACAGATGAATAAACATATTTATTTATTGCTGCAGAAATTAAAAAACCTCCAAATTGATTATAATATGATGGAAGATCTGTGCCACCACCACCTAGAGTAATTCTTAAGGGACTTCTTGTAATTATCACAGTCTATTTATTTTTTCATAACATTTATCAACTATTTGCATATTCATATAGGCATCTTCCAAACCACAAGATACTCTTTTATTCAATTGAATGCTTTTTAAGAAATCTAGAAGTTCATTTTTCCACGAAATATCAATATTTGAGGAATAATTCCAAGTTTTAAGTTTTGGCTTAACTAATTTTTTACTCATCTTATAAAAACATAACTTTTCTTTACCGTAGCTACCACCAAGTCCACTAATCTCTAATTTTCCCTTTTTTCCAAATATTTCAAGAGAAAATTTATTTTTCCATTCAGTACATGAGGCATGCAAAAAAGCAACTCTATTATTTTTTGTTTTTAAAGTTAAAAAGGCATTATCTTCAACTTTTGACTTCCAGAAAAAACTTCTCAAAGTTGAATCTATTTTAGTAAATTCACCTAATATAATTCTTGATAAATCAATAATGTGTGAGCCTTGATCTATTAATTCTCCTCCTCCAGATATAAATTTATTCATTCTCCATTCTTTATGATAGTTTTTTCTAGCTCCATGTCCGTATCTTGATCTTACATACATTGGATCTCCAATTTTATTTTGTTTCAACATCTGTAAAGCTTTAAGGATAGAAGGGTGATATCTATGGTTATAACCGACTTGAATTTTTTGATTTTTAAATAAAGTATTTCGTTTTATTATTAATTTTTTTATTTTGATAGAATTGATAGCTGCGGGCTTTTCAACAAACACATGTTTCCTTGATTTTAAAGATATTAATATAAATTTTTCTAGATATCTGTGGGGAGTACATATAATTACAATATCACTATCTTTAATTAATTGTTTGTAGTTTTCATAAATTTTACAATTGAATTTTTTTGAAAATTTCTCTGATTTTTTTTTATCAATATCAAAACACCCTTGAATTGACTTTTTTGAAATAGTATTTGCCCTTTTATTCCCAATTAATCCACATCCTATAATTGCAAATTTAAAATTTGTTTTAATTTTATTTATCATTTTTGTCGAAAAATTTAAAATTTCTATCTCTTCCAGTTACTCTACGAATATTTCCTAGATCTGACATGCGTAAAACTTTTTTATTATTTGAAAATTTATTCCAGTTATCCCAAAGAACACTTATTAACTTACCAGAAATTCCATCGCTTTTTTTATGACAAAAAAACTCAATACAATCAATAATTTTTTTTATATCAGTACCTCCATTTTTTTTTTGAATTAAAGATTTTTTATAAAATGATCTACCAACGGTTTCTGGATTTTCGCTAAGTACTTCGTCAAGCATTCTCGTATTTATTGGTCCAGGTGCTATTGCATTTATATCGATTTTTTCTGATACTAGTTCTTTTGAGATATTTTCAACAAATCTAACAATTGCAGCTTTACTTGTTGCGTATGCAGAAAAATATGGCAATGGACTAGCAGCTCCACCACCAGACATCTGAATAATTTTACCTTTTTTATATTTTTTGAAGTGTGGAATAATCTTTTTAATTAAATAGATTGATCCAAAGAGATTTATTTCAATAGTTTTTTTAAAATCTTTCCAAGAAAGATTTTCTATTTCACCTTTTGGGCCGTAAATACCAGCGTTATTTATTAAAATATCAATTTTCTTAACTTTTGTAAAAATTTTCTTAAAAAATTGATCTACATGTTTTGAATTTGATATATCACATTTCTCAATAATTATAATCTGTTGACTTTTGTTTTTAAAAAATTTTCTCAAATTATTAAATTTACTTTTGTTTCTTGCACAAACTATAATATTTGCTCCCAAATTGTAAAAATGTTTAGCAAGTTCTAAACCAAGACCTTGGTTTGCGCCTGTTATTAAAATATTTTTTTTTATGAAATAATTCTTACTAACTGGCATATTCTAATGATTTATATTTTAAATTATTTTTTAAACAATCTTTTTTGTAAAAGTTATTTATATCAATGATAAGACTTTTTTTTTTAAAAAATTTTTTAATTATATCAAAAGGATAATTATCATTGAAAATTATAATTATATCAAATTTTTTATTATTTGAATGAGCCACAAAATTATCTCTTATTTTTTCAATTTCAGGTGAGTTATTCCATAAATAATCATCATAAATTTTTACATTAAAATTTTTATTTAACCTTTTAAAAATTTCATATGGAAATGATCTCCTTAAAGTTGTAGTTCCTGAAGTATAGCTTAATCCAATTTGTAAGATATTTTTTTTTTTAAATTTATTTCTTTTTTAATAATAGTTTCGAACCAATTTGAATGTATCATATTACTTTTTAATATCGATTTGAGTAAAACATTATTAGAGTAATTTTTTTTTGTTGAGTTAATTAAATAATTAATATCTCTTGCAAGGGTTCCCCCTGAAAAAGGATTCCCTGGTCTTAAATATGCTTTTAAACTAATTCTCTCGTCAGTTTTGACACATTTTTCTAAATCTTTAAAAGAAACATTATGTTCTTTTGCAATTGAAGAAATTTCATTAATTAATGCTATTGAGCTAGCAAGATAACTATTGATGACATGCTTTGTCATTTCTGCAGTTTCGATACTAACAAAATGTTTTTTTGCTTTAATTCCTTGGAGAACTTTATTTACAATTCTCTTGTCTGATGATTTTCTAATTCCAACTACAAAATTTGAAGAATTAAGAAAAATTTTTAAACTATTTCCCAATCTTAAATTCTCAGGTATATAAACAAATCTTAAATTTTTTTTTAATTTAAAATTTGCATATACTTCAAACTTCTTAATTGATCCTATAGGTATTTGTGTAGAAATTATTACTAATGTATCTTTGGATAAATAGTTTACAACTTTCTTAAAATTTGAAAAAGTATAATCAAAATTACTTAGATCATTTTTATCAATTTGTGCGTCATAAGTAATCCAAACTACTTTAAATTCTTTTAGCATGTTAAAATCACTATGAAAAAAAATATTTTTTTTTAGATTTTTATTAATTGTATTCTGTATTTTTTTTTCTGAAACAGGTAATTTTTTTTTATTGAAATTTTCAATTATTGTTTTTTCATCAAAACAATGAATTTTGTGCTTTTTTAAGGAGGAAAGTCCTGTACTTATAACAGTTCCTAAATGCCACAATCCTATAACTGCTAAATTCATTTTATTTGAAAAGCCATCTATTTTGATTAAAAAATTCTATAGTTTGTTTGATACTTTCTTCTATTGATATTTTTGGCTTCCATCCAATTTTTCTGATCTTAGTTGTGTCTAAATATATTTTTGGACTATCACCAATCCAACCTCTATCACCTCCTTTGAAATAAATCTTAGGGTTTAAATTAAGAATTTTCAAAATTGTTTTTATGGAATGGTTTACAGTAATAAATCTATCTGTTCCTAAATTATATATTTCAACGGGATTTTTATTTCTGTTAATTGACATTAATAATGCATCAATACAATCATTAATATTTAAGTAAGATTTTTTTTGCAAACCATTACCCAAAACATTTAATTTTTTTTTGTTAATTAATAATTGTTTATAAAAATCAAAAAGATGACCATGTGAATATCTTTTTCCCATTATTGAAACAAATCTAAATATAGTAGCATTAAACCCAAATCCTGAAGAATAAGCTTGAATAAGGCCTTCGCAAGCTAACTTAGAGCTACCATATAACGACGTTTGCACTGGAAACATATAATTTTCTTTTGTAGGAAAAATTTTAGGCTCTCCATATATAGAACCTGTTGAGGCAAATATTATTTTTTTAATTTTATTTTTCCTCATTGCTTCCAAAACATTGTGAGTGACGATGGTGTTTTGCTCTAGGTCTTTCTTTGGATTAAAAAATCCATTTTTAACATCAGCATTAGCAGCTAAATGAAATACAATCTCATTATTTTTGAAATAATTATGTAATTTTTTTTCTTTGAATAAATCAATTTTAAAGAATTTGAATTTTTTTTTAAGTTTTAATTTTTTAATAAAATTTAATTTTCCTGTACTTAAGTTATCTATACCAGTAACAAAATAACCTTTTGATACCAAAGTTTCACTGAGATGACTACCAATAAAACCAGCACAACCAGTAACTAAAACTCTTTTTCTTTTCATACAAAAATAATTAATTTGAATTTTAACAATGAACAACCTTTATGATTCCTTTTCGTCAAAATTATATTTTTTATCAATTATAAAATTTGGTCTATCCTTAACTTCATCATATATACGACCAATGTATTCACCTAATAAACCCAATCCTAATAATTGAATTCCTGAAAAAAAAGTAATCATTAAAATAGTTGAAGATAAGCCTGGTGTAATTTGTGGATTGGTGATTTTTTGGTAAATATAATAAACACCAATTAAAAAGCTAATTATTGCAAAAATAAATCCAGTTATAGACATAAGGAAAAGAGGTTTTGAGCTAAAACCAACTATTCCATTAAATGCAATTCTAAGTGAACCAAAGTATTTATTATATTTACTTTCTCCATCTTTTCTTTCATCTCTTTCATATTCAATGAAAGTTTGTTTATAACCAACGTACGCGACTAATCCTCTCAAAAACGCATTTGTTTCTTTTAATTCTTTTAATTGATTAATTATTTTTTTTGTTATAATTCTATAATCACCAGTATCTTTAGGAATTTTTACATCACTTATTTTTTCTATAACCCTATAACCAAATTTTGAAATTATTTTTTTGAAAAATGTTTCACCTTTTCTTTTAATTCTTTTTGCATACACCACATCATTTCCATCCAAAATTTTATTATACATTTCTAACATTAATTCAGGAGGATCTTGAAGATCGCAATCAATTATTACGCAAATATCTCCATTTACGTTGTGTATTCCTGCCATTGTTGCTGAAGGCTGGCCAAATCTTCTCGACAATACTATTAGTTTAATATTTTTATTTTTTTCTATGTTATTTAAGATTATATTTTCTGTATTATCATCCGAAGGATCAAGTACAAATATTATTTCATAATCTAGATTAATTTTTTTAAGTGTTTCAGTTGACCTTTCTAAAAAATTTTCAATATTATTCTCTTCATTAAATACTGGCACAACAACCGAAATTTTTTTTATCATTAATTAAAAATTTTCTGTTTTTTATATGTATTGATTCATTTTTATAATTTATAATAATACGATCTCTTTCACATCTTACTCTTATTTTTTGATAATAGAATATATGAAATTAAGTATATAAAAATATATAAGATCACTAGAGAAGCTAGGTAAATACTCTTATTATAAAACAAATAAGTACATATAAAGTTGGGTATTAAAATAAGAATAAGTATAAATCCTGTTAGACTATTTTTATAATTTGAGGGAATATTTTTGAATGTTAATTCTACATGGCTAAATATTAACGTATGTAAGTGCAGTTTATCAGGCAAAAATGTGGGTTTTTTTCTTATTAATCTTCTTAAAATCGTAAATAAATTCTCTATAGCAGGGTACCATAAAAGTGAAACTGCAATTAAAGGTGATATCTCTTTATTAAAATTTAACATACTTAGAAGCAAATATGAAATTAAAATTGAAGAGACATAAATTCCATTGTCTCCCAAAAAAGACTTTCCAAAAAAGTTTGAAATGTAAAAAACAAAAAAAACTAATAAAATATCGTTTAAATATAATTGATTACTGGTTTTGATTAAAATTAAATTTAAAGTTAATAGTATAAGTAAAATATAACCAGAAACTAAACCATTAACTCCATCCATAAAATTAAACCCGTTTAACAACGTAATTATACAAAACACAGTAAACAAAAAACTATTTACTTGATTCTGTATTATCAAATCCAGAAAATCTATGGTTGTTCTATATATTAATATTTCTTGATTAATAAAAACTAAACAAAGAATAATAAATAGCTGACAAACTATTCTTAGTTTTGGCGTAAAATTTTTTTTTATATCTGAAAGTACTCCTAAAATTAATATTAATAATAAAAAAATAAAAATATTTAATTTAAATAATACTTCTAAGCTTAAAATTGATAATAATATTAAGCTAAAAAATAAATAAATACCACCTGATAGAGGTGTGCCTGGTTTTTTTTCAATTTTATGAAAACTCTCATCTGGATTGTCGATTAAAAATTTAAATTTTCTTAATAAAAAATTTATAACTAATAAAATTATAAAAAATAATATTATTTTATAGTACATATTTTTTAAAAAATTTAATTACTATTCATTAATAAATATAAAGTTATTTTTCTCAAGGGCCAGTTTACAATCTTTAGCGTCTTTATTTAACTTATTAAGATTTAATAGTTTTAAGTTCAAATAAGTATTTATTATATAATCATCTTTATTTAAAGAAACTTTTTTACAATTTTTTAATTCTTCATAACTAATAGAACTCCAATTTATTTCTTTTTTTAAAGATGAATTTAATATTGATGGGAAGCTATCATATTTGCCAATACCATAATTGAAGACAGTGAATTTATACAAACAAAAAAAACTGATTAAAAAAATATAAAATATATTTATTTTTTTTTTTCTAAAATCGATTGAAAAAAATATAAATAAAAATGGGAATAAAAAAGTATAAAATTTAATTATTGACCAATAATTATTATTTAAGAAAAGATAAGTTAACATTATAAAAAATATTATTAAAAAATAAATAAAAATTTTTTTTAGATTATTTTTGACAGATAAAATATGATTTAAGTTCTTAAAAATAATGTTTATTAAATAAATGCTCAAAAAAATTAGAATAATTAAATTAAAAATTAATTGAAAACTACTAACAATTTTACCTGGCATTAAAAAATATAATCCGGATAGTGACGGAAGTATGTTTAGATAGATGAAATAGTATTTCTCTGCAAAATGACTCGTATGAATAAACTTAATTATTTCATCTTTTTTATAAACATTTATATAAGATTTTATTTCCTCTACAAAAATATCATTCAAAACAAGATTTTCCTTGCCAAAAATAAAACTTCCAAAATAACCCCACCAATCATTTAATCTTAGAGATTGGTTTAATTGTGAAAAAAGTAAGTACTCATAATTTGTTGCATACGATGGAATTGTTAAAAATACAAAAAGTAAACCAGCTATGGAAACATTAATTAATTCTTTTTTACTAATAGTTTTAAATTTTGTAAAAAAAATAATTAAATAAAGAATTGCAGGTATAAAGAAAATTTCTGGATAAATTATAAAGAGTGCAGCTGCTACTAAACTTATTAATAAATAATTTTCTTTTAAATTCTTTTTTATATCCAAACTAAAAAATATTTTTACTAGAAATATTAAAAGAGGTATCGATGCATAATGAGATAAAGCATCAATTTCAAAAATATAAACATTCCAAAAAGAAAAGATAAATAAAAAAGATAAAAATAGTATTTTGCTGTTTTGATTTTTAAAAAAAAATTTTTTTAAAAAATTAAATAACGATAAAAAAATTATAATAGAGATAAAACATTTAAAAAGATAGTAAGAGTAGAATGAGGTAAATTTCAAATTTAAAAATAATGATAACAAATAATGAACAAGAGGTCTGCCAGTAGTAATTCTCTTGATATTTTCGAACTCATTATATATAACGGGAAAGTTTTGATAAATTACATCATTAAATGAGTAATTTTTGAATAACAAACCTGAAATCAAATAACTTGAACTATCCCAATAGTTACCTCTAAAAATATAAAATTGTTCTCCATAAACAATTCCTGGAAATAAAATTGTTAAAATTATTAAATTAATAAAAATATTTTCTTTGGTTAAAAAAAAAAAAAATACGTAATTTTTCACGTTAAAAATAAATAATATTAAAGAGATAATTAATAAAGAATTGATAATATTAATCTCTAACCTTAAAAAAAAATAAAAATAATAACTAAAAAGTATAAATATTGAATATCCAATTATGATTTTACTAGATGAGCTGAATTTTAGCTTAAAAAATTTTTCGAATACTGAAGAAATAGAGTGAAAATAAAATAAAGATATATTGCAAACAATTAAACTTAATATTAACTTAAGCATATTATATAGTTTTTTTTAAACTTAAATTTATATGGCAAATCATATGATCGTTAATAATATATACTTTAGCCTTTTATTTAAATATTAATTAAAAAAGATTAAATAATTATTAAATAAAATTGAATCATAAAGTAATGAGAATACTATTATTTATCTTAGTTCCTGTAATTTTGATAGTAACAGTAATTACTGAACTATATTTGAAAAATTTAGGATTAGGTGATCCAATTAGGTATGATTCTAACATTTTATATGGATATTCACCTAAAGCTAATCAGAAAAAAAAACGAATTAATGATGCAACTGTTACCATTAATGATTTGGGACTTAGATCAATAAATAGTTGGAAGACTAATGATAAAAGAAAGATTGTTTTCCTTGGAGATAGTGTGACTTATGGTGGAAGCTATATTGATGATAAAGATTTATTCTCACATAAAGTTTGTGAAAAATTAGATCAATTTCTATGTGGAAATGCAGCAGTAAATTCTTATGGTGTTTACAATACAGTAATGAGATCTAAGTTTGATGAGAGAATTCAAAGTGCTAATATTTTTATATATTTATTTCCACCAGATGATTTTTTAAGAGATTATAGAAATTCAAAAACTGCGCATTTTTATCTTAACAAAAAAAAATATTTCTTACCGGCTATAACTGAAGCTATTAATTTTATAAGTATAAAGTATGACCTTAATAATTATATTTCAAAATTTAATGATACAAAAGGTAAAATAAGTGATGATTATAAATTTATTGATTATTCCATAAAAATTTTAAAAAATGAAATTAATGCCAAAAAAAATAAAAATAAAACTGTTTTAGTTTTTTTAAGTAACAGAAAAGACGATAAGTTTTTTAAAAGAAATTATAATAATTATATTAAAACGCAACTTAAAAAAAATAAAGATATTTATTTTTTAGATGATACCTTAACAAAAGATATATTCTTTTATGATGATAGCGTCCATTTAAGTAAAAAAGGACATGATGTGGTTTCTATGAAAATCTTAACTACACTAAGAAAATTAGGTCACTCTAAATAAGATTTAAATTCCTCTTGAAAACTTTCTATGATATTTAAAGAAATTAAGTGCATACCTAGATTATTAAAATGACAGCAATAATCCCTATAAAGCTTATTCGAATTATCTTTAAATAAATACCTCAAATCTAATTTATTTTTTGCTTTTAAATTTTCTATCCTCAAAGTTCCATAATAATTAGATATTATATTTCCATACTTGGGATAGATCAAAAGAGCCTGTTCCTCTTTTGTGAGTATTTTAGACTTTTCCAAATATAGATTAGGTTGCAAAATATGTAAGTATAAAGAATTTTTATTTTTTGAAAATTCAAAAATTTTATCAGATGAGATCTTCCATATTTTTTTTGATATATCTATAGCTTCGTCATAATCTTTTTTTTTATACTTTGTAATTGTTGAAAAACGTGTGCCAGAATTTTTATTTGCACCTTCTAAAGAAAAATGACATTTTCTAATATTATACAGATCAAAAAATTCAAATATTGGTAAATATGAAAATCTATTTACTCTTATATTTATATCATCAATACAATCGAATGATGAATTAAAAGTAGATATTAGTCTTGAATAATTTCTGGGATAAATTAAGTGATCATTAATGGCATAGTTTTCACTTAGTGTTAATGCCAATTCATTAAAACCATCAAGATTTATTATTATATCAAATTTTAGTTCTAGAAGATCTAAGTAGTATAATTTAAATAACTGTTGTGGTTGTTTTCCTCCGTCAATTGCTGCATTATAAACTCTAAACTTATTTGTTTCAAAGAATTTATTTAAATTTTTTTCAAAAATATCTTTATTGTTTAAATCATAATCTTTAAATTTTACATTATCATTAGAGTTGTTGTTTGATAAATGTTTTGCTACTGACCCTCCTAAAATTAAAACCTTAACTTTTTTATTGGTATTAATATTATCAGATTTATTGACGAAAAGTGGCTCTTCATTCAATAAATTTTTCGAGCCAAAATTTTGCTTAACGCCAATTCCAAAAAAAGGATGTGGATACGTAGTTTTTATAGCAGATTTTCTAAATCTTTTTTTAAATTCTAAATATTCATTTGAATAAATATTTTTTTTAGTAATAATTTTAATTGATACAAAACTAATGACATTTAATAAAAAAAATAAAAATAAAACCAGTGTTGAGTAGAAGAGAAATTTTTTATTTAACATACATTATTGGTATTTAACTTTAAATAATATAAATTTTCACTTTAAAATACTTTGATATAAATTTATATACTCTTTAGATATTTCCTTAACACTAAATTTAGTTGGATTTGGTATATTTATTTTCATGTTATTTTTATTTAAATTATTTTTGACCCATAAAATTGCCTTATAATAATCATTATCTTTAACTACATAACCATTAGATTTATCTTTAATAATTTCTTCTGCTGAATTATTATTATTTGAAATTACTGGTGTATTACACATTAAAGATTCTACTAATGTTTTACCAAATGCCTCTTCTTTGGCGAAAGATAAATATAAATTCGCAGAGGAATATAATTTTCTTAATTTATTTTTGTCATTTATAAATCCATAATTTTTCATATTAGAAAAAGAATTATAATATCTACCAAATGATACAAAAAAATAGTCTTTATTAAATTTATTCATAATATTAAGTAATTGTGAGTTATCTTTTAATTTGTCATTTAATTTTTGAGAGCCAATCAGTATTATAAATTTGTCTTTAGGCAAATTTAATTCTTTTCTACTATCAATTAAGTCTGAAGGGAAAAAAACTTTTTCATCTATACAATTATAAATTTGGGTTATTTTTTGATTTTGCAATAATTTACTTTTTTTTATTTCATTTTCTAGCCA
>MDTB01016416.1_pt1 | contig 11482 bp, 6 predicted proteins | sample 811161 | NCBI WGS metagenome assembly MDTB01 (sample SAMN05326650, study PRJNA326480) | marine metagenome | isolation source: seawater | place: Mediterranean Sea | collected 2009
CGAACTCTTCGATTTGGCAGACCGCTCGCTGGAAAGCGGCGCGTCCGTCACTTTTAAGCTGACCTTTTCAGCAGCGACTAGCGATTATGCGCCGATACGGATTGATAATTTTGCGGTAACTGCCGGTGCCACACCGCCACAAGCGCCGCAACCGCCAGTTGGACTGGTTGTATCGCTTGATAACCTAGCCAACGACTCTTCACTGGCTCTCGAAAGTGAAGCCGAGGGTTTTTCCGGTACTCTGGATAAAGTCTCCGGACAAGATAATCCATCGCAGGGTTGGGGCAATTGGGATGGCGGCGGTCTCGGGAGTACCGATGGTACATTCGGCACATCCACATCGGGAGCTGATGCTTCTGCCAACAGTACTTGGTTCGTGAACCAAAATAATTGGGAACGAGATAATGAAGCGGGATCAAACCCATCCGTCACAATGACCGTGAGCAACAATAGCACTGTTTCAGCAGAGCTGGATGGCTTCCACTTTGATGCTTACCGGGCCTTCCCCAGCTCACCAGGCGGCTCATGGACGCTCTCTGTTCAAGCAGGTGGTGGTATCAGTGCTGGCGTGGTCAGTTCAGGTACGATTGCGCACAATTCGGCTGACGGCACGGAGAGGCAACTCCCAGCGAATACGGGTGCCGACTACCGTGATGTTACCGCATTTCTCTTCAATTTGGCTGATCGCACTCTCGCAAGTGGAGAGTCGGCAACCTTTGAATTAAGCTTTTCTGCCGGGACTGGTTCTTCTCAAATACGGATTGATAATTTTGCAGTGACTGCCGGCGGTGTGCAACCGGTACCGGGGCAGTTTAGCTTTGATGATCCGGATGGAAATCTTGTAGGGGCACTGAGCAATGAAGGATCCGTATTCTATACGCTGCCTGGATTGACCTCTTCGCAGGCAACGATGGCTACCTATGCAACGAATGGTTCGGGACAAGCCGTTTACACGAGGGTGGGCGAGTCCGGCCCCAGCGGCAATGCTCCGATCAGTCCATCGTGGACATCGGGAAAATATTACATTCGATATGACTTCTCAGGTACGAGCTTGAGTACTTCTGGTAGCGAAAAAAGGTTTCTTGAGTTTGCCTTCAAGGGTGTCGTTACGCCGACTCCGGATCGGATCGGATTCCGTTTAGCGCGCTTTAATGATCGACTCAGTATTTATACCTTCGAGTCAAATGTTGAATATGGCACCGACCAAGTTAACCATTCACACCCGGCTTATTCGACACTTATCGATAGCGACGGTATCAGCGTCGTCTTTGCCATTGACCTGGATAATCGTCTGTTCGAGCTCTATACGGATGATAATTTCTCGGGCACCTACACGCTACGCGAAAGCCAGTCATTCCTCGATGCCAGTACGTTGACGGAAGTTTCGGCAATGTCGTTATGGGACAATTCATTGTCCATCGGTGATACCGTTACCATTGAACAGGTGTTGATCTCGGATACCATGGCGGATGTTATCTCCGGAAGTCCAATTATACCAACTGTGAGTGATGTTGTTGTTAAAGACAGCGCGCTGAGCGGAAACGTATTTAGCGCAACTATTACGAGCAGCACGAATGTAGACGTCTACAAGTTTACTGACTTGGAAGCATGGTATGACGGACAGCCAGTTGTGACCGATTTAGCACCCGGATCCGGAGTGTCTCTGGATACGAGCGCTTCCCAGAGCAAAGCGTTTTACATTGTTATACCTGAGGGGAATCCGTTCCCATAGGTCTTATTCGTTACGGATTTAGTGAGCACTCTCGCAGGGAACCGAAGTTTGTTTCCTGCGAGAGATGCTTAACCGGTGGATGTATCCCTTATATTTAAGTATCTTCATCCCAATGCTATCTATGGTATTTCTCTTGGGTACGTTATCAACTTCCGGTAATAGGCAGGCAATCGTGCAGTATTTATTGCCAGGCAATAAATGCTACAGACTTGTATCCCGAGCACGCGTTGTTGTAAACTGAATCTGTTCTATACCTCCTTATGGTTAATTATATAAGGATGCCTCTTAACGTTCCTCATCTCTGACTATGCAGAATACAAAAACCGTCCCCGTAATTCCCAAGAAGTTTCTAGTTTCATTTATCTTAGTCACTTGTCTCTTTTCCCTCTGGGGCTTTGCCAATGACATCACAAATCCGCTGGTTGCTGCCTTCAAAGACGTCTTTGTTATAAACAATGCGCAAAGCAGCTGGGTGCAAATGGCCTTCTATGGCGGCTACGGGACTATGGCGATTCCGGCTGCTCTCTTTATCCGCCGATTCTCTTACAAGGCGGGCATTCTCCTGGGGCTCGCACTCTACGCTGCGGGTGCTTTGATTTGTGTGCCGGCCGCTTCCATGGCCAGTTTCAATCTCTTTCTCTTCGCTCTCTACATCCTGACCTTTGGATTGGCTTTTCTCGAGACGACTGCGAATCCTTATATTCTCTCGATGGGCTCGCCGGAGACCGCTACGCGACGCCTTAATCTGGCGCAGGCCTTTAACCCGATTGGCTCGCTTACTGGTATGACTATAGCCAGTCTCTGCATCCTCTCCAACCTGCAAGTCGAAGAGTTCCGTACTGATTTTAACGCACATCAAGTCGAGCAGGGAAGCACTCAAATTGTAGAAAGTGCAGAATATACCGTACTTCCAATTTTTCAGTCAAAAGCTAAGGAGCGAGTCAATGACCCGGTTCTCGGCGAATATGTGGCAAACAATGGAGATGTCTCCCTCGGTGAAGCTCTGGGTGATTACAAGTCGGGCCAGCTGACTACGTTTATGGGCAAGAGCCATGCCGAACTGCAACAGCACGATCTGAAGATTGTTTCCACGCCTTACATGATCATCGGCTTTGTCGTTATCGGTGTGATGGTTCTATTTCTGGTCACAAAGCTACCGCATACCGCTTCACCCGACGATGAGCGGGAAAACTCGAGCTTGAGCGAAATTCTTGCTCGTTTGTCTAGTAACCCTCTCTATCTCGGCGGCATCATCGCTCAGACCTTTTATGTGGGTGCGCAAATCATGTGCTGGACTTTCATTATTCAGTACGCGCAGGAGAACCTAGGGATGGATAAGGCGACCGCACAGAATCATAATATCGGTGCCATGGTCATCTTCCTCTGCAGTCGATTTATTTGCACTTTCTTCCTTCGTTTTGTCAGCCCGGGTGCATTACTGGCTACCCTTTCTTTGGCTGCTATGATCGCCACCCTTGGCGCCATCCACCTCGAAGGCATGACTGGGCTCTATTGCCTGATGAGTATCTCCGCTTGTATGTCTCTGATGTTCCCGACGATCTACGGCATTGCCCTCGACGGCTTGGGCCCCGACGCCAAGATCGCATCTGCTGGGCTGATTCTGGCGATCGTTGGCGGCGCCTTTATGCCACGTCTACAGGGTGGCATTATGGATATGGAAACTTTTCTCGGCACCTCCGGTGTCCGTGGTTCCTTCTACCTGCCTTTACTCTGCTTTATCGTTATTGCAGCGTATGCCTTGTTTACAGTGCGTCAGCATGCGAAACATAAAATGATCCAGTAAATTAAACTGGGAAGCTCTTCTGGGCAATTTGTTGCGAGAGCATTAGTAGCAATTTGCTCAGTTTGCAAAAATTCATACTTTGCTACAAAATTCACACACAAAAATGTGTGTATTGCTATAGTGCCTCATATTGAATACTGTATATTGTTTAGTTTGTCTGAATTCTGTGTGCCCGCTGCCCGCTTTTCGGTAGCCTTATCTTTGCCATTTTATGCATCCTCATAATCAATTACTTCGACTGTCATTTGTGCTGCTGCTGTCGGCTTCCAGTCATTCACTTTTGGCACAATCCAGTCTGGATTCAGGCATTAAAAGTCACCTAAACGTGGAGGCAAAGGAAGTCTACCAGCCAACATGGGAGTCGCTGGATCAACGGAAAACACCCGACTGGTATGCCGATGCGAAGTTCGGCATCTTTATTCATTGGGGTTTATATTCCGTTCCTTCTTTTGCTCCAAAAGGGAACTACGCAGAGTGGTACTGGCATGCTCTGGCCGGCGATCAAACCGGTAGGCATCAGGCTTCGATCGGCAATTCCGTTACTACGCAGGCTTTCCACAAGCGCGTGTATGGCGAAGATTTCTTATATGAGGATTTTCGCTCTCTCTTTACCTGCGAAATGTTTGAACCCGCGCAATGGGCAAAAATGTTTAAGCGAAGCGGCGCGCGCTATGTGGTTCTGACTTCGAAACACCACGACGGCTATTGCCTTTGGCCAAACAAGGAAGCGTCGAAAAGCTTTGGTATTCCCTGGAACTCGGTAGAGTCTGGTCCAAAACGTGATCTGGTTGGCGATTTGACCGATGCAGTGCGTGCGGAGGGTCTAAAGATGGGGCTCTATTATTCGATTTGGGACTGGTTTAACCCCTATTGGCCAGAGGGCGATCAACCAACCCGACGTGGAAAAGCCTGCAATGACGAGACGTTGGCAAAGTATATTCACGAAGTGATGTACCCACAGTTTAAAGAGATGGTCGAAGACTACGCACCGGCGGTCATTTTTTCCGATGGTGACTGGTGGATGGACGATGAAAAATGGCAGACAAAACCGTTGCTTGCATGGCTCTTTAATCATGCACCCAATCCTGACGAAGTCATCATCAATGACCGTTGGGGAAAAGTAAGAGGCAAACATGGCGACTATTTTACAACCGAGTACGGCTCCGGCTTTGAAGACCCAAGCGTACTCTGGGAGGAGAACCGGGGAATCGGAAAGTCCTTTGGTTATAATCGCTTCGAGTCTTATGATGACTACAACTCAGGCGAACTATTGATCTACATGCTCTGTGATATTGTCTCTCGCGGTGGCAATTTTCTTTTGGATATAGGTCCAACTGCGGATGGTCGGGTGCCGGTCATTATGGAGGATCGTCTCATCCGGATCGGTCAGTGGTTGGAAATTAATGGTGAGGCCATTTACGGAACACGCCGCTGGAAGAAGGACTGCCAATGGAGCGAGGGTGAGATCATTGCGTATACAAAGAAAGAGTTTCACAAAGGGATACCGGATCCAATTATTGAAATGGCGAAATACCCGCGTCCTGGTCAGGCCCGAAAGGAATGTTATTTCACGGCTAAAGATAACTGCGTCTATGCTCTAGTGACCAAAGTGCCAGTAAATGGTGTTTTTACGATCAAAGGCCTCCAACTGAGTAAAAATTCCACAGTTTCTCTACTCGGCATGGAAGGCGAATTGAAAGCCAAAAACAGCAAGGGTGGGGTCTCGGTCATGCTTCCGGGGCATGCCGCTCAGTCTTTGTTCAGCCAACCCGTATTTGTCCTGAAACTAACTGATACTAAAGACAGTTGAATTAGGCAAGTGAGTGCCTCATTACGATTCCTTATCACAGTAAACCAGATTTAGAATAAACACTATCAAGCAGTACTGTTAAGAATACTTCTGATATGACAGAAAAAAACAATCACGACTTTACCATCGACGCAGAGGGGATCGACCCAAATGCAGTGCCCAGCTATACGCTAAATAATGGTGTTCGTATTCCTTCAATCGGACTGGGCACGTTCGGCTCTGACCATGTTACCGCTGAAACAGTCGCGGATGCTGTAATTGGTGCTGCTGAATATGGGTATCGTATGTTTGACTGTGCCAGCGTCTACTGTAACGAAAAGGAAATCGGTCAGGCCCTACAGGTCATTCTAAATGGCGGCGTGCCGCGTGAAGAATTATTTATCACGTCGAAGGTCTGGAATAATATGCACGGCAACGGACAGGTGATTGAATCCTGCAAGCAGTCTTTGCAGGACCTACAACTCGATTATTTGGACCTATTCTTGGTACATTGGCCCTTTCCCAATTCGCATCCACCAGGCTGTTCGGTGGATTCACTAAATCCCGAGGCAAAGCCCTACATTCATCAAGACTACATGCAAACATGGGATCAGATGCAGCAACTGGTAGCCATGGGCTTGGTCCGTAGTATTGGCACATCGAACATGACCATCGCCAAGTTGGAATTAATGTTGCCTGATTGTTCAATCAAACCGGCAGTCAATGAAATGGAAAATCACCCGCACTTCCAGCAGCCGGAGCTATTCGATTATTTGATAAAGCATTCGATTCGTCCGGTCGGTTTTTGTCCACTTGGATCGCCTGGTCGTCCGGAGCGTGACCGCACGCCGGATGACAGTGTCGACATGGAAGATCCGGTTATTGTGCAAGTAGCTCAGGCTCATGGGATTCACCCGGCCGCAGTTTGCCTCAAATGGGCGGTCCAACGCGGTTTGATCGTCATTCCGTTCTCGGCCAAAAAGAGAAATTTTGCGTCCAATCTGGCCTGTCTGACAAGTGATCCGCTGACTGATGAAGAAATGAGTCGGATTGCAGGTATCGATAAAAAATGTCGCTTGGTAAAAGGGCAGGTCTTCCGCTGGAGAGAAGACCAGAATTGGGAAGACCTCTGGGACGAAGATGGAACGATCGCAAATTAATTGACTGAAAATAAAGTATATCATGACTGAGATTCCTGCCACTATGACGGGTGCCTACCTGCCCGGAAACGGTACCGTTGCCTACAAAGAATACGATATTCCACAGCCCGGACCGGGTGAGGTTTTGATCCGCACAAAGGCATCTACGATTTGTGGGTCTGATATTCGCTGCATCTACTGCGAGCACGTGGGAAAAGGCCCTGAAGGTTATCAACCGGAGACCATCGCCGGCCATGAACCATGCGGAGAGATTGTGCAATGCGGGCCCGGCATGCGTCGCTTCGGTAAAGGAGACCGCGTAATCGTCTACCATATATCCGGTTGTGGGATGTGTAATGATTGTCGACGCGGTTATATGATTTCCTGCACCAGCGATGAATATCGCAAAGCCTACGGCTGGCAACGCAATGGAGGGATGGCACCCTATTTGTTGGCCGAAGAAAAGGATCTTGTCGCCCTGCCGGATGCACTAAGTTATACCGATGGTGCCCAAGTCGGTTGTGGTTTTGGTACTGTCTACGAAGGTCTGGAAAAAATTGGTATATCCGGTAATGACGCCGTACTGATTACTGGCTTGGGTCCGGTAGGATTAGCCGCTGCAATGCTCTGTCGCGCATTGGGTGCTTCTAAAATCATTGGCATCGAGGCGGTGCCCGATCGTATTGAGAATGCCAAAACACTAGTCTTACGTAAGGATAGTGGAATCAAGCTCTTTGATGCAGTGCTCCCCGCAGGCCCAGACAACGTAGCTGAGGTGCACGCCCTGACCGGCGGTATGGGTTGTGAAAGGGTTGTTGAGTGCTCCGCGCATCCGGCTGCTCGGCTTACCGCGGTACAAGCCGCGCGCAAGTGGGGAAAAATTGTTCTAATCGGGGAGGGCGGTTTGATGAGCCCGGATTTCGCACCTAGTCGGGACATGATTCACGATCAGAAAACTCTTTTCGGCAGTTGGGTCACGAATATCTGGCGAATGGAGGAACTGGTCGAGCGGCTGGTTCGCTGGAACATTCATCCGAGTGATCTGATTACCCATCGCTTTTCTCTGGAAAAGGCTCCGGAAGCCTATGAGCTGATGCATAGCGGACGCTGCGGAAAGGTCGCCATCTGTTTCGACGGGGAAGTTTGATCAATCTCACTCCAAAGGGGCAGAGATAGTCGAACTCAGTAGCTAGCGCTTTCTCTTAAAGCGTAGGGGACGCTGATGCATGCCTGTGTCGACCGCTTAAAATGAAATCACTCAGGTGGGTCGATCCACTTGCCCTGAAAACGGATAAGTTCGACCAGTCGTTCTAGTGCCTCTTCTGAAGGCACGTTGTACTGTACACACTCCTTGCCAACATAGAGATTGATTTTACCGGGAGCCCCCCCGACATAGCCAAAATCCGCATCGGCCATTTCGCCCGGGCCGTTAACGATACAGCCCATAATAGCAACGGTTACACCTTTGAGATGACCGGTACGGGCACGGATGGTTTGTGTTACACTCTGTAGGTCAAAGAGGGTACGGCCACAACTCGGACAGGCGACAAACTCGGTCTTCGATATGCGGGCACGAGCTCCCTGAAGTATATTATAGGCGAGAGTGGTTGCTTTTTCCAGGGTCGGTTCAGTTTCAATACTAATCAGGTCACCAATCCCGTCACAGAGCAATGCGCCACTATAAATACTGGATTCAAGCAATCGATCTGAGAAATACTCCTTGGGTTGGATCGTGTTGTTAGCAGTGTTGCGTATCCAGAAAGGAACCCCCGGCAGGTACTTTGCCGCCGAGTGTAGGAGAGAGCGGGCCTGTCCTAAGGCATGTTGTTCGCTCGTAGTCACACCGGAGGAAGACAATAGCAAATTGCTTTGATCGACTGATTGAAAAATCGGGCCAATCTCATTTTCCAAGGCAGCGGTCGTACAATCGATAGCTAAATTGAAATCCTTCTTTTGACAGAACTGAAGGAGTGCAACTGCGTAATAAGCATCCTCCGCAGCAAAGGACTGAACTAAAGTTGTTCCGGATAGACCTTCCGGCCAATCAAATATCTCCAGCTCAGAGAGATCTATGCCTTGCCCCAGAGACAGGAAAAATGCCGGGACTACCGAGTGTAGGGCTTCGTGCAGAAGCTTGTAAAATGAAAGGTCTTCGGGGCTCTCCAGAGTTAGTTGTATTCCTTCAATAAGGCTTTCTCGGAGAGTCGTTTGTGTGCGACAGACGTCTTCGATAATTCCAGTAGTATCGGATAGAGGCCGATGAGTTTTAACCACAACTGCGGGCACGATATCGCTACCGATACGGCAATCGGCCCCAAGCTTGGTATCTTTGCTAACTCTTCGCTGAAAAGAGTAGGGGTCGATCGAATCACTCTCTTCACTGAGATGTGTTTGGTTTTGCCCCCAAAGGGCCATTGCCTTGTCAGCCAGATCGCGGGCGACCGGGATTTCATAGATCGGATCCTCGGTCAGGGAAACACGAATGGTATCGCCGAGTCCGTCGTTCAGCAATGATCCGATACCGATCGCGCTTTTGACCCGTGCATCTTCACCATCGCCCGCTTCCGTTACGCCGAGATGAAGCGGATAGTCCATGCCTTCCTCATCCATGCGGGCCACGGCGAGTCGATAGGCTTCGATCATTACTTTCGGATTACTCGCCTTCATGGACAGGCAAATGTCACGGTAGCCATGGTTTTCAGCTATGCGGATAAATTCCAGCGCACTCTCGACCATGCCGAGCGGCGTATCACCATAGCGGTTCATGATGCGATCCGATAGCGAACCGTGGTTCGTCCCAATACGCATGGCACGACCCAGTTTCTGGCAAAGCAGGACGATCGGAGAAAATGCCTCATATAATCGATCGATTTCCTCAGCATATGCGCTGTCGCTGTACTCGCGCACGGCAAACTTCTTTTTGTCCGCATAATTGCCGGGATTGATTCGGACTTTTTCGACATGGAGGGCGGCCTCCATCGCAGCCGAGGGCAAAAAATGAATATCAGCAACTAAAGGAACCTCGCATTTTGCGGCGCGTACTTTACGGGAAATATCGCCCAGTGCTTTTGCCGCTTTTTTATTCGGTGCAGTGATGCGAACGATTTCGCAACCGGCTTCCGCCAACGCGAGCGTCTGAGCAACCGTGGCATCGATATCCTGTGTGTTTGTCGTGGTCATCGACTGCACTCGAACAGGGTTGTTGCCGCCTATAAATAGATTGCCGATAGCCACTTCGCGGGACTTTCGTCGAATCGCCTGATAGCGGGAGCCGCAGTAAGGGAGCCGTGTACTGGATTCACTTGAAGTCATGGCGGCAAAAGTTAGGCAAGCTACCTAGGGAGTGGCCTCAACGATCGGTTTGTCTTTGATCAAACCAGTATCACGCCCCACCGTTTCCACATCAAACCGGGTAACATATAGCATCATCCCCAGTAAAAGTACGACAAAGCCAATCTGTAGTGATTCCATTAACTTCATCGGGAGTGGCCGCCCCGTGCATTTTGCAATGGTCGCAAAGAGCATGTGCCCACCATCGAGAACCGGTAGGGGAAGGAGATTAAATATGGCCAAATTTACATTGATCAATGCAGTGAACCAGAGGAGGTCGACCCAACTTTGCTGTGACATACGAGTCAAGCCGTGAACGATTCCTACAGGCCCACTCATGCTATCGAGACGAATATCGGACTTGCGGTGTAGCAGTGCATAGAGAGTACGCTGCATGGTTTCGGCAAACGAATATAATTGTTCGATTGGGTTGGAATGTACGATTTCGGTTTTGTATTGAAAATCATACATAAAGCCAAATTTCGGGCTGGTTACTCCATTCGCATCCGTTATCATTTTAGGCTGAACCGGAATGATGACCTCTTTGCCTCGTCGTTCGACGGTTATGTTGATAACCCGCTCGGCATTTTCCGCCAGGTAGCTCGATAAAACATTACCGGAAACAACCGGATCCTGATCGAGCTTGAGGATGCGATCACCAGGAAGAAGCCCGGCAGCCTGAGCCGGCATACCATCAATCAAGCCCATAACAATCGGACCGGAAAACTCATCGGTTTCGGGATGGATCCCCAAGTAACGGACTTTTCGTGAAGAGATCAGTTCCGGGTAGACGGTGAATTCCATTTCTCGGCCATCGCGCAGTACGTCCAGCTCGACCACCGGACGACCATCCTCCTCGCGACCGACGCCGGTGACTAATGCGCTTTGAAACTTCCACCAACTATTAATTGATCGACCATCCACCTGTACAATCTCATCGCCCGACTTAAGGCCGGCTGCATGGGCCGGACCCGGCACCTGTTGACCGTCGGAATTGATGATCTGTGTAGCTAAACCGCCAATGACCGTAGTTTTAACTTCTTCGCGGCCTACGATCCAAAGCAGGATGGAAATAAGTAGGGCCAACAACACATTGAAAACCGCGCCCATGACGGCAACGATCATTTTATCGGTATAGCTGATCGGTGGCAGTCGATTTATGGATGCATCTTCACCGCCCTCCAAGCGTCCCATGTCGGCCAGCTGGGGGAGTGAGACATAGCCACCGAGTGGTATTAATGAGAGCCGAAAGTCCGTGTCCTTCCAGCGGAAACCAAAGAGACGCGGCCCGAATCCAATGGAAAAACGATCCGCTACAAGACCTCTTTTCTTGGCCGCAATAAAGTGCCCCAGCTCGTGGATAAATATACAAAAGCCGAGCGCAAAGAGTGCGATCAATATATGCCAGATGTTGCCGAAGAGAGCCATAAGGTAAAAACTAGATAGTTAGAGTACAATCTAAGTCGACAGACTGCAACAGAAGGTTCGGGTTTCCGCATCTATCTGAAGACGATCCTCTATGGAACTTCCTGCAGGAGTGGATCCGAAATGATCCAACGCTTGGTCTATGCTATGCGGAATCGCAAGGTAAGGGATTTCATATTGCAGAAAGCGTTGAACCGCAATCTCGTTTGCCGCGTTGAAAACGATCGGTGCGGTTTCGCCGGCACGCAAACTTTGGTAGGCCA
>MDTB01023420.1_pt1 | contig 11482 bp, 15 predicted proteins | sample 811161 | NCBI WGS metagenome assembly MDTB01 (sample SAMN05326650, study PRJNA326480) | marine metagenome | isolation source: seawater | place: Mediterranean Sea | collected 2009
AACTTTTACGATAAGACAGAAAAAATCTCGTATAGGAAGAAATCCAAAGACAAAAGAAACAAAAATGATATCAAGTAGAGATGTTGTTTTGTTTAAACCATCCAAAGAATTTAAAGATTTTGTTAATTTAAAAAATGATTAATAAGTCTGATGAAGCTTATAAAACAATAGGTGAAGTAGTAAAAATTTTGAATCTTAAAAGTAGATTTGGTAAAAAAACACATACTCACACGATTAGATTTTGGGAAAAGGAATTTAAACAAATAAAACCAAAAATTGTATCTGGAAATAGAAGATATTATGATAAATCTAGTATTGATCTACTTAAGAAAATAAAATTCTTATTAAAAGATCAAGGTATGACCATAGATGGAGTAAAAAAATTACTTAATTCTAATGAATCAAATGAACTTGACGAAATTTCAAATAAATCTATAAGTGCAGATAATTTAAAAAATAAATTATCAAAAATTTCTAAAATTATTAAAAACTTAAAAAAAATAAAATAATATGGCAAAAAAAACACACGTTAAAGTAAGACTAGTTCCTGAGTCTAAACCTAATAGTTCTTTTTTTTATTATGTAAAGAAACCTGCTGGAGGTGAAAAAGCTAAGGTTAAATTAAAAGCAAAAAAATATAATCCCTCCACACGTAAACATGAAATTTTTGTGGAAAAAAAACTTCCTCCACACAGTAAATAGTTATTTCTTCTTAAAATTTCGTCTTTCAAAGTCGATATATGACCAAATCATATTTTTCCAAATTCGATTAGTTATTTTAGGGTCAATGTTGTTATTTAAAGATTTTTTTTTAATATTGTTTAATATTATATTAATTCTTTTTTTATCAACAATTTGATTTTTTTTATCTTTCAGTACGAGGACTTTTTTAACTAGATTTGTTCTTTTTTTTAATATTTTTATGAGAGAATTATCTAATTTATCTAATTCTACTCTAATTTTGTTTAATTTTTTTTTTTTTAAGTGGCGACATTTATATATTTGGATATCCAAAAAAATATTATATTTATGCAATCATGTATACATTAAATAAAAAGATTAATAATCAAATGTCAATTTGGCTATTATTGATGTTCTGGATGATATCGATAATGATTATAGTTGGTGGTTTAACTAGATTGACAGATTCGGGCCTATCTATTACAAAATGGCAATTATTTTCTGGTTTATTGCCTCCGTTAAATCAAAAAGACTGGACTCTATATTTTGATCTTTATAAAAAAATTCCTGAATTTAAATTGCAAAACTTCAACATGACTTTATCAGAATTTAAAGTTATTTTTTGGTGGGAATGGGCTCATAGAATTTTAGGAAGATTAATTGGAATAGCTTTTTTATTACCATTAATTTATTTTAGTATCAAATTGGGTATTAAAAAAATTTTAAAATTACATTTTATTTTCATACTAATATGTTTTCAGGGTTTTATCGGATGGTATATGGTTCAAAGTGGACTTGTAAATGATGTAGATGTTAGTCATTTTAGACTTTCCTTTCATCTTTTATTCGCATTTATAATATTATCTTTAATAACTTGGAATTATTTTTTATTAAAACAAAACAACGAATATCAAATAGGTTTAATCAAATTTTTACCAGAATTTTTACTATTTTTGATATTTATTCAAATTATTATTGGAGCTTTTGTTTCAGGGATGGATGCTGGCAAGATATATAATTCTTGGCCTTTAATGGGAAATTCATATTTTCCAGATGACAATAAAATATTAGATCTATTTGAAAGCGCAGCATTTAGTGACCCTTCGCTTGTACAATTTCTTCATAGAAATTTAGCATATTTTATTTCCATAATTTATTTGATATTGATATTTATAGTTTTCAAAAAAAAGATTAAACAGCTTATCAAGCCAGTAATTATTTTGGGATTAGTTATTTTAATACAAATAATTCTCGGTATATTAACAATTTTGAATGGTGCAGGTATTGCTGTTGCTTCTTTGCATCAATTTAGTTCTATATTACTTATATCATCTTGTTTATATTTTTTATACAAGAACCGTTTTGTTTAATTATTTTCGCTCAATAATAAATAATTCATCTTTGAAATATAACCCTTTATTTTTATTTACTATATCTTTAACAATTTTTAGATAATTCTTGCTTCTTTCTGCCTTAATCACTTGCTCATCTGACATTTGATTTACATAGACAGCAGCATTCCATGCTGAAAACATTAATGAAGTCGATATTCCACCGCTTATTTCATTGGGTAGTGCTCTTAATACATATTTAACTTTCTTTTTTTTGCTAAATCTTAAATCTTTTAATAAATCTTTGTCTATATTATTTTTAATATATTTAAATATTGATTTGTATAATGTCGGGAAGGGTTTTTCTTTTGGCCAAATTTTTCTTATTATTTTGTTTCCTGGATCATCACCACCAGCATGAATAACGACTAATTTACCATTTTTATCTAACGATTTTATCATTGGTTCAATAACATATTTTACTTTTTTTTCTGCTGATATTCTTGATCTATATGGTTGTGAGGCAATAATTAGATCATAATTATTTTTGCCATTATTTTTATTCGGTATTATATTTTTTAAAGTAAATTCTTGATCTTTTCTGTAAATAACTATTACAGATGGCTCTTTATAAGTAGGGTTGCCAGTTTTTGGATTTCTTTCTATTTGCCAAATTTTACTCAAAAATTTTCTATTAAACTTTCTTAATTGGTTTGAAAAATCTAAAGATGAATTTCCCCTCAATTTTACAACTTTCCAATTCATTTTTTTTTGTTTAGTAAAATTATTTGATTTCAGTGAGGTTGACTCTGTATAATTTAAATTTGATATAACAAATACAGTATTTTTATGTTCAATAAATCTATCAGGAAGTTTTTCCAAACCTAGCCTTACGTCTTCCATACTTATCTCTTTTGTGCTAACCAAGAAGGGTATGTGTGGCATCTTTTGATGGCATTGTCTCATTATATTCATTAATAAAGATCCATCACCCATACCAGCGTCAAAAATTTTTAATGATGGAAACTTTGGTGTTAATTTATTTACAATGGGCTTTAGTGCATCAGCTATCATGTTTTTTTCATTTGTTGTGGTTACAAAAAGTAAATATTTTTGTCTGTTATCAAAAAATCTGAAATTTTTTTTCATAAATTTTTAAAACTATTAGTTTATGGATGGATAGTTTCTTTTTATAAATTTTTTTAAAACATTTAAAACTCGATCTGCTTCTTCCAGCAACATCATGTGACCACAATTATCTATGATGTCTATCTGACTTCCATCTATTAAATTTGCTAATTTCTTTCCTTCTTTTACAGGACACATTTTATCATCTGTAGCTAGTATTGAAAGAGTAGGAATTTTTATTTTCTTTGCTGCTTCAAAACCATTTTTATAATTATCACAAGCTCTAAAATCTACACCAAGGGTATCTTTTATTGTTCTTGATTTAGCTAACATGCCTCCAGTATTAATATGATATAAACCAGGCACTGGATGTCCACCAAAGTGACCGGCTGGTCCGTGGGCCCAATCCATCATTAAGTCCACAGCTTTTGGATCATTGTTTTCTGCTAAAGATAATAGTTCGGGGTTCATAGGAATAGCACCGGCTCCACCCATTAAGCTTAATGTCTTTATTTTATTTGGATTTCTTGATGTGCATTCAACTGTAACTAGACAACCTTGAGAATGACCAACTAATGATGCTTCTTTATAACCAACAGAGTCAATTACATCACTTACCCAATCGGCCATTTCTTCTATTGACCTTAAACTTTTACCACCTGAAAGTCCATGACCTGGCATGTCTAAAGCTAAAACGCTAAAACCATGGAAAGCAAAGTATCTAGTTTGAAGAACCCATGTCATATGAGTTAAACCACTACCATGAACAAATATTATAAGGGGTTTTTTATTGTCAAAAGGTCTTCCTCCAGTTGAGGCAAAAACTTCTTCTCCGTTTACTTTGAATTTCATTGATTTGAAACAAGCCTAGGTTTTCTAGCTGCCCTAAAGCCTGCTTCAAAATCATTTTTAATATCATCAATATCTTCGATACCTACAGATAATCTTATCATGTCTTGTGATAGTCCAGCAAATTTTAAAGTTGCTTCATCCATTTGAGAATGTGTTGCTGAAGCTGGGTGAATAACTAGAGTTCTTGTATCACCAACGTTAGCAAGATGCGAAGCAAGGCTGACATTATTAATAAAAGCTTCACCAGCAGCTTTGCCACCTTTAATACCAAATGCGATCATTGAACCTTTTCCATGAGGTAACAATTTCTTCGCAAGTTCGTTATCGGGATGATCTGGCACACTTGGATGAGAAACCCATGCAACACTCTCATGACCTAACAAATACTCAACCATTTTTTCTGCATTTGAGCAGTGCTTCTGCATTCTAACAGATAAAGTTTCTATACCTTGAAGAACGTTCCAAGCATTTTGTGGACTTAAACACGGTCCAAAATCTCTCATACCTTCGGCTCTTGCTTTCATTGTAAAAGCAGTAGGTCCAAATTCTTCAGCAAAAGAGAGACCGTGGTATCCTTCATATGGTGCTGTCATAGTAGGAAATTTATCATTTTGCATCCAATCAAACTTTCCACCTTCAACCAAAATACCGGCCATTGATGAACCGTGACCTGCCATCCACTTTGTAAGTGAATGTACAACAATATCAGCACCATGTTCGATTGGTTTACAAAGATAAGGAGTTTGATATGTCGCGTCTATCATTAGAGGTATTCCAGCATCGTGAGCAATTTTAGCAATCTCTGGCATGTTCATCAATTCATTACCAGGATTTCCTACAAGCTCACCAAAGATACCTTTAGTATTTTTTTGAATAGCCTTTTTAAAACCTTCTGTATCACGAGGTTTTACAAAAGTACATTTGATACCAAATTTCGGTAAAGTGAGCCTAAATAAATTTACTGTTCCTCCATATAATTGAGAAGACACAACAAGGTGATCTCCAGCTTCGCACAATGTCATAACAGTTAAAAAAATTGCACTCATGCCTGAAGAGGTTGCTAAAGCAGCAGTACCACCTTCAAGAGCGGCAACTCTTTCCTCTAAAACAGCAACAGTTGGGTTTGAAATTCTACTATAAATATGTCCTCCTCTTTCTAAATTAAAAAGGGCTGCAGCATGATCGACATCATCAAATAAATAAGAAGTTGTTTGATAAATTGGTACTTGTCTAGAGCCAGCATTCTTATGAGGCTGGTAGCCTGCATGAAGACTTAGAGTATCAAATTTATAAGTTTTGGGATTAGTGGTATCATTTTTTTTATCAGTCATAAATTCCTTATTATTTAATGTTAAAAATCAACTATATTCTAAAATGTTAATTTGTAAGTATCAATATTAATATAAATTGACAATATAACATTTATCAGTATTAATCGCGCCAAACATGACTAAATTTGTTAAAAAAGACCAAATATCATCGTCTTGGTACGAAATAGACGCTACAAATGCTGTAGTCGGAAGATTAGCTTCCATAATTTCGAAAATTATTAGAGGAAAAAACAAAACCACTTTTACACCTCATATGGATGATGGAGATTTTGTAATAGTTAAAAATATTGAACAAATTAAATTTACTGGTAAAAAATTCCAAAACAAAAAATATTATAGACACACAGGACATCCAGGTGGAATTAAAGAGACAACACCTGAAAAGTTTTTTGAAAAAAAACCTGGTGAGGTTTTAAAATTAGCTGTTAAAAGAATGTTATCTGGTGGTGTTTTAGGTAAGAAACAACTAACAAAATTAAAAATTTATACAGGCAACAATCATCCACATGCTGCTCAAAATCCAAAAATTATAGAATTAGAAAAACTTAATAATAAAAATATTATAAGAAATTAAAAAATGGAAACTGTACAATCTTCTTCTAAAAAAACGAAACTTAAACTTGATTTTAAAGATAGCAAATATGCTACTGGAAGAAGAAAAACATCTATAGCTAAAGTTTGGGTTAAAAAAGGGACAGGTAAGATTTATGTTAATGGTAAATTATTTAATGAATATTTTTCGAGTGAATTCCACCATCTTCAAATAACAAGACCTTTTGAGATTATTAATCAAGCAACAGATTACGACGTAAGATGTAGTGTAAGCGGTGGAGGTCCAACAGGTCAAGCTGGTGCTTTAGTTCACGGAATTTCAAAAGCATTAGTTCTATTTGATGAAAAACTCAAAACTACCCTTAAAATTGAAAAACTAACAACCAGAGATTCCAGGGCAGTTGAAAGAAAAAAACCTGGAAAAAGAAAAGCTAGAAGAAGCTTCCAATTTTCTAAAAGATAATTTTTTTTTAACTATAAACTGTTATAATAAACAATGCCTAAGCTTAATGTTTTAGTTGCTGGTTCGACTGGTTATATTGGAATTCAATTAATTAAATTATTAGTTAAACATAGCAAGATTAATATCAAATACTTATGTGGAAATACTTCTGTAGGCAAAAAAATTTGTAATTATGATAAAAATTTAAATTTTAAAAAATTACCTAAAATAATAAAGTTTGATAAAAAACTATTAAGCAAAGTTGATATTATCTTTACAGCACTCCCTAATGGAGAAACACAAGACATATCTAAACATCTACTTAAAAAAAATATTTTAATTGACTTGGCTGCAGATTTTAGATTAGAAAAAGCATCAGAATATCTGAAATGGTATAAACAAAAGCATAGAGCCCCTAATTTAATTAAGAAATCCATATATGCTTTACCAGAATTAACTGGTAGAAAAATTAAGAAATTTAAAATTATTAGTTGTCCAGGATGTTATCCGACATCAATATTACTTCCTTTAATACCATTAATAAAAATGAAATTATTAAAACTAGATAATATCATTATTGATTCTAAATCAGGTTACTCTGGCGCGGGTAGAGGTGTACATAAAAAATATAAACATAAAAATTTAAACGAATCAATTAGCGCTTACGGTGTTGGTTTTCATAGACATAATTCTGAAATTGAACAAATGATAAAAAAATATGATAAAAAAAAATTATCAATTACTTTTACACCACATTTATCCCCGATGTTTAGAGGTATTTTAAGCACTATCTATGTTGATACAGCAAAAAGCAAATCAATTAAAAGCATACATAATGCACTAACAAAGTTTTTTAAAAAATCATCATTTGTCAAAGTACAAAAACAAAATAGCTTGATCAGTACTAATGACGTGATTAATACAAATAACTGTAGGATTTCTGTTTGTAAATCTAAATATAAAAATAAATTAATAATTCTCTCTGCAATTGACAATTTAATTAAAGGTGGAGCTGGTCAGGCAATACAAAATATGAATATTTTATACGATTTTAATGCTAAAGAAGGTTTACAATGAAAAAATTTTTTTTGATATTTTTTTTATTTTCAGGTTGTGTATACAACCATACTGAAGATACTAATAATTATTCAAATATTAATTTTTCTGAAGATTTATCCTTGGAAGAATTTAAAATAAAATTAGAAGAATACTCAAAAAATAGTCCTTATCCAAATATAGATAATTAAATGGGTGATATGATTAAAATTGCAATTGTTGGATTAGGTCAAGTGGGGAATTATTTATATAGAGAACTTAATCTTAAAAAAAAAAGTATTGAAATTAAATCTGGGAAAAAAATTAAAATTGTTGCGATATCAGCAAAAAATAAAAATAAAAAAAGAAAATATAAAATAAACAAAAAAATTTTTTTTGCAAATCCAATTAAAATTATAAAAGAAATAAAACCCGATGTCCTATTTGAAGTAGTTGGTCAATCTAATGGTATTTCAAAACGAGTTGTAGAAACTGCTTTAAAAAATAAAATACATGTTATTACGCCTAACAAAGCCCTAATTTCAAAACACGGAGATTATTTAGCAAAAATAGCCGAGGAAAATAATGTTAATTTAGAATTTGAAGCATCTGTTGCAGGAGGTATTCCAATTATAAGAACTATCAAAGAAAGTTTGGCTACAAATAAAATTTCTAAGGTTTATGGAATATTAAATGGCACAACTAATTATATTCTTTCAGAAATGAGAAATTCTAAAGATAGTTTTGCAAATGTATTAAAAAAAGCTCAATCTCTTGGATATGCTGAACCAGCTAATCCTAAGTTTGATTTAAATGGATTTGATGCTTTTGCAAAAGTAAGAATCTTGTCCGCACTTGCTTTTAATACCAAAATTTCAAAACACAAATGTTTAATGGAAGGTATCGAAAATATTGAATTAAAAGATATTGAAATTTTTAATCAATTAAATTTACGAGTTAAGTTATTAGGAATATCTGAGATTGTTAACGGTAAATTATTTGAAACAGTTCATCCATGCCTCGTAAGCAAAAATACTTATATTGGCAATGTTACTGGAGTAATGAACGCTGTTATACTGGAAGGTAAACCAATGGGAGAAAGTATATTACAAGGTGAGGGTGCTGGTCCTGGCCCAACTTCTTCTTCACTATTATCAGACCTATTATCAATTTTAAGAGGAAGTGTTAAATATCCTTTTTGCATTTCATCTAATAAGAGAAAGTATATTAAACCATTTAACAATGATAAATATAGCAACTCTTTATATTTAAGATTTGAAGTCAAAGATAAGCAAGGGGTTCTATCATTAATTACAAATAGATTAGCAAAATATAAAATTTCAGTTAAAAGAATAATTCAAACTCCTGATAAGAAGAATAAAAAAGCAACAATCATAATTATTACCCATAAAACAACAGAAATTAACTCAAGAAACTGCTTATCAATATTTAAAAAGAATAAAAATATTTTAAAATTTCCCACATTAATTAGACTGTATAGTTAATGGAAATCTATATCAAAATTTTTGAAGTTATTTTTCCTGTTTTTTTTGTCATTGGTGTTGGCTATTATCTTGGTAAGAAAAATCCTAAATTTGATACTAATTTTATAACAAATTTTGCTGGAAATATTGGTACACCAGCAATGATTTTTTATACAGTTACAACAACGGGAATTACGTTAAGTATTTTTATTCATTATTTCGTCTATGCATTGATTATGATTGCTGGATTTGCTGTAATTGGACTTTTACTTCTTTTTTTTCTGAAAAAGGATCTTAGCATGGAGCTACCTCCACTAATACTCCCAAATACAGGTAATATGGGTATTCCAATTTGTCTTTTTGCTTATGGAACACAAGGCCTTGGTGTTGCTTCTGCAATTGCATCTGTTATTATTTTATTCCACTTTACATTAGGTGTTTTTTTAGCAAAAAAAAGTTTTTCTTTTGATATTTTGATTAAGAGTCCTCCAGTATATGCAATTATTATATCTGTTATTTTTTTATTTTTCAAAATAGAGCCACCTTTGTTTCTTGAGAATACAACATTCCTTTTAACTTACGCTACAATTTTCTTAGTTTTGATGTCATTAGGTATTGCTCTGACAAAATTTAAGTTTTCTCTTAAAAATTCAATTATTCTCTCTGTTTGTAGAGTTATAATAGGACCATTAATCGCGTTTATTGTGATTTATAGTTTCAATCTGTCTGGATTAGCTGCGGGAGTATTACTTATTCAGAGCGCGATGCCTAGTGCAATATTGAATTATCTTGTTGGTAGTATGTACTCTCCTAAGAAAATAGTTGATAGTGTTGCTAGCACTATAGTTGTTTCAACTTTAATGTCTTTTATAACCATACCAATTGTCGTATTTTTTGCTTTAAAATACTTCAACTAATTTATATTTTTTAGAATGAAAGCTATCATTTTAAATCTTTTGGCCTGGGTGATGCTTCCTATAATGGATGGATTTGCAAAGTATTTGAGCTCAGACCTTCCGGTATTACAAATTACATGGGCAAGATATTTTTTTACTGTAGCTTTTACACTGCCAATTATGTTTTTTTTTTTTAGAAAAAATTTAGTTTGGACAGATAAACCTAAATTACAATTTATTAGAGGTTTGATTTTATTATGCGCAAACATATGTTTTTTTTATTCTATCTCAGTTATATCTTTAGCTAAGGCTTTAACTTTAGCATTCATCGCTCCATTAATCGTAACTGCTTTTTCTCCAATTTTTTTAGATGAAAAAGTAGGTATTAAAAGGTGGTCAGCAGTGATCATGGGATTTATAGGATCTTTAGTTGTTATCAGACCTGGTTTTGTTGAAATTAATTTAGCAAGTCTAGCGGCACTTGTTACAGGTATAATGTATGGGTTTTATTTGATTATAACTCGTAAGTTAAGTACTTCAGATAATCCTTTATTAACATTATTATTAACTGGTGTAGTAGGGGCTATAATCATATCTACAGTTATGCCTTTTGTTTGGGTTAAACCCTCTTTTAGTGAATGGTCAATGATGGCTGCAATTGGAATATTTGCATGTATTGGTCATTTATTTATCATATTATCCTTAAAATATGCTGATGCTTCTAAATTAGCTCCATTTAGCTATTTTGAGATCATTACAAATATTATTATAGGTTATTATTTTTTTAGTGATTTCCCTGATAATTGGACTTTCTTAGGATTATTTATTATTGTATTAAGCGGTATCTACATTTCTAAGAGAGAGAGTTTAGTTAAAAAAATTAAATAATATGTATGATTTGTTTACTAATATTTAATGTATTACATTAATTATACAATTTAAACAATTGTTTTTATTACAATTTTTATATTATAGATATAATTCAGTTATTATAAAATTTCGACTTATTTTAATTATAAGACACTTAATCATTATAAAAAGGTTTGAGATTATGTTAAATTATGAAAAATATAAAATAATCCAATAAAATGCTGGCTTTTTAACTATCTAAAATATGAAATTCATTGAAAAATAGTGTAGTCTAAAAGCATTGATACAGTTGAATAGTAGAGCGATGCAGTAATTGAATATACCATTTAAACGGCCGTAGAGGGGTCTATTTTAAGTGTAGGATCGTATCTGGTACAACTGAAGGGTGAATTATGCTATTTAAGAAAAAAACAGATAAAAAAATCAAAAAACGTTGATTTTACTTATTTTTTTAAGGTAAAAAAGCCTAAAATATCTCTAAATCCTTACTTTTTCAAATCTGAGTAATTTGAGTTTTTGCTTAATTCCACCTCTACCAGAATAGCCTCCAAGACCTCCGTCAGACCTGATCACTCTGTGACAGGGTATTTTAGGGGCATATGGATTTTTAGCACAAGCATTAGCTACAGCACGTGCTGATTTTCGCCTTTTTATCCCAATAGCCACCTGTTTATAGGTTTTGACCTTGCCTTTAGGTATAGTTTTAAGGTAATTCCAGACTTTAATTTGAAATTTGGTAGGTAATGGTTTTTTCATAAAAAACCCTGATACTTTACACTTTTTAGGGTGCAAAGATCAGAATTTAATGGTTCGTCGTTGTATGCGCTACCGCCGAACCGACCACCCTGTATGTTTAGCGCTGCTTTACAGGGTTTTCTGC
>MDTB01070154.1_pt1 | contig 11482 bp, 8 predicted proteins | sample 811161 | NCBI WGS metagenome assembly MDTB01 (sample SAMN05326650, study PRJNA326480) | marine metagenome | isolation source: seawater | place: Mediterranean Sea | collected 2009
CGATTAATGTTATTTAAATAAATTACTTTAATGAATTTTTAATCATCTACTAATTAATACATCTATACTTGCTTTATGTCTGATGTATACGTTAGCTGCAAGGCTGGAAAATTTAAGGGATTTCAAAACAATAATGTAAATTTTTTCTATGGCATTCCATATGCAAAAACCCTTACGAAAGAATCGCAATGGCTGGCGCCTGAAAAAATTGATCGAAAGGTTATATTAGAAGTCAAAAAACCTGGGTTTAGTGCCCCTCAAACAAATTATGGAGATTCTTTTTTAAGGGATCCTACTATGCCATCTGAATCTTTGGATTGCCTCTCTTTAAATATTTCCTCAAAAAATAAAAATAGAAACATGCCTGTTATGATTTGGATTCATGGAGGAGCCTATGTTACTGGCTCTTCAAATTCAGCTGTTTATGAATTAGCTTCTCTTCCATTGCGTAACGTCGTATTGGTAACAATAAATTACCGTTTAGGCCCATTTGGCTTTTTAAAACTTAATGAAGTTACAAATGGGCTAATTAACTCTTCTGGAAATGAGGGCCTCATGGACCAAAAGCTTGCCATTGAATGGGTTAAAGAAAATATCAGTGAGTTTGGAGGAAATCCTGACAATATTACTCTTTTTGGTGAATCTGCAGGAGCTTGGAGTGTTGCTTTGCAAGCATCAATTAATTCATGCGGAAATTTATTTTCAAAAGCTATATGCCAAAGTGGAGGCATGAATGCTTATTTCCATAAAGAGAGAGCAAACGAATGGGCAGAATTATTTATTAAAACTGCTTTTGATAAAGGCTACAAAACCGAGGATTTATTTCATTTAGCGCATTGTGAGATAACAAAAATTGCAACATGCATGAAGCATACGATGATAGCAAGTGGTAAATGGCTGACACCTGAAATTGGTTTTGCTCCAGTTGCTGATGGAAATTTTCTTCCTTTAGAGCCATTAAAAAATTTTAAAAACTCTAAAATAAAACTTATTGTTGGAACAAATGCTGATGAATACCGACTTTGGTCTGAATTTGAACCTTATTATTTGAATTTAAGTAAGGAAAATTTTTTCAAGAGATTAAAAAAGATTTTTAGGGATGAAGCAGTTCCAAAAATTGCTAATCTATATGTTCAAGATAATCTTTCAGAAAATAAATATAAGCATGCTCTTTCAAGCATTATGACTGATTGGACATTTGGAATTCATACTCTAGAAATTCTAGAACAACATGCGAGTAACTCCTATGGCTATTTTTTTGATGAGCCTAGCCCCATATTAGATGGAAAGTTAGGGGCATATCATGCCAGCGAATTACCCTATGTTTTTGGCTCCTCATCCAATAAAAATTTCAGAGAATTTTGTTCAGAAAATGCTGATGTAATATCTAACTTCTTTCAAGTTTCTTGGACGCAATTTGCAAAGACTGGATCTCCCTCATCAGACTTATGTGATTGGCAACCATATGCTAAAAACAAATCTATTACGATTATTAATTCAAGTTCAAAAACACAAACTTATAAAAATATTGATAAAATAAAATTTCTCCATGAATCAAAAATTAACCATTAATAAATACCTTGTAGTCATTTTCCTAGGATTAATATTTTTAGGATCATGTGTAAATACCTCCCAACTAATTAATCCCTTGGCTGTAAAAACTACTTCAGGTATTACTGAGGGTTTCTTAAAACAAGGAGTAGTTAATTGGGAAGATATTCCATATGCATTGCCTCCAGTTGGAGAATTGCGTTGGAAGGCACCCAGAGAGTTAAAAAGCCCTGAATTTATTATCGAAAGAATAGAAAATAACGGGTGCATGCAGGAGGCTAGTATTTATGCAGGTATTCAAGGCAAGGGCATTGTTGGAAAAGAGGATTGTTTATACTTAGATATTAAAGCTCCAGTAAATAATCTTAATAGGAGACTTCCCGTCATGTTTTGGATTCACGGAGGTGGAAATACTTCTGGCGTTAAAGATTATTATAACTTTGCTGAACTGGTTCGCAGGCATCAAGTATTGGTAGTTACGATAAATTACCGCTTAGGCCCAATGGGTTGGTTTACCCATCCTGCAATACAAGAGCTACAAAGTGGATTAGATAAAACCTCTAACTTTGGTACTTTAGATATAATTGAAGCCTTGAAGTGGACGCAGAACAATATTCAAAAATTTGGAGGGGATCCCAAAAACATAACGATTTTTGGAGAATCAGCTGGAGGCCACAATGTATTGTCATTATTGGCTTCACCCTTGAGTGATGGATTATTTCAAAAAGCAATATCTCAATCTGGTTACATTACAAGTTTTACAAAGGAAGAAGCACTTGGCATTAATCAAGAAGACTTAGTAATCAATCCTTTGGGCTCTGATCCGATATTGTCAAAATATGATTTGAATGGGTATTCAAGCATTAAAGAATTATACGAAAAAGATCCTTCAAAATACGCAGATGAGTATCAAAGATATCTGAGATCCATTAATGGTAAAAATCTACTTGAAACATATCAAAGAGTTGCAAAGGATACATTCAATCAGATGCCACTTTTAACTAGAGATGATATTGTTACAAACATTAAGGGAGTTAGCGCTGGGCTAGCCTCCTCGCAAAAGAAAAATCATATTCCTGTAATAGCGGGATCAAATAAAGATGAAATTTCACTCTGGCTGGGAGATAACAGATATTTTGTATCCGGATTTTATCCCTTCACCAAACTTGTTCCAATTCCTAAAGTTGAGTTTAAGAGAGAGGATTTATATAAACTTTGGGTGAAGACTCGTTCCCAGGGCTGGAAGTTGAGAGGTGTTGATGAGCCACTGATGGAGCTTGAGAAAGCCGGCTACTCATCTTTATATGCATATAGATTTGATTGGGATGATCAACGGTCATCTTATTTTATTGATTTCCCAAATATAATTGGAGCAGCTCATGGTTTCGAGATTTCTTTTGTAACAGGTGACTTTAAGTTTGGACCAATTGGAAGGTATGTCTATCCCAAAGGAGATCTGAGAGATCAAATGGAAGAAACCATGATGAATGCATGGTCTTCTTTTGCGAAAGAAGGTGTCCCTGATACTGGTAAAAAAACTCAATGGAAAAAATTTAATTCTAAAGATAGGATTTTTATAAAACTTGACTCTGATGAAAGTTTATCCATGGAGAGAGAAATGTTGTCACTTGAATTTATTCTTGGAAATCTTAAATTGTCACCAATTGGAACTCCTATTGAAAAATGTCTACTAGCTGAGGAGACTCTTTTTAATATCGGCGACAAAAATCTAGATTATCTTGCTGATTGGAATCAAGGAGTATGCAATCAATTTAATCTAAATGATGAGCGAAAAAAAATTGAAAATAACTTAATTAAGGAATACGGCTCAGTTTCAATTTACTAATGAGATTACTATTTACAAAAAGACTGTTTTTTATTTTTATTCCTATTTTCCTTGTAGGCTGCGGTTCTGATGTTGATCCAGGAGAAATAGAGGGATCACCCAGATCGACTGAATCCATTTACCAACAAGATCTAAAATTTTTTAAGACAAAAGATGCTTTGTTAGGACCAGACTCTGCAGATACATCCCAAATTTTATTTGGAGATCTTCATGTTCACACAACTTACTCCATTGATGCTTTTACCTTAGAGCTTCCTATGATGGGACTTCAAGGGGTACATGATAGCTCTATGGCATGTGATTTTGCACGATATTGTGCAAATCTAGATTTTTTTAGTTTCAATGATCATGCTGAAAATTTAACTCCCGACCATTGGCGTGAACAAAAAGAAATTATTCAACAGTGCAATATTTCAAATAGTGATCCTGTAACGAATGACTTAGTAGTTTTTCCAGGCTGGGAATGGACCAATGTTGGAACTACTAAAGAAAATCATTGGGGGCACAGAAATGTAATTTTTAAAGATATACAAGATTTACCTGCTAGACCTATTGGCTCTAGAACTCCAGATTCGGGATTAGGCATTTTTGACACTACTCAAGAAGCAGTTAAAGCTAGATGGATAGATTTGCTTAATTTTAAAAGATATTCAGATTTAAATTGGCTTCTAAACACAGTAAGAAATTTGCCTTATTGTGAAAATGGCATTAAATCAACAGAACTCCCATCTGATTGTTATGAATATGCTAAAACCCCAAAAGATTTATTTTCTAAATTAGATGATTGGAATATTGATAGCATAGTTATCCCTCATGGCATGGCATGGGGCTTTCATGTTCCTCTGGGAACTTCTTGGGATAATCGTCTTAATGAAGAAGGACACGATCCTAGTAAACAAATTCTATTAGAAATAATGTCTGGACATGGAAATAGCGAAGAATATAGAGATTTTTCTTCGGCAAATTTTCTTCAATCTGGGGAAGTGACTTGCCCTGAACCAACTAATGATTTCATACCTTGTTGCTGGCAAGCTGGCCAAATGCAAATTCAGCGTTGTGATGGGCTGTCAAAATATGAATGCGATGCAAGAGTTGAACTTGCAAAAAAATACACTTTGGCAGGTGGACCTTATACAAATATGGTTTTTCCAGAATCAAAGCCTGATGAATGGCTGAACTGCGATCAATGCACTGATTGTTTTAAACCTTCATTTAATTATAGACCTAAACAATCAGCCCAATATGCATTAGCAATATCTAATTTCTCAGATTCTGAAGATTTCCCAAAAAGGTATAATTTTGGTTTTATTGCATCAACAGATGATCATACTGCTCGACCCGGAACAGGTTACAAGCAATATGAAAGACGCAAAATGACTTTTGCCACTGGCCCTAAATCTAAATTTTGGGAATATAAGTATGATGCTGAAGACCCAAGTTTTCCTGAAATACCTAAAATTAAACCTGGAGAAAGTCAGCCCGACAGTGAGCGAGCCTCAAGTTTTGTATATCCTGGTGGAATTTTGGCAGTCCACTCAGAGGGAAGAGGAAAAGATGCAATTTGGTCAGCTTTAAAAAATAAAAATGTTTATGGAACTAGCGGACCTAGAATACTTCTATGGTTTGATTTAATGAATTCTCCACAAGGCAAAAGATCGATGGGCTCTAATATTACAATGAGTCAAAATCCAAAATTTACTGTTAGAGCAGCAGGCAGTCTTAAGCAAAATCCAGGCTGCTCAACTGAGTCAATAGATGCACTTTCAGCCGAGAGACTTGATTATCTTTGCGCTGGCGAATGTTATAACCCAAGCAATGAAAGATATATCATTGAAAAAATAGAAATTATTAAAATTACTCCTCAAATTTATGCAGGGGAAGCGGTTAGTCCTCTTATTCAAGATCCATGGATGACAATTCCATGCAATGGATCAGCTGAATGCGAAGTTGAATTTGAAGATCAAAACTACTCAAGGGATAGTGTCTATTATGTTCGAGTAATTCAGGAACCAACTCTAGCTATTAACGGCTCATTATTGAAAGACAGAAGAGAATTTAATCTTTGTAAGGGAAGTTTTAGAACAGATCTTAGAGATGACTGTTTAAGTCTTACTAATGAAAGAGCTTGGTCTTCCCCAATATATCTATTCAAGCCTTAAGCATTTTCTTGCTTAATTTTATTTGCTATTGACCTCTTAATTTTTATTAACTCAGCAATTTGAAAATATAAATTTTCCTCATATGCATCTATCACAGAGTCAGCTTTTACTAATTCCCAAAGAATCTTTAGTAATTCAATTTTTTTTTGATTGGAATAAGTGCCATTAATTTTTTTTATTAATGGATAAAAAGATACAGATTCTTCGGTCTCATCAATAATTTTTTTTACAATTGAACTTGCTTTTTCATCTTCAGAAGCGATTTGATCTGCTCTTTTCTTGATAAGTTTTAACTCTGAACTGTCAAGAGTTCCATCGCTTATGGCAATTTCAAACATCAATCTTAATGCCAAATCTGCTTCATGAGTATTTATTGCTTCAATTGATTTCTTTTTTTTAAATAAATTTTTAAGCATTAATTTATGTTATTAACTTGATTAAATATTTTTTAGGGTATTCCACAAATGTTCCCACCATAATTAATAAGTCGATAAATAAAGATTTGTTGTCAATATATAACTTATCAACTTCTGCTAATTTCATAGGATCACTCATATCATACCCTAAGATTTGCGATAGACCTGTAATCCCAGGCTTGATTGCATAAACATTATTCTTACTTCTGCACTCGGTTAGCTTAGTCTGATTAATAAGTCCTGGTCTTGGTCCAATGAGATTTAAGTCGCCTTTTATAACATTAATAAGTTGAGGGAACTCATCAAGTTTTATTTTCCTAAGAAGCTTGCCACAAATAAGCTGATATTTTTGATCAAGCTCATGAGTTCCAGTATCAGGAGCTTCGATTTTTAGAGTTCTCATCTTAATAATCTTAAAACTTAACTTATTTTTGCCAATTCGTTCTTGAATAAAAAAAACCGGCATTCCATCTTCTAAGAAAATTATTAATGCAGCTAAAAACAGAACAGGAAAAATTATCATTAATCCGACTGAACAAACTATGTTTCTAAAAATTTTAATAAATTCTTTAAGCAACATTTTCTAATGTAAAATAAAAACTGTATCTTAAATCATAAATATGAATATTGCTTTAACTGGGTCCTCTGGATTAATCGGATCACAACTTTTAAAAGATCTAAGGAACATGGGCCATCAAGTTCTTTGTATTTCTTCGTCTTTTTCATCTCATGAAGAAAATTGTTATCTTTATGAGGAGCTGAATTCAAATAACATAAATTTTAAAGCAGATTTTATGGTCCATTTAGCTTCAATCAATTCTAATTTAGGGGAGTTAGAAATGCCGCTTGAGATAGAACTCATGCAAAAAGTTATTGACAGTATGAAGGTTTTAAAATGTAAAAATATGATCTTTTTTAGTTCAATAAAAGTTTACGGAGACAACTCTTTTGAATCTATTTTAATTGATGAAAATTTCCCTCAAAATCCTCAATGTTTTTATGGTAAAGCAAAAGTAGAATGTGAAAAAGTTTTGAGAGAGGCATCTATTCAACAAAATTTTAATTATCTTATTTTAAGATTGCCCCCAGTTTTGATCAATCATCCAAAATCAAATGTTGGTAAACTATTTCAGTTAGTTGAGAGAGGTTTCCCGATCCCATCTTTTAAAGTCGGAGATTTAAATAAAAGAAGTTTTTTAAACTACGATTTTTTAATTTATGCTATGAAAAAATTTTTAACTAAGAAAGAAATTTTTTATAGCGAGGTTTTTAACCTAGCTGATAGCAATCCTATTTCTACGAATGATCTGTTAAGAAGGATCGCTAAAAGTATAAACAAACAATCAAGAATAATTTATCTTCCTAATTTTCTTTTTCAAGCAATGATTAGAATAAATCGATTACAATTGATTTTATGTAGACTATTTGGGAACTTTTATATTTCTAATTCAAAACTTAGGGAAGCATTCAAGCTACCAAAAAATTTTTGATAGTCGGAGAAGAAACCTATGAACTTAATTGGTACAAAGTTAAATTCCTTAAATCGTAGACATAAAACATTACTAGTTTTATTAAATGATTTATTTTTAGCTTTTACTTGCTGGTTAGTTTTTGGGCCGCCGATGGCCACGATTATTTCAAATAAAAATGCTAATAGTTTGATTGACCTTTTGCAATCTCAGATCTATTCATTTATTTTTCCAGCATGCTTTTTTATTTTTTATTTATATTTCTTTGGATATTATAAATCTTTGATACGTTTTTTTGATTCAAGAGACTCTATTTTTGTTTGTGTTTCTGGTTCTTTGATCTTTGGATTTTCCTGGGCAGCAATATATATTTTTCAATTTGACCTTGTTCCTACTGACTTTTTATCAATTATTATTCTACAAGGTTTACTATTATCAGCAGTTCTTTATGCGTTCATTAATATCTCTAGAGATGTTGCTAAGTTTTTTTTATATCCCTACCAAAAAGATGAGAATGCATCTCCTGTAGTTATTTTTGGTTCAGATCGGTCTGCTCAAGAATTACTAAATACTCTTCAAAATGATCCCTCAAAGAATGTAATTGCAATTTTTGATTATTCTTCAGTATTTAAAAATCTACAAATTAATAATGTTCCAATAATATCTAGTTTCAATAAATTAGTTGAATTAAAGCTTAAGCACGAAAATCTTCAGGTCTTTCTTGCAATCCCAAATATAAAAACTGAACAAAGAAGAAAAATTATTACTGACTTAGAAGCTATTAAAGTTGCCGTGAGAACAGTGCCTTCTTTAACTGAGTTGATATCAGATCAAAAAAAATTAACCGATCTTCAAGATCTCTCGATTGATGACATTTTGCCAGGAGCAAGAATATCGAATGCAATTGTAAAAAATGCAGATTCAAAAACTTTTTTTGTTTCAGGAGCAGGAGGCTCTATTGGTTCTGAGATAACTAGGCAATTACTTTCTTGCAATCCAAAAAAGATTATTTTACTTGAACTCTCAGAATATAACCTCTTTCAAATTGAAAGAGAATGCATGGCAATTATTGACTCAAAAAGTCTTAATTCTGAAATTATACCCATTCTAGGAGATATAAGAGATAAGAATAATTTGGATTATATATTTAAAAAATTTCAAATAGATCATGTTTATCATGCCGCTGCATACAAACATGTTCCTTTGGTTGAAGATAAAAATAATTTGGCAAAAGCCGCTGAAAATAATGTGCTTGGTACTTATAACCTTGCTCAAGTTTCAGTCAATAACAATGCTAGTTCCTTTGTAATGATCTCAACTGATAAAGCAGTTCGACCTTCAAATGTAATGGGCGCCACAAAAAGGTTTGCTGAGATAATTATTCAATCAATCAATGCCGTCTCTTCGGTTACAAAATTTAGTATGGTGAGATTTGGTAACGTTATTAATTCATCTGGATCAGTGATCCCTTTATTTCTAGATCAGATATCAAAAGGTGGACCTGTTACTGTTACTGATAAAGAAGTCATGAGGTACTTCATGACTATTCCAGAGGCATCAAGTCTTGTATTGCAAGCAGGAGAAATGTCTCAAGGTGGTGAAGTTTTTATTCTCGATATGGGCGAACAGGTTAAAATTTATGATCTTGCTAAAAAATTAATTCATTTATCTGGACGAAACTATGTTGAGAATCATGATGATGATGGCATTCAAATTCTTGAAGTTGGACTTCGACCCGGAGAAAAGATGTATGAAGAATTATTAATTTCAGGATCTGAGATAAAAACTGAAAATGAAAAAATTTTTAAGGCAACGGAATCATTCATCAATCATGAAGATTTAGAGCCCATTCTTGATAATATAAAAAAATCAATTGCTAATTATGATGTTGAGAGCATTCTAAATATATTGTCCAATAATGTTGAGGGGTATGAAAATCAATCAAAATAAAATTTTTATCACTATATTAATAATTTTAATAAGTTGTTCTAGTGGAGCCAATAATCAGCTAGTTCCTGAAATTAATACTCAACTAGTTCTTGAGCCAGGCTTTGAAATTTCCATTTTTGCAAAAAATTTAGATTCTCCAAGACAAATGGCTGAAGGTGAAAATGGCACAATATTTGTCGGAGAACGAGGTGGTCAAATTATTGCACTTAGGGATACCGATAATAATGGGCAAGCTGATCATGAAAGGGTAATAGCAAAAAACTTAACTCTGTCGACTGGAGTAAGTATTTTTGCAGGAGATATATATTTTTCTGAAGTAAGCAAGATATGGAAAATTGAAAATATAGAAAATTGGTTAAAAACTAATCCCAAAGATGCAAATCTTCCAGATAAAATTCTAGTTACTGAGAAACTACCTAACGATACATGGCATGGCTGGAAGTGGTTGAAGCATGATGGTCAGGGGCGTTTGCATTTAAATGTTGGAGCTCCTTGCAATGTATGTTTATCTGATAATTCTCAATATGCTTCAATTCTGAGACTAAATAATGATGAGTTTGAGCATGTTGCAAGGGGAGTCAGAAACAGTGTTGGATTTGCATTCCATCCTAAAACTCAAAAGCTTTTTTTTACGGATAATGGAAGAGATTGGCTAGGAGATGATAGCCCATCATGTGAGTTAAATAGGGTCGATATTGATGGTCAATTTTTTGGGTATCCATTTAAACATGCAAAAAATGTTAAAGATCCTGAATTTGGGGACAGAACTTCTGGTTTTGATTTCATCGATCCTATTTTAGAGCTTGGTGCACATGTTGCTCCTACAGGTGTAGCTTTTTATGAGGGATCAATGTTTCCTCCAAGAATGAAAAATAATTTGTTTATTGCCCTTCATGGATCATGGAATAGATCTGCAAAGGTCGGATATAAAGTTATTAGAGTTAGCTTTGATGAGCAAGGAAATGCTATAGAATCTCATGACTTTATAAAAGGATGGCTGAAAGACGGGAATGTATCTGGGCGACCATCTGCTCCCTTTGTAATGCAAGATGGAAGCATGCTAATTTCAGATGATCAAGCCAATCTAATTTATCGTATTACTTTCTAAAAGTCATAATGAAAGTTGGAATTGCCGGATATGGCATAGTTGGAAAAAAAAGATATTGTTCCATTTTAGCCCAAACTAATTTTGAAGTAACTTCAGTTTCTGAATGCAATCCAGAAGTGAAGAAGGATATACCAGATGGAATTAAAGTATTTGATAGTTACAAAGATCTTATAAAAGATGCAAGTATTGATATTTTATTTGTTAGCTTACCTAACAAATTTGCTGCTGAGGCAGTTTCTTTTGGGCTTAAAAAGGGACTACATGTATTTTGTGAAAAACCTCCATCGAGGACTTTATCAGAACTCATTGCAGTTAAAGAAACCTCAAAAAAATATCCTTCTTTAAAATTAATGTATGGATTTAACCATAGATTCCATCTTTCTGTTGAGGAGGCTAAAGAAATTATCGACAAAAATACCTTTGGTAAAATTATCAATATGAAAGGTGTATATGGAAAATCACAAATGATTAGCTTTAATCAAACAGATTGGAGAACCATTAGAGAGCAATCTGGGGGTGGAATCTTGCTTGATCAAGGAATACATATGCTGGACTTAATTAGATATTTATCTGGGGAAAGCTTCTTTGACATATTTTCTTTTATTGATAATGCATTTTGGAATTTTGATGTAGAAGATAATGCTTATGTTTTAATGAAATCTCCTAAAGGCATTGTTGCCCAACTACATTCATCTGCAACTCAATGGAGACATGTATTTAATCTTGAGATTACCTTACAAAAGGGCTCACTTGTTCTTGGTGGACTTCTTACTGGATCAAAAAGTTATGGTGATGAAACGTTAAAAATAATTACATCTGATCCAGAAAAAGATAACGGAGCGCCTAGAGAGTCAACTTCAAAATATAATGAAGATGTTTCATGGGATAATGAGATAAAATATTTTTCAAATTGCTTAAAAAATGACCTTAAAATAGAAAGAGGTAGTATTGATGATGCAATCGAGACCATGAAATTAGTTGAA
>MDTB01108382.1_pt1 | contig 11482 bp, 9 predicted proteins | sample 811161 | NCBI WGS metagenome assembly MDTB01 (sample SAMN05326650, study PRJNA326480) | marine metagenome | isolation source: seawater | place: Mediterranean Sea | collected 2009
AAAGAAAAGGAAGACCATGTTAAGGTAATGGATCTTGCAGAATTAGTGGCTTCAGCAAAAGATTTATAAGATGTGGGTAGATTTTGATAAAATCTCTTTAAATAGCAGAGTATGGGTATTTCAATCTGATTCCATATTAAAACCTGAGGATCAAGATATGATAGACGAGCATATAAAGTTATTTATCGAAAAGTGGTCTAGTCACGGTGCTCAGATGTATGCCTCTCATACCATAATATACAATTGTTTTGTTGTTATTGTTGCAGATGAGGAAAAACAGTCTGCTTCAGGATGCTCCATAGATTCTTTCACTTCTTTATTTAAAGCTCTTGGAGAACAGCTTAATTTGTCTTTTTTTGATCGTTTTGCAATTGCTCATAAATCAGGTGGTGAATTTTTTGTTAGTGCTTTAGAAGATTTTAAAACATTGATTAAAGAGGGAGTTGTTACAGAGAATTCAATTGTATTTAATAATCTGGTTGCTACAAAAGAAGAGTTTATAAATTCATGGGAGCTTCCTATTAAGAAGTCCTGGCAAAAAAGATATCTATAATCGTATTTATTTTTCCAAGACAAAAAAAAAGGTTACCATTAGGCAACCTTTTTATATATTATTTTAGAAATATTCTTAGAAGAACAAGCTAAAGTTAACTCCTAAGTTGAAGTTAGTTCCTGAAAGATCTGAAGAATCTATGTATAGTTCATCAGCATTATATTCTTTAAGTTCGCCATTCATGAAGGTTAAGTTTATGAATGGTTCGACTGCAAAATGCTCTCTCCACACAATTGTGTATCCTAAACCTAAGTTGAAGTTTAAAGAACTGTGAGAATTTTCAACAACTTGGTCAATATCTTGCCATGCCATTACTTCATTTCCTTCTGCGTCAAATTGAGGAATACCATTTTCAAACACTTGCGAATACTGAGAAATAGTAGCATATTCTTCTGAACTGATATTTTTACTACTCAATGAGACTTCAGTAAAAAGGTTGTTTGATACGTAGTAACGACCAAAAATTCCAATTTCAGCTGTGCTGCTGTTAAGTTCATAAGCATCTTTATCTGTATTGTCACTTTGGAAGTTTACCAATGCACCGATAGCAATTCCATCTTGTACAAAGTAACCTACTTTAGGAGTTATGGCAATCTCTGTCCATGCGTTCTCAGACAATTGGCTACCTGCACCTAATAATACAGTTCCTTTACGTGTTTGTGCATCAGAAGTTAGTGTAAAAGCTAATACTGCTGCCAATGAAAGAATAATTTTTTTCATACCTGTTTAAAATTAGTTTCTTTGTTATTTTTTTTTCAATTACTTTGAAAGCGTGAATTTACTAAAAATTCATACAATACAAACGATTTAAGCATTATTATTGAATTTTAACAATAATTTTTCTTAAAAAACTCTTTGTTAAATTAAAGAAAAATATATTTAAAACCCTTTGTAAAGAAGGAGTTTCACATCAATTTTATCAAGAATTTTTTCTTTTTCTCTCCAAATAAATGTTTTTAAGAATTTGTTTTTTTCTTCAATTTTATCTGTTGGAATAAGAACAGCATCTGGTTTTTCAAAGAATATGATGTTTTCAATGGTTTTATTTTCAGTTGTTATATTCATATTGCTACAAATAATTTTGTTCATCCCTTGAATGTCTTTTGTTTTTTCATCTTCAACAAAATAAATGCTTTCTCCATTTCCCATGACATCGATATTTGTAAGTTCTTGTTTGGAGAAGTGGCCTAACATATTTTCACCACTAATTTGGTTAAAGCTTGTGCTGTCTACTTTAGATGTAATGAAAGAGTTTTTTCTCAGTAAAGCATTTTTTAATTTTTTTTCTTCAAGTACTAAGGTAATTGTGTCTGAAGTAAGTTGAAATTCATTTAGCCAAATGGTTGGTGATTTATGTAAAAAGACTTTTTGTGCTTTATTTTCAAAGCTCATTGAATCACAACTTCCTAGCATTTCAGTACTTTTAAAATGAGCATTGGGATGAGCTTTAAAAATTCTATCGTCGCATTTATTTTCGTGTATTAAGGTGTCTGCAGTTACATAGAGTGTATCATCATTTAAAGGGAAGCTGAGAAGTGGATTGCCATAACTAACAGACAAATCAAGTTGATCATATATAAAACAGGTATCTACATGAAGAGTGTAGTCGTTTTTTAGGTCTTTCATTTTCGTATTTCCATACAGCATTCCGGTTCCTTCTTTTTGATTTACCCAGCCTTTGTCAGCAGTTATGTGCATGTCATTATTTTCTATGATGGCATTTGACTTAAATTCTGCTAATTCACTTTTAAGATAGTAATATAGAGTGTCTGAATAGAGGACCTCTTCTTTATGTTCTACAATTACATTTTTGTAGAAGTTAAACTTTTCAAGTGCAGTATAATAAATTCCTTCATTACTACTAAGAGATTTCATGTTTTCAGTGATTTGAGCTTTCTGATCAAAGAAACATCTTTGGGACTTAAAATTGTATTTAATTTTTTCAGAGTATAGATTCATCTCATTATGCGTAAAATGAACATTATTTTCAATTTCTGCTAGTTGATGGTTTCCATAGTATATTAAATATTCCCCCTTTAAATTTAAACTATCGCCTTGCCAAATGTGAATGTTACTGAATGCTTCAATTTTATTTTCTTTTGCATAGAAGTATGCACTGTCGCAGGTAAGGTATCGATCGTTATCTTTTGTTTTTACATTTCCTTTTAGGAGTTGCCGATTTTCATCTATGGCACTATTGAAGGATATTTTGTCTGCATTGAGTATCTCAATTTGGGTTTGAGATTGTAGTTCTAATGTAAAAACACAAGATATTAAGAATGTACTATAGATAAAGGAATGCTTCATGAAGAGTCCCTACTAGAACGGTATTTTATTTATTGTATATGGTTTGCTTTCGATCAGGACCAACAGAAACAATATCAATTGGAGTCTCAAGCTCTTGTTCCAAGTATTTCACATATTCAAGTAACTCTTTAGGCAACTCATTGATATGTGTTTTTTTTGTTAAATCTTCTTTCCAGCAAGGAAGTTCTTTGAATATGGGCGTTAAACTATCTTCTTCAATATTATAAGGGAGATAATCTATAATTTCTCCTTGGTATTCATAATGAGTACATACTTCTATACTGGAAAACTCACTTAGCACATCAGCTTTCATCATCATTAATTTGGTTACTCCATTTACATTAATTGCATATTTAAGAGCAGGCAGGTCAATCCAACCACAACGTCTTGGTCTTCCGGTTGTAGCTCCAAATTCATTTCCTGCTTTCTGAATTTTAGTTCCTATTTTATCCGTTAATTCTGTTGGAAATGGGCCGCTTCCAACTCTAGTTAAATATGCTTTAAAAATACCAAATACATCTCCAATTTTATTTGGAGCAATACCTAAACCAGTACATGCTCCTGCAGCTACTGTATTGGATGATGTTACAAATGGATAGGTTCCAAAGTCTATATCTAATAAGGATCCCTGAGCTCCTTCAGCAAGAATTTTTTTACCTGCTTTATTTGCTGAAGCAAGGTAATGCTCGCTGTCAATAAATTTAATTTTCTTTAATTGATCAATTGCCTTAAACCACTCTTTTTCCATACTTTCCATATTGTATTCAAAATCGTAGTGACTAAGTAATTGTTTATGTTTAAGAACCAATTTGTTATAACGTTCTTTAAAGTCAGGAAGCTCAATATCTCCAACTCTAAGTCCATTACGTCCAGTTTTATCCATATAGGTAGGTCCTATTCCTTTTAATGTTGATCCTATTTTGTCTTTCCCTTTTGCTTTTTCAGAAGCTGCATCTAGTAATTTATGGCTTGGTAAAATTAGATGTGCTTTTCTTGATACAAGAAGTTTTTTGTGGTAGTCAACATTTAATTTATTTAACCCCTCTAGTTCATTTTTGAAGATTATTGGATCAATAACCACTCCATTTCCTACTATATTTATTGCAGTAGGGTGAAAAATTCCTGAAGGAATTGTATGTAAGACATGTTTAATCCCATCAAACTCTAGTGTGTGACCAGCATTTGGTCCACCTTGAAATCTTGCGATGATATCGTAATTAGATGTTAAAACATCTACAATTTTACCTTTTCCCTCATCTCCCCATTGAAGACCTAGAAGAACATCTACAGCCATTTTTAATTGTTAGAGTAGTTAATCATTTATACACACATTTTCCATTTTCATCTTTAGTGCAGGTACCATAAATATTTAAAGCGTGGTGCATTACCTTGAATCCAATATTTTGTTCTACCGTATTCATGATATTTTGAATTCGAGGATCACAAAATTCAAATACTTTTTTACAATCACTGCAGATAGCATGATCATGTTGTTTGTTGGTAAAGCTTTTTTCGTATTGTGCTTGATTTTCGCCAAATTGATGTTTTCGAACTAAGTTGCAGTCCAAAAGTAGTTCAATGGTATTGTATAAGGTAGCTCTACTTACTCTATAATTGTGATTTTTCATTTTGATGTATAGTGTTTCTACATCGAAGTGAGTTTTGTAATTATATACTTCTTTCAGTATGGCAAAGCGTTCAGGTGTTTTTCTTTGTCCATTTTGTTCTAGGTAGGTAGTGAATACCTGCTTAACTTGTGATTGTATTTTTTTATTCATTAAATTTCAACTTATACTGTCAAAAATCAACAGTAAAACTAAGCATTAATTTCTAATTGGACTTAGAAATTAACTAGTTTTAAATTTTCTACTTATTGAAGTAACTCCATTTACTAGTTTGATGTTTTCAATTGCTTTTTTCAAATTATTTTTATCCAATATAAGTACAGTAATTATTCCATCAAAAACGCCATCAGAACTGCTTATATTCATCGATTGAATGTTTACATTTAAATTTGTTGATAGTATTTTAGTTATTTCATTGATTAAGCCAACACTGTCAATCCCTTTGATATGAATAATTGCAACAGATTGTTTATTGGTGCTATCAATCCATTTTGTTTCAAGTATTCTGTATGCATAGTTTGATTGCAATCGAATTGCATTGGGGCAGTCTTGTCGATGTATTTTAATTCCTTCTCTAATGGTGGTAAACCCAAAGACATCATCTCCAGGAATGGGACTACAGCATTTTGAGTATGAATAGTTGAGTTTTTCTTGATTTGCTCCAAATACCAAGGTGTCGTACTTGGGTTCTTCTTTTACTTCAATTTTTTGAGGCGATTTTTTGTAAATTTTATTTTTAAAGTATTGATACCAACTATTTCTATTTTTTGCAAAATCTTTGATCATGATATTGTGCACAACACCAATTCCAATATCGTAGAAAAGATCAAAGCTTGTTTTGTATTTTAAATAATTTGCTAGCTCATTAATGATTCGGTCATTGTATGTGAGTTTTATAGATTTTAGTTTTCTCTGAAGAATCTCTTTGCCTTCATCTGCAATTCTTTTTTTCTCATCTTTTAGGGAACTTTTAATTTTATTTTTTGCTTTAGCTGTAATCACATAGTTTAACCAAGATTTTTTTGGTTTTTGTTTTTGTGAGCTTATTACCTCTACTTGATCTCCACTTTTTAGTTTGTGGCTTAGAGGGACTATTTTAGCATTTACTTTACATCCTAAGCAAGTGGCTCCTAGTTGTGTGTGGATGTCAAATGCAAAATCAAGTGCTGATGCTCCTTTAGGAAGAGTTCGTAATTCCCCATTTGGAGTAAAAACAAATATTTCCTTTGAAAAAAGATTTAATTTAAATTCTTCTATGAATTCAATAGCATTAGATTCTGGGTTTTCTAATAATTCACGAATTTGGTTTACCCAATCTTCAAGATTTCCTTCCGTAGCTTTTCCGGATTGCTTGTATTTCCAATGAGCTGCATACCCTTTTTCTGCAATTTCATCCATTCGTTTTGTTCGAATTTGTACCTCTACCCATTTCCCTCCAGGGCCCATCAGAGTTGTATGAAGGGATTCATAGCCATTGGCTTTTGGTGTTGAAATCCAGTCGCGGAGTCTGTCAGGATTTGGCTGATAATGATCTGTAATGACAGAGTATGTTTTCCAACAATCAGATTTCTCATTCTTTAATTCAGATTCTAGAATAATTCGAATGGCAAATTTGTCATACACTTCTCGAAAAGGAATTCCTTGCATTTTCATTTTTTTTCTAATAGAAAAAATAGATTTTGGTCTCCCTTTAATTGAAAATTTAAGATTATGTTCGTTGAGTGAGGATTTTAGTGGTTTTGTAAATCTTTTAATGTATTGTACTCTTGCATTTTTTGTTTCATTAAGTTGACGCGCAATATCTCTGTATATTTCTGGCTCTGTATGTTTTAATCCAAGATCTTCTAATTCTGTTTTAATTGTATATAATCCAAGTCTATGTGCTAATGGTGCGTATATGTATAGGGTCTCAGATGCAATTTTTTGTTGTTTTATTCTTGACATAGAGTCAAGTGTTTGCATGTTGTTCAGGCGGTCAGCAAGTTTAATTAAAATCACGCGAACATCGTCAGAGATTGTGAGAAGCATTTTTCTGAAGTTCTCAGCTTGTTTAGAAATATCTTGCTCTGATGAAAATTCAGAAATTTTTGTGAGTCCGTCTATGATTTGTCGAATGTTAGAGTCAAATAATTTTTCTATATCATCTAGGGTATAATGTGTGTCTTCAACCACATCATGCAGAAGTGCACAAGCGATTGAAATGGCATCTAAGCCTAGATCTTTTGCTACAATTTGAGCGACAGAAATGGGATGAAAAATATATGGTTCACCACTGTTTCTTCGTACATCTTTATGTGCCTCAACAGCGATGTTAAATGCTTTACGAATCAACCTTTTATCTGTTCGATTAATATCTTTATTGCAGGAACGCAATAAAGATTTATATCTTCTTACAATCTCTTTATTTTCTTCTTCTAGATCAAATTTGTTCATCAAATAAGCAAGTCTTTATATAAACTTATGAAAATTGTTTGATAATAGTAAATATTTACTCTTTTTCAGGAAGAATTTTAGTTTGAACTTGTCCAAATCCAATTTTGTAATGTTCAGATTTACAATGCGCCTTCATAATTATAGTATCGTTATTATTTACAAATTTTCGTTCTGATCCATCTGGCATTTTTAATGGTTTTGTGCCTTTCCATGATAATTCTAGCATGGATCCAAAAGCTTCTGGATTATTTCCTGAGATGGTGCCTGAAGCCATAATATCTCCTGCGTTTATATTGCAACCATTTACAGTATGATGAGCTAATTGTTGGTTCATGTTCCAGTACATATATTTGTAATTAGATTTTGAAATGGTGTGTGCCTTAAAATTTTCAGAGGCAATCTGGACTTCTAGATGGATATCAATATTTTTATTTCCTTGAAATTTAAGGTATGGAAGCACTTCAGGTATTTGTTCTTCTCCTTTAATCCTAAATGGTTCTAATGCATCTAATGTCACAATCCAAGGAGAAATTGAAGAGGCAAAGTTTTTTGCGAGAAATGGACCTAGTGGAACGTATTCCCATTTTTGAATATCTCTAGCTGACCAATCATTGAAAATACACATTCCAAATATATAATTCTCCGCTTCATCAGTGGATATAGATTCGCCAAGATTTTTTCCTTGCCCAGTAATGAAAGCCATCTCCAACTCAAAGTCCATTAATTTAGTTGGCTCAAAAATTGGTTTTTTGGCATCTACAGGGAGTTGTTGTCCTTTTGGTCGGTGAATATTTGTTCCAGATAAAATAATTGAGGATGATCTTCCATGATAACCTACTGGGATGTGCAGCCAGTTTGGTAATAATGCATTTTCAGGATCTCGAAACATAGATCCAACATTATATGCATGTTGCTTGCTGGAATAGAAGTCTGTATAATCTCCTATTTCAACTGGCATTAGCATTTCAATTTGATCAATTGGTGTTAAAATCAATTCCTTGTGGGATTCACTCATGTTGTTCGTACTGACAAAAATTTCAGATATTCGATTCCTAACTGCTCTCCAAATTGTTTTGTTTAGCTTCAAAAAATGATTTAAGCTTTTTCTTTCAAAAACATTGCTTTCTAAATTAATTCCCTCAAAGTAATTTAGTTTTTGCAGGGCATTTAAGTCGATTGCATGATCTCCAATTCTACTTCCTACACAAATTTTTTCATTTGTTTTTTTAAAAACTCCAAAAGGTATATTCTGAATCGGAAAATCGGAGTCTTTTGGAACATGAATCCACGATTTTCTATTTGGTTCGTTTGCTTTTATCATGAGATCTAAATTTTACACAAAAATAAGGATTATATTTGCATCGAAAAGTAGTAAAAACAACACAAATTACCGCAAATAAATATGAAAAGAGATCAGCAAATTTTTGAACTAATTAAAGAAGAGCATGAACGTCAAGTCTATGGAATAGAATTAATTGCATCAGAAAATTTTGTTAGCACCCAAGTGATGGAAGCTGCGGGGTCCTGTTTAACAAATAAGTATGCTGAAGGCTATCCAAATAAAAGATACTATGGAGGTTGTGAAGTTGTTGATGAAATAGAGCAAATAGCGATTGATAGAGCTAAAGTTCTTTTTGGAGTGGAATATGCAAATGTTCAGCCTCATTCTGGTTCTCAGGCAAATGCTGCAGTTTTTCATATATGTCTTAATCCTGGTGATAAGATTTTAGGTTTTGATCTTGCTCATGGAGGACATTTAACACATGGCTCTCCAGTTAATTTCTCTGGTAAGTTGTATAAAACTTCTTTTTATGGTGTAGAAAAGGATACTGGTAGAGTCGACATGAATAAGGTTGAAAGTATTGCTATATCTGAAAAACCAAAATTAATTATTTGTGGTGCTTCTGCATACTCTAGAGATTTAGACTATGCTCGTTTTAGAGAGATTGCAGATAAGGTAGGTGCTTTATTATTAGCAGATATTTCTCATCCTTCGGGTCTAATTGCAAAAGGTGTGTTAAATGACCCTGTAGATCATTGCCATATTTTAACCACAACAACACATAAAACTCTTCGAGGACCACGTGGAGGTATGATTATGCTTCCAAAAGATTTTGAAAACCCATGGGGTTTGAAAACTCCTAAAGGTAAGGTTAGGATGATGTCGGCCTTATTAAATTCTGCTGTTTTTCCAGGCATTCAGGGAGGGCCTTTAGAGCATATTATTGCGGCCAAAGCTATAGCTTTTGGTGAGGCTCTTACGGATGAGTATTTTCATTATGTTATGAAAGTTAAAAAAAATGCCTCTGCAATGGCAGATGCATTTATGGCAAAGGGGTATCATATAGTTTCTGGTGGTACAGACAACCATTGTATGTTAATTGATTTACGTTCAAAGAATATTACTGGAAAAGAAGCCGAAAATGCTTTGGTAAAAGCACACATTACTGTAAATAAAAATATGGTACCCTTTGATGATAAGTCACCTTTTGTTACTTCAGGTATTCGAGTTGGTACAGCAGCCCTATCCACTAGAGGTTTAGACCAGTCTGATATGATTAAGATTGTTGATTTTATAGATCAAGTAATCTTGAATCATGAAGATGATGATGTATTAGCTGCTGTTGCGGATAAAGTAAATAAAATGATGGCTAAATTTCCAATTTTTGCAACTTAGACCAAGCCCTTGTTTTATTTCATTGATTTTAATGATTTTTATTTGTTCACTTTAAAAGTAAAATAATTATGAAGTGTGGAATTGTAGGTCTTCCAAACGTAGGTAAATCGACTCTTTTTAATTGCTTGTCAAATGCAAAGGCTTTGGCGGCAAATTACCCTTTTGCAACCATTGAGCCTAATATTGGAGTCATACCTGTTCCAGATGATAGAATTTCTAAGTTAGAGCAACTTGTTAAACCTGAAAAAGTGCAACAGGCTATTGTAGAAATAGTAGATATAGCTGGTTTGGTTCGTGGCGCAAGTAAAGGCGAGGGGTTGGGGAATAAATTCTTGGCAAATATAAGAGAAACTCATGCTATAATTCATGTTTTACGATGTTTTGAAAATGATAATATAACTCATGTAGACGGGACTATAAATCCAGTACGAGATAAAGAAACAATTGATTTTGAGCTCCAGATTAAGGATTTAGAATCTATTGAAAAAAAAATAGAAACTCAAAAGAAGAAAACTAGGACAGGTGATAAAGAGGCTGCCAAAACTTTATCAATTCTTGAAGTCTATAAGTCACATTTAGAAGCCGGAAAATCAGCTAGGTCTATCAACCTTTCTGATAATGAAAAAGAAGCTGTAGCAGATTTAATGTTGCTTACTGATAAGCCAATTTTGTATATATGCAATGTAAATGAAGATGAAGCCATAAATGGAAATTCTTATGTAGAATCAGTTCGGAAAGTAATTAATGATGAAGATGCTGAACTATTAATTATTGCTGCAGGAATGGAAGCGGATATCATGGAGCTAGATACTTATGAAGAGCGGAAAGAGTTTCTAGATGATATGGGCCTTAAAGAGCCTGGAGTAAATAAAGTTATTCAAAGTGCATACACATTATTGCGTTTAAAGACATATTTTACGGCAGGCGTCAAAGAAGTGAGGGCTTGGACAATTAAAGAGGGATATACTGCACCCCAAGCAGCTGGAGTAATTCATACAGACTTTGAAAAGGGTTTTATTAGAGCTGAAGTTATTACATATGATGATTATGTAAACCTTGGCTCTGAGTTGGCATGTAGAGAAGCCGGTAAGTTATCTGTTGAAGGAAAGGATTATATCGTAAAAGATGGAGATGTCATGCACTTTAGATTTAATGTTTAATTTGTTGATAAAATTGTTTAGAGCTTTAGGTTTTTTTCCAATTTAGGTATACTAAAATTTATAATTTTATATACTATTTTTTATTAGGTGTTTTTATGGCAGAGAATCAATATACAGAGGATAGTATTAGATCTTTAGACTGGAAGGAGCATATTAGAATGCGTCCTGGAATGTATATTGGGAAGCTTGGAGATGGATCTGCACAAGATGACGGAATATACATACTTCTTAAAGAAGTTTTAGATAACTGTATCGATGAATACGTAATGGGCCACGGAAAAAATATTGAAGTAAGTGTTCGTGGTAAAAAAGTAACTGTTCGGGATTATGGTAGAGGTATTCCGCTTGGAAAAGTGATAGACTGTGTTTCTAAAATTAATACAGGAGGTAAATATGATTCAAAAGCATTTAAGAAATCTATAGGGCTAAATGGAGTTGGTACAAAAGCTGTAAATGCACTTTCAGATTATTTTAGAGTTCAATCTGTAAGAGATGGACAAACTAAGGTTGTTGAATTTCAGCAAGGTGAAGTGACTCTTGAGGAAGAAATTCAGGAAACATCTGTAAGAAAAGGAACAAGAGTCTCTTTTATTCCAGATGAGAGCATCTTTAATAATTTTCGTTACGTAAATGAGTATGTAGAGAAAATGATGTGGCACTATGCCTATTTGAATACAGGACTTACCATGCTTTATAATGGTGAGAAATTTTATTCTGAGAATGGACT
>MDTB01122380.1_pt1 | contig 11482 bp, 16 predicted proteins | sample 811161 | NCBI WGS metagenome assembly MDTB01 (sample SAMN05326650, study PRJNA326480) | marine metagenome | isolation source: seawater | place: Mediterranean Sea | collected 2009
GGTTTAAATAATATGAAAGTAAGATCTTCAGTAAAAAAAAGATGCGATAATTGCAGAATAATTAGAAGGAGGAGAGCAGTAATGGTAATTTGCTCTAATCCTAAATGTAAACAGAAACAAGGATAACTTATGGCTGTAGTAAAAGGTGTAAATATACCAGACAACAAAAGAATAGAGATTGCCCTTACTAGTATTTATGGCATTGGAAGAACCAATGCCCAAAAAATAGTTTCTAAAGCTGGTGTTTCTGATAACCCAAGGGTTAAAGATTTAAGTGAAGAAAAACTAAATTTAATAAGATCTCTTGTAGATTCTCATGAAGACCCAATAGAGGGGGACTTAAGAAGATCTGTCAGAGACGATATTAAAAGATTAGGAGATATAAAAACTTATAGAGGTGATAGGCATAGAAGAGGACTCCCTGTTAGAGGACAAAGAACAAAGACAAATGCACGAACTAAAAGAGGCAAGAAAATTGCAATTGCTGGAAAGAAACAACTAACTAAACACTAATATGGCTAGAAAAACACGACAAAGAAAAAAAGAAAAAAGATTTATACAGAAAGGTAAAGCTTATATTTCTGCGACTTTTAACAATACAATTATTACACTCACTGATGAAACCGGAAATGTCCTCTATTCAAGTGGAGCTGGCTCTGTAGGTTTTAAAGGATCAAGGAAATCAACTTCTTTTGCTGCGCAAAGGATTGCTGAGAGTTTAGCAAAAAAAGCCGAAGAAATTGGATTAAATAAGCTAGATGTAATTGTTAAGGGTCCTGGTGCTGGAAGAGAAGCAGCTATAAGAGCATTACAATCTTCTGGTTTGAATGTATTGAGCATTAAAGATGTAACTCCTATACCCCACAATGGTTGTAGGCCACCTAAAAGAAGAAGAGTATAGAGGAGAATTAATTGAAACTTAAAACTCATATAAGCTGTAAAGAATGTGTCAGGATGGGAGAAAGACTTTGTTCAAAACCATCTGGAAAATGTTCTGTAGAAAGAAATAGATTAAGAAAAAATACTTATGTTCCATCAAGAAGACTATCCGATTATGGGATCCAACTTAAGGAAAAACAAAAAGCTAGAATAATTTATGGAGTTATGGAAAAGCAATTTCGTGGATATGTTAATAAAGCTTCTAAAATGGAAGGGATAGCTGGTGAAAACCTACTTTCTTTACTTGAAAGTCGACTTGATAATGTAGTCTTCAGGCTTGGTCTCGGTAGGTCTAGAGCTCAATCAAGGCAATTAGTAAGTCATGGACATTTTCTTGTAAATGGTAGAAAAGTAAATGTTCCAAGCTATCTAGTCAGAAATGGGGATAAAGTTGAGATATCTGAAAAATCAAAAAAATCTGAAATGTTTAAAACTATGAGCCTAGATGAAGAAATGAAAGATAGAAATGTTCCTGATTGGTTAAAGTCTGATAAGAATAATGGGTCAGGCGATATTATTTCGAAACCGGAAACTGATGATATGGAAATAGGAATTCAAACAAGATTAATAATTGAATATTACTCAAGGAGATAAAATGGGAATGATGCCTGAAGAAATAGAAAAACAATTTGGTGTAACGACAACATCTGAATTTGAAGAGCAGATGAGTGAAAAAAAGTTACCCGAATTATCATTTGTAATTAACGAAGAAAATGAAAAATTTGCTGAAATTATAGCTAGCCCACTTCCTAAAGGAATGGGGGATACTATTGGTAATTCTATGAGAAGAACATTATTAAACTCCTTATCTGGTGCAGCTATTACTTGGGTAAGAATTGATGGTGTCCAGCATGAATATTCTTCAATAGACGGGATGAAAGAAGGAGTAATAGAGTTAATACTTAACTTAAAAAATATTAGATTGAAAGCTATGTCAGAAAGATAAGGCAGAATGCGATTAGATGTTAAAGGTGAAGGGGAGATTACTGCTGGAGATATAATGACAAGTGCAGATTTTGAAATAGTTAATCCTGAACTTTATTTAGCAACATTGAATAGCAGCTCATCTAAATTATCAATTGAATTTAATGTTGAGCATGGAGTTGGGTATGTACCTGCAGATAGGTTTGCACAAGAAAGCCTTGGAATTGGTTTCTTGCCAGTAGACTCTATATTTAGTCCTGTTAGAAAAGTAAATTACTTTGTTGAAGATTTAAGAATTGGAAATGAAACAAATATAGAAAAATTAACTCTTGAAATCTGGACTGACGGTTCAATTTTACCTTCTGATGCAGTAAAAAATGGTGCAGATTTATTAATGAAAAAATTCTTTCAATTTGTAAACCTTGAAGAAGTTACTAATGTTGTTGAAAGCAATGACTCTAAAGGAGTATCAGCTGAGGTTTACAACACCCTAGTTGAAAGTCTTGATTTATCAAGTAGAACTTTCAATTGCTTGAAAAGAAGCGGCTTAAATAGAGTAGGCGATATAATTGAATTCCCAATTGGACCTGAAATGCTTAAGTTGAAAAATTTTGGACAAAAATCATTAGATGAACTTGAAGAAAAATTACAACCTTATATCAAACAAGTTGAAGAAGAAGGAAATGCCCAAAAATGAGACATCGAGTTTCTGGATATAAATTAGGCAGGAAGACTGGGAGTAGAAAAGCACTTTACAGGATATTAGTAAATGAATGTATTAAACGTGGCAAAATTCGAACAACCATGGCTAAAGCAAAAGCAGTCCAGCCAAAAATTGAAAAACTTATTACATTAAGTAGAAAAGGTTCTCAGAACGATAGAAAAAAAGCTTACTCTTTCGTAAATAATACTGAAGTAACAAATGAATTGTTTAATGTAATTGGTAAAAAATTTGAACAAAGAGATAGTGGATTTACAAGAATTACCAAATTAGGAATTAGGAAAGGTGATTCATCTCATATGGTTGAATTATCAATTTTAGATGATAATTCAGTTGAGCCTCAGAATGATGAGAGTGCTGATGAATAATATAGTTGCAGCAATTGAATACGATGGGACAATGTTCAAAGGATCTCAGAAGCAAATCAAGTCTAGAACAGTTCAAGGCGCTTTAGATGAATCATTATCAAAGATACATAAAAATCAAGTTTTTTCTGAATTTGCAAGCAGGACAGATTCTGGTGTTCATGCTTCAAATCAAGTTGTAAAATTTGAAACAAATTTAAATATAAATACTGATGATTGGGTTCAAACTCTAAATCATTATTTGCCAGAAGATATCAGAGTATTTAAATGCAAGACAACAAATAAAGATTTTGACGTGAGAAGGGATGCTGTTGAAAGAGAATATACCTATAAAATAATATTGGGTAATAGAATATCTCCTATTGAAAATAAATATTATGAACACATAACTGAGAATCTTGATTTAGGGGTATTAGAAAGCGCTAAGAAAATTTTTCTAGGTGAGCATAATTTTTTATCATTCACAGGGAGATTACTTCCTAAAAATGCCAATACAGTAAGAGAAATTAATTCTATTGAGTATGATATATCTGGAAGGGAACTAATAATAAAAATTTCTGCGAAATCCTTTCTTTATCAACAAGTTAGAAGAATTGTGGGATCAATTATACTATTAATGAAAAATAAAATAGATCTTGATAGTATTAATAAAGCTTTTAAATTTCCTTCAAAAGGTAAATATAATCTGCTTGTTTCTTCAAAAGGTTTATACTTATCGAATATAAAATATAAAAATATATTAAATTAATTATGATAAACAAAGATATTAATAAAATTTCAATAAGCTCAAAAGATCTTAGCCATGATTGGCACCTTGTAGATGCTAATGATCAAATATTAGGTAGAGTTGCTACTGATATTGCTATGAAGCTTATGGGTAAGGATAAGGTTGGGTATGCTCCAAATTTAGCTACAGGAGATTATGTTGTAGTTATAAATTCTAATGGAGTTAAACTTACTGGTAATAAGAGCACTCAAAAAGAATATTTTAAGCACTCCGGATATCCAGGCGGTGAAAAGATGATTAAATTTGAAGAAATGATGGAAAAAAACTCTTCAGAGGTAATTATAAATGCTGTTAAAGGGATGTTGCCAAAAAATAAACTTAGGGATGTTATGGTCAAGAGATTAAAAGTGTTCGCTGACGAAAAACATCCTTTTGAAAATAATATTACTAATAAATAGGAGTTTATATTGTCATCTCAAAAATATTTTTATGGAACAGGAAAAAGAAAATCTGCTATTGCAAGAGTTAGGTTGTATAGTGGAAATAAACCTGGGGGCGTGACCGTCAATGGTAAACCGCTTCAGGAAGCAATTCCTGTTGAGATTTGGCAAAAATCTGCTACAAGGCCTCTTGAAATATTAGAAGTAAGTAATAGTGTTTCAATTGTTGCTAAAACGCATGGTGGAGGAATTTCTGGACAAGCTGACGCTTTATCACTTGGCATATCAAGGGCATTAATTAAAATGGATCCAACTTTTAGAAAGAGACTAAAAGTTAAGGGGCTTCTTACAAGAGACTCAAGGGTTAAAGAAAGTAAGAAGTATGGCCTTAAAAGAGCAAGAAAAGCTCAACAATTCACTAAGAGATAATATTTACTTAAGTTTAAGTAAAACTGTTCTATCTAAATTGTTTAAATCTTTTTTTATTTCTACATTAAAGCAATCCAGTGATTTAAAGTAATATGCTTGCCCTGGATCTATCTCAATAAATGCATAACCATTTTTGTTCATAATTTCAGGAAGTATTTTAATTAGTTTTTTTATATAACCTAATCCATCATCACTTGCATAAAGAGCTTCTTCTGGTTCAAATTTTAATTCAGTTAGTTTATTTTTTTTAGATATATATGGTAAATTTGCAGTTACATAATCATATTTTTGTCTAAAAATATCAATAACTTTATCTATGCCAATTTTATGTAAGCTAATATGACTATTTAATTCGTATTCAGAAATATTTTTATTAGCGATATTAAAAGAATAAGGTTCGACTGCATCAAAATAAATATCTTTATTTGTATTTAAGACTACTGAAATTGGTATGCAACAAGAACCGGTTCCAATATCTATTGCTTTAATATTTTTAGATTCATTGTTTTTTATTTCTTTTATCAAACTTTCAACAATAATTTCCGTTTCATTACGTGGAATTAATGACTTTATATTATTATTTTCATAAACATGAAATCTGTGCCCATAAAACCATGCTTCATCTAAAATATATTGTAAAGGAATACCCTTGGCTCTCATTTCTAAAATTTCATTAAAATGAGAAATAATTTCTTTCTTTAATACTAAATCAGAATGCCTTCCAAAAATATCTATTTTATAAAAGGATTTACCGAAATATTTCTTAAATTTTAGACTTCCAAATATTAATTCTGTTTCTGCTTCAGACTCAATTTTATTTTCTGTTATTAATTTAATTTCATTAAATAGATAAAAATAAGATTCAATTAACTTCATTTTCTGACAATTTTTTAATTTGTTCATTTCGAATTAACTTATCAATTAATGTATCAATTGACCCATTCAAAAATTCGTCTAAATTATATACTGATTCATTTATCCTGTGGTCCGTAATTCTGCCTTGAGGAAAATTATATGTTCTAATTTTTTCTGATCTATCACCACTACCAACTTGGTCTTTCCTATTTTTACTATGTTCTGATTGCTGTTTTTGGTATTCAAGGTCCCATAGTCTGACTTTTAATAAATCCATTGCAATTAATCTATTTTGAGATTGAGACCTCTCTCTTTGGCATGTTACAACTAATCCGGATGGGTTATGTGTAATTCTTACAGCTGTAGCAACTTTATTAACATTTTGACCGCCAGCTCCCCCGGAATGAAAAATATCTGTCCTTATATCTTCTGGATTTACAGATATATTAATATCTTCTAGTCTGGGTAAAACTGCTACTGTAACTGCCGAAGTATGTATTCTTCCTTGCGATTCAGTTGAAGGTACCCTTTGAACCCTATGAGTCCCTGCTTCATGTTTCATTTTTCTGAAAACACCGGAACCATTAATTTCAAATGTTACTTCTTTAATGCCTCCTAACCCATTGTCATTGATGTCTACTAACTTAAAAGACCAATTTTGTAGTTCAGTGAACCTTTGGTACATTCTAAAGATTTCACCAGCAAAAATACTTGCTTCATCACCACCGGTGCCAGCCCTCACTTCGACAATAGCATCAGCCTTATCTCTGACATCTTTGGGGATTAATTGTTCCTGTAAATCTTTATTTAAATTCTCAATTTCTTTTTCAAGGCTCATAATATCTTCTTTTGCCAAATCAATTAATTCGCTATCATTTTCTTCTTTAATTATAATTTCTAAATCTTCTAGTTGAGAAGATTTGTCATTTATATTTTGGTAGAGATTTACAATTTTCTTCAATTCACTATGCTCTTTAGCTAGTTTAGTAATTTTTGGAACATCTGATGCGTTTGTTGGGTCAGACATCAATTTTTCAATTTCAAAGAATCTACTTTCAATTTTTTTTAATTTATCTAGTGCTGATTTATCCATTAGATTTTAATTTTGAATATATTTCTTCTATTTCAAGTTTAGTTTTTATATTTTTACCAGTTGATAATTCCTTTAATTCAATCTCTTTATTTGAAATTTCATTATCTCCTATAACCATTAAAAATTTTGATTTTATCTGATTGGCATACCTCATTTGGGACTTAAGGCTTTTATCTCTAGACGAATTTACTACAACAATATTCCTACTTCTAAGTTTATTACATATAAGGTTAGATTCAATCCATGCTTCATTCGTTAATGAAATGATAGTCAGGTCTGTTAAATTATCTTTATCTAATAAATTTTCATCAATTGATAACAATATTCTTTCAATCCCACTCCCAAAACCCGCAGCAGGAGTGTCTGGTCCTCCAATATATGAGATTAAATTATCATATCTTCCGCCAGATAATATGCTTGACTGAGACTTTTCGCTTTTATTGTATGGTTCAATTTCGAAAACTGTTTTTGAATAATAATCAAGACCTCTTACGAGATTAAAATCAACTTCTAAAGTCACGTTTTTAAATTCGATGATAGAACGTTTTAATATTTCCAATAGACCTTTCCAATGAGCTTCTGATTCTTCATCAAGGAAGTCAATAGGTTTGGGTGAATCTTCAATTAACTTTTTAGTTATTGTTTCTTTAGAATCTAAAATTCTAATCGGATTGATATCAAACTTTTTTTTATCTATTTCAGGTAAATCATTTATTTTTGAATTAAAATAATTGATAAATTCTTTTTTAAAATTTTCCCTTGAATTTTTATTCCCTATAGAATTTATCTTTAATTTGAGATCTTTTAGACCTAGCTTTTCTAGGTATGTTAGAGCTAATATTATTATTTCCGAATCTGATTCAGGGCTACTATCCCCAAAGACTTCAACGCCAAATTGATGATGTTGCCTCATTCTGCCACTTTGAGGTCGCTCATGCCTAAACATTGGTTCGATATAAAATAGCCTTACGGGGTAAGGAAGGTTATGCATTCCGTGTTCTATAAATGCTCTGCAAACAGGAGCAGTTCCTTCAGGTCTTAAAGTTAACTCATTCCCCCCAAGATCTTTAAAGTTATACATTTCCTTTTGCACAACGTCGGTACCTTCTCCAACAGCTCTTTTAAATAATCCAGTTTGCTCAAAAACTGGAGTGGATATTTCATGGTAACCAAAAGATTTTGCAGTTTCTCTTGCAATTCTTTCAATCTCATTCCAGTTATTTATCATTTCAGGAATGTGGTCAGATGTTCCTCTTGGTGCTTTAAATTCCATAATTATATAATCATTAAATTAATTTAACTTTTTAAGGATATAGCAATTCCAAGTAAACTTACATATAAATAGAAGGAATTTTAAGAATTATGAAAATTATTAAATCTGAAAAAGAGATTACCAAATATTGTAGCAATTTAAATACATCTACTTCATTTGTGGCAACAATGGGATCCCTTCATCAAGGGCATGTAAAACTTATGGATGAAGCAAAAAAATATAGCGATATCCTTATAGCTTCACTTTTTGTTAATCCTTTGCAATTTAATAATCCTAATGATCTTTCTAACTATCCTAAAAATCTAGAAAATGATATTAAAATATTTGAGAAAAATAATGTTGACTTGCTATATATTCCAGAAGAAAAAGATATTATAAGCCCCAGATTGAAAAATATAAATTCGGGATTTCAAGGAAAAATTCTTGAGGGGAAATTTAGACCTGGTCATTTCGATGGAGTTTTAACAATAGTTAATAAGTTTCTAGAAATAATTAAACCTAATTTCGCTTTTTTTGGCATTAAAGATATTCAACAGCTTTGCCTAATATATTCAAAATTGTCTTCATTGCATAATACTAAAATAATACCTGTTGAAACTGAAAGGGATTCAAATGGCTTAGCATTAAGTAGTAGAAATAATTTATTATCAATCAGTGAAAAAAAAGAAGCATCAATAATTTTTAAAGGACTGAATTCTTTAAGAAAAGAAATTAAAGTAAATAAGTCATTAAATATTTATAATTATTTGAATGATTTTTATAAACAAAATAAATTGATTGAAGTTGAATATATACTTACCGAAAAATTGTCAGTTTTTAATGAAAAAAATATTTTTATTAATGATCTTTTTTGGGGCAAAGAATGCAGAGTTGTAATGGTTGCTGCAAAAATTAGCGGAGTAAGATTGATTGATAATTTAATTATTAACTGAAATATTCAGATTCAAGATAAAGTTTTACTTTATCAACATATGTAGAGCAACTTAATTTTATTAGCTCTAAGTGTCTTTCGTTTATTTCGCCCCTTATTCTTGCAGGGTTTCCCATTACTAATGATTTAGGTGGAATTTTCATATTTTCTAACACCATAGATCCTGAAGCAATTAAAGAAAATTCACCTATTACTACTCCTTCATTTAATGTAGATCCGTTTCCAAGCAAGCAATTATCCATGATGGTTTTGGCATGGCAGGTAACCCCATGACCAATTGTGACATTATTGCCAATTGTTGAATTATCATCTGAATGTATAACTGAATTGTCTTGAATATTTGTTCTCTCCCCAATTTTTATTGATCCGTTATCAGCTCTTACAACTGCACCAAACCATATACTTGATAATGACTTTAATGAAACATCTCCTATAACAGATGATGTTGGGGCTATGTAGGTGTTGTCACTAACAGAAGGAAATTTATTATTAACCTTTATAAGCATTACGGGTACCTCTTGAAATTGAGGCTCATATTAACTACATAAGGCTCATTAACCTTACTTAAACGAAAATCTTCGATGGCTTTCTCTCTATCACCATCAAAATTTTCAATATAGAAATTTACAGTTTCAGTTAATTCTGATTTTCTTATAGGGGCAACTAGAACATTTAAGTATCTTCCATATAAAGTTCCTACTGGCTCAGATTTTGATTTGCCGAATTCAGCATATATAATCATGCCTTCTTTTATTGGTTGTCCATTCACATAAGCGTTGCCCATAAATACATGTGGGAATGCAGGAGGGCCATCGGTAGATTGAAATAAAATATCTTCATCATTTGAACAGCTAATTAAAGTTAAAATAGTTATAGTTGATATAAGTATAATTTTCTTCATATTTTTAATGATTCAAGTATGTTTAATTGCAGGTGATTTTCAAGTTCTTTAGCAACAGAAATGATATTGTTATCAGAAAAATGAGGACCCATTATTTGGAATCCAATAGGCAACCCTTCAGAAACCCCGCAAGGTATTGAAATTGCAGGAATCCCTGCAATATTGGCAGGCATAGTGCAAATATCATTTTGATACATTGTCAGTGGGTCGTCAATCATAGACCCTAAATCAAAAGCAGTTGTTGGGGTAGTTGGAGAAATTAGAATGTTGTAATCTTTAAATACATTTTTAAATGAGTTTACTATCATTCCTCTAACTTTTTGTGCTTTTCCATAATACTCATCATAATACCCTGAAGAAAGCGCAAAAGTGCCCAAAAGAATCCTCCTCTTAACTTCTTCTCCAAAATTGCTCCTAGTATTCTTAATTACCTCCCAAGAACTCTCATAATTATTTTGAGACAATCCATATTTTATTCCGTCATACCTATTTAAATTCGAAGAAGCTTCTGATGGTGCGGTTAAATAATAAACTGGAAGAGACTCTTTAATATAAGGTACAGAAACATATTCAACTTTTGCTCCTAATTTTTTTAATTCATCAATAGTGTTATTAAAATGTTTGTTAACTTCTTGAGAAATACCTTCGCCAGCAAGTTCCTTGCAGATTCCAATTTTTAAATCTTTAATATTTAATTTTTGAATCTCTGAGTATTTTTTTACAGACGTTAAATCATCTTTATCGTGTCCTTTTATTGAATCGTATAATATTTCACAATCTTCTACGTTTTTTGAAAAAGGTCCAATTTGATCAAGAGAGCTACCAAAAGCAATTAAACCATTTCTACTAACAGTCCCATAAGTTGGCTTTAATCCAACAACCCCACATAATGCAGCCGGCTGCCTAATACTTCCTCCGGTGTCAGAGCCAATGCTCAAAAGATTCTGTGAAGATGCTACAGATGCGGCCGAACCTCCACTACTCCCGCCAGGAACCTTGTTAATATTCCAAGGATTATTGCAGGGGCCATATTGAGAAGTTTCATTTGAAGAGCCCATTGCAAATTCATCACAATTTGATTTTGAAGTTATTATTGCACCTTCATCTAATAATTTATCAATTACAAATGCACTTTTTGGAGGTATGAAATTTTTTAAAATTTTTGATCCTGCTGTAGTAAGAATGTCTTTGGTGTTTATAGCGTCTTTTACTGAAATTGGAACTCCAACTAACTTTTTATCTTTAAATTTATTAAAATTTTTATCTATGTATTCGGCCCTTTCTAGTGCCTCATCCTCACAAATAGTTATTAATGAATTAATAATTTTATTTAATTCTTTTGATCTACTTAAAAACTTTTTAGTTAATTCTTTTGCTGAAATTTGTTTTGTCTTAATTAATTCAACACATTCTTTTGCTGAAATTTTTTTTTCAATATCCATTAATTACCTATCGAGAATTTTTCTAATTTTTATAAAACCATTTTCATTTTCTGGGGCATTTTGAAAAGTTTCATTCTTGTTAAATGATTCAATAACTTCGTCCTTCCTCAAATCATTTACTTCAGCAATTTTATTATTGTCAATTTCCCAATAGTTAGAATTAAAATTTTCAGTATCAATTTTTCTTAATGATGAAAAATGATCAATTATATTGTTAATTTGATCTTTATATTTCTTTAGTTCTTCACCGCTTAAATTAATTTTTGCAAGTTCAGCCAAATTTTCAATATTAAGTTGTTGGTCATTTGTATCCATTGTCGAAATATTATATCAACAATTGACAGAGAATACTTATAATTCTTAGAATGCATATGTGGTGGTTTTGGGAAACCTTAATTATTAAAGAAGGAAAGTTTTGACAAAGTATATCTTTGTGACAGGA
>MDTB01232777.1_pt1 | contig 11482 bp, 10 predicted proteins | sample 811161 | NCBI WGS metagenome assembly MDTB01 (sample SAMN05326650, study PRJNA326480) | marine metagenome | isolation source: seawater | place: Mediterranean Sea | collected 2009
CGATATTTCTAAAAGGTAATTAATACTTTCTATCTAAAATCTCTTTGAGAATTACCGCTTCTTTTAATGAATCTTTATTTTTAAGTCTCCCTTTTAATTTAGAAAGAGAACTTTCTTTAATAACAGTAACATTTTCTTTTTTGGTTTCGGGTTCAACTATTTGCTCTGATAAATCAATATCATTATTATTTATTTTTATGTCTTCACTTTCTTTCTTTTCAATATTTTCAGCTATTTCAACTTCTTCTAATGGCTTCTCCTCTACCCCAACTGGGTTGAAGCTATCTTGGATTAACTGCTCAAATTTGCTTTTCACATCAGCTTTATTTTTAAGCGTATCTGGAGATGATTGATTTGGTTTTTTCTTCTTAGAAAAATAACTGGATAACCATGCAATAATTCCAAAAATTAAAGGCCCTATAAATTCACTAAAATCTGAGAAATCCATAGTTATATTATTATATTTATCACCAAATGTAAATCATTATTATTTAATGAGATTAAATAAAATAGAAATTAAAGGATTTAAAAGTTTTGGCGACAAAACAATCATAAATTTTAATAGTGGAGTTACAGGAATTGTTGGTCCAAATGGATGTGGTAAATCAAATATTGTTGATGCCATAAGATGGGTTCTAGGTGAACAGAAAACAAGTTTACTTAGGTCTGATAAAATGGAAAATATAATTTTCAATGGTTCTAAATCTAGAAAAAAACTTCAATTAGCTGAGGTATCTATATCATTTGATAATACTAAAAATTTAATACCAACTGAGTATTCTACAGTTACTGTAACAAGAAAATATTTTAGATCTGGAGATAGTGAGTATTTATTGAATGATGTGAAGTGTAGACTGAAAGACATAACAAATCTATTTCTCGATACTGGTATATCATCAAACAACTATGCTATAATAGAATTATCTATGGTTGATAATATATTAAATGATAAGGATAATTCAAGGCTGCACTTATTTGAAGAGGCTGCAGGGATATCAAAATTCAGAAAAAGAAAGAAAGAGACCTTTAATAAAATTAGACAGACAGAGTCTGATTTAGATAGAGTTGAAGATCTAGTATATGAAATTGAAAAAAATCTTAGATCTTTAAAAAGACAAGCCAAACAAACAGAGAAATACTATAATTATAAAGAAGAATATAAAACTATTAGTATAAATGTAGCTCTTGAAACATCAAAAAAAACTCGTTCGACATTAGAAGATCAAAAGAAAAAACTAATTAAAGTTGAAGATGATAATACTAAAGTAATATCTGAGCTTGCAAAAAAGAATTCAAAATTAGAATCAGCAAAAGCGTCGCTAATTCCTCATGAGAATAAACTTTTAACACTTCAAAAGTCTTTGAATAATGTATTAGAAGATATCAGAGGACATGAAGAATCAAAAAGAATTAAAGCACAAAAATCTAAAATGTTGATAGAGAGAGCTGAAGATTTAAAAGACAAAATAAAATTTGATAATGAAAGTAATAAAAGATCTGAGTTTTCGATTTCAAGTATAAATAAGGAGATAATTTCAAATGAGAAAAATCTAAAGAAGACTTTAAGTAGGTTAGATTCTACAAAAAAAGAATATTATAAATACGAAGAACAATTAAAAGATAAAAATATTAAAATAACTGATATAAAAGAAGTTGAAGATTATTTCAGAGGGTTAAATCATAATATTGAGTCAATATCAAACAAAAGAAGTCAGCTTGAGAATCTAATAAAAATTGATAAAATTGATAAAAAAGCTATTTTAGAAAAAATTGAATCTTTAGATAAAGAAATTAAAGAATTAAAAAAAGGGTTTAAGGTTATTGAAAACTTATTTAAAACTGAAAACAAAGAAATAATTAGAATTAATAAATTATTTACTGATAAGTCAAAAGAATTATCAATTGATGAAATAACATACAATAATTTAAAAAGTAAGATTGAGTCATTAAAGAAAGAAGTAGAATATAAGAATGCCACTTATGAGTCAAATAAAAAAAGAATTCAAGAAAATATTAAAGATTTAGAGAGTTCTGAGAAAGAAATTAGTAAAATTGATATCGATTCAGACTCAAAAGATAGTTCTCTTATAAAACTTTATGATAAAAAAAATATATCAGATAAAGATCTTGAAAAATTTGAAGATGAATATTATAAATTAAAGTCTACAATTGACTTAGATGATTCATCTATAAAAAATTTACAAAACAAGAAAGATGTTAATATAAATCTAATAGATGAATTAAAAACTAGTATTCATGATAATGAAATAGAATTAAATTCTGTAGAGCAAAGAATATCCATAGAGTTTGATCTAGAATTAAAGAAATGTAAAGTTGATAAATCAATATTTGAAGAAAATACTCTAGATAAACTTTCTAAAAAAAGAGATGAATTAAAATCTAAAATTGAAAAAATCGGACAAATTAACCCTCTTGCTATGGAGGCTTATAATGAAATCCAAGAAAGGCATGAGTTTATTGTAAAAGAAAAAAGCGATCTTTTAGAAGCTAAAGATTCATTATTAAAGACTATTGAAGAGATTGATGTGGTAGCAAAAAAATCTTTCTTATCTTCCTTTGATAAAATAAAAAATAACTTTAAAACAGTATTTAGATCATTATTTACAGAAGATGATGATTGTGACTTAGTAATAAATGACGAAGAAAATCCTCTTGAGTCATCAATAGAGATATTGGCTAAACCAAAAGGAAAAAAACCTCTGACAATAAATCAATTGTCTGGAGGAGAAAAAACTCTAACTGCAACATCATTATTATTTGCAATATATTTACTAAAACCTGCTCCTTTTTGTGTTTTTGATGAAGTTGATGCACCTTTAGATGATGCTAATATTGATAAGTTTAATAAAATAATTAATAAATTTTCAAATTCTTCACAGTTCATAATTGTCACACATAATAAAAGAACTATGAATAACGCAGATATTATATATGGAATTACAATGCCTGAGCAAGGAGTTTCTAAGGTTGTTCCTGTTGACTTAAGAAAATTAAAAGTTTAAAAATTATGAATAAAGAAAACAATTCGAAATCAGTTATTGGAGGTGAATTTTTATTAAATGAAGTAGATATATCAGAAGTATTTATTATTGAAGACTTTAATGAAGATCAAAGGATGATGGCAGATTCTTGTAATGACTTCTTAGAGAAAGAAGTTATTCCTCTTACCGAAAAGATTGATAGTAAAGAAAATCCAGATTTAATGCCAGAACTTCTTACTAAAGCAGGAGAATTAGGTTTATTAGGACTGTCTATTGGAGAGGAATACGGTGGAATGAATATGAGCTTTAACACAAGTATGTTAATAGCAGATATTGTTGGAATAACGGGGTCTTTTTCAACTGCATATGGTGCCCATACTGGAATTGCCACTCTCCCACTAAAATACTATGGAAATGATGAGCAAAAAGAAAAATACTTAAATGGATTAGTATCAGGTGAATTAAAGGGTGCTTACTGTCTAACAGAACCTAACTCTGGATCAGATGCAAATTCAGGTAGATCTCGTGCTACACTATCTAAAGATAAATCTAAGTACATTATAAATGGTCAAAAAATGTGGATATCAAACGGAGGTTTTGCAGATTTATTTATAGTATTTGCTAAAATAGATAATGATAAAAACCTTACAGCATTTATAGTTGAAAAAGGGCTAGAAGGTATAAATATGAATCCTGAAGAAGATAAATTAGGAATTAAAGGATCATCAACTAGACAAATATTTTTTAATGATGTAGAAATTCCATCAAATAACATACTTGGAAATCGAGAAGAAGGTTTTAAGATAGCATTAAATGTATTAAATATTGGGAGAATAAAACTAGGAGCAGGAGTTCTTGGAGGATGTAGAGGTGTTATTGACCATTCAATTAATTATTCTAAAGAGAGAATTCAATTTAATCTTCCTATTGCCTCTTTTGGTGCTATAAAATATAAATTATCAAATATGATAGTAAAAACTTTCAGCTGTGAATCTATTTGTTACAGAGCTGGAGATGATATAGAACAAAAGATAAAAGAATTTCAGGTAGATGGTAAAAATTTAAATGAATCTGAATTAAGTGCTATTGAATTATTTTCTGTCGAATGCGCTATATGTAAAATTTATGGATCAGAAATTTTAGATTATGTTGTAGACGAGGGTGTTCAGATATATGGTGGGATGGGATATTCTGAAGAAGCACCGATGGCTAGACCTTATAGAGACGCTAGAATATCAAGAATTTATGAAGGTACTAATGAAATAAATAGGATGCTGATTGTAGGCACTCTTCTTAAAAAATCTATTAAGAATGAGATAAATCTATTTAAGAAAGCAACAAAAGTTATACAAGATGCGAAAATAAAGAAAATTGTTTATTCATCTGATAACCATTTTAAGTCATCTTACGATCTAGTCAATTCATTAAAGGATTGTTTCTTACATATATTTGGTAAGGCAGCATTACATTTTAATGATAAAATAAAATCAGAGCAAGAAGTAATGATGAATATTGCTGATGTTATAATATCAATTTATGTTCTTGAGTCTACATTAAAAAGATGTGAAAAAATATATCTTAATAATAAAAATAAAATAATGTTAGAAATATCTAAAGCATCTATATATGCTAATATTTCTATAATCAGACATCACTCAATTGAGTCAGTAATAAGTTATTTGGATAAAAATGATGCTAGAAAGAGTATTGATTTTATTAACTCATGTACTGAATTTGAAAATTTTAATATTAAGGAAGTAAACAGAAATATTGCAAATTACTTTTTAGATAAAAAATCATATAGTTTATTTAATAATTTTAAATGAAAAGAGGTTCTTTTAACACAAGATTAGGTTTCATACTTGCTGCATCTGGTTCAGCTGTAGGACTTGGAAATATATGGAAATTTCCATTTGAGGTAAGTAATGGTGGTGGTGCCGCTTTCCTTATAATGTATCTTATGTTTTGTTTTATTTTATGCTTTCCAGTTATTGTATCTGAAATTGCTATAGGAAGAAATACAAAAAAAAATGCTATAGGTGCATTTAATAAGATGGGTAAAAAAGAATGGAATTTTATTGGTAAAATGGGAGTGCTATGTGGTGTTTTAATATTATCATTTTACACAATAGTAGCCGGATGGGTTCTTGGATATGTGGTAGAGATGGTAAATGGTAATTTTTCAATATCAGATAATTTTGGATATTATGTTAATGATACAAATAATGTATTGTTTTATTCCGTATTATTTATGGTTGTAACAGCATTTATTGTATCTAAAGGTGTTGAAAAAGGTATAGAGAAAGCAGCAAAAATTTTAATGCCCTCACTTATTGTAATTATTTTGTTATTGATTGTATACGCGTTAACACTTCCAAACTCTATAGATGGAATTATTTTTTATTTAGTACCAGATTTTTCACAGATTAATCTTACAGTAGCTGGAAATGCTTTAGGTCAAGCATTTTTCTCTTTGTCACTAGGGATGGGCATGTTAATTACATATGGAAGTTATATTGATAAAGACAATAATATAATAAACTCTGCTGCATTAATAACATTAACAGATGTTGGAATTGCCTTCCTTGCAGGACTTATCATTTTTCCTTTTGTATTTTCATCAGGAATTGAGACAGAAGGTGGACCAGGCTTAATATTTCAAGTTTTTCCTAAAATTTTTGAAGGTTTAGGACCTTTAACTGGTACAGTAATTGGATCAACCTTTTTCATATTGTTGTCGTTTGCTGCAATCACTTCAACTGTATCATTATTAGAAGTTCCAGTAAGTTATCTTGTTGATGAATATAAAATAGAAAGAAAATATTCAGTTTGGATTGTTGCTTTTATTATTTTAATGATTGGAATTCCTTCAGCATTATCTCAAGGTAAAATTGCATTCTTTTCTGAATTTATTACATATTTTGGAAATGATAAACCAATTGATTTCATGCAATTTATTATAGATGTATCTAATGATACTCTACTACCCTTTGGAGGTTTTATGATAACAATGTATGTGTCTTTTGTGTGGAAAAAAAGGAATTTATCAGAGGAGATAAGTAAGGGAAATCCAAATTATAAGGGTTCATTAATAGAAAAGTATATAAACTTTTCTATTACTTATGTCTGTCCCTTAATTCTTGGGTCTATTTTCTTATTAACTTTCTTAAATAAATTTTTTGGGATATAGTTATTCGAATCTTAATGATTCTATAGGATCTAATGCACTTGCTTTCATTGCTGGTATATAACCACTTAAAATACCAACAAGAGTACTAATTAATAGTCCTGTTATTACCCATAACCAAGGAATAATAAAGCTACCTCCTCCTATAAAGATAGTAACAAGATTACCGAATATTATACCCAAGGTTACACCTCCAAAACCACCAATTAAGCATATAAGTATTGACTCAATTAGAAACTGATCTCTTATAATTTTGGGTGTTGCTCCAATAGACTTTCTTAATCCAATTTCTCTAGTTCTTTCAGTTACAGAAACTAACATTATATTCATCAAACCTATAGATGCACCTAATAATGTAATAAAACCAATTGTAAAGCCCCCTATTTTAAGATAAGTTGATATCTCATCAAGCTCTGAGTCTAAGGATTCATTTCTTTCAATTTCAAATGAATTTTGAGAACCAATCATGTCACCCCTTAAAATTTTAAATAGATTTTGTGAATAGTTCATGTCATCGTTGATTCTCTCAATATTATCAACAAATACAGTAATTTCATAATTTGCAGTTGGCCTTAATTTTCTTGAAGTCTCTATAGGTATAATTATTCGGTTGTCTCCCCCACCTCCAAATGAGCTACCTTGCTTTTCTAGAACTCCAATTACTTTAAACTTATTACCTCTTACTGATATGAACTTATTGATTGGATCTTCATTATTCTTAAAAAGTGAAGATTTAATACCTGATCCAATAATAGTAACATATATACCCCTCTCGTTTTCAGATTTAGTAAAAAACCTCCCATTTTCTATATTTAATTTATTCACTTCACTTAAATTATGATCACCAGCTTCAACTGAAATATTAGGATTTGTAACTTCTGATTTATATTTTAACTCAGCAATTCTAGTAACTGTAGTACTTACACTAGGAGTTCCATTTCCTTGATACCTTTTTAAAAATTCAGATATTTCTCTGTATCTCAATACGGGATAATTTTTTTTGACAACACCATCTTCTCTTCCTCTTGAATTCCTTACACTTCTTATATTATATACATTTGATCCTAATTCAGAGAAACTATCTGAGACTGAATTCTTAATTCCGTCAATAGAGGTCAAAATACCTACAAGAGATGCTATTCCTATTGCTATAATAGCAGCAGTAAGAAAAACTCTAAGTTTATTAGACTTTATAGATGCTACTGCTTCTAAAAGATTCCAATTAAATTTATTAAAGTAGGAAATTATTCTTTTCAAACCTGCGATTTATGCAAATGTAAAAAAGAAAACTTTAAAGAGCCGATTTAGTAGTAGAAACAATTACAGATGCAATTTTATATGGATCACCATTAGAAGAAGGTCTCCTGTCTTCTAATCTACCAATCCATCCATCTTCAACAGTTCCAATAGGTATTCTTATAGAAGCTCCTCTATCAGAAACACCATATGAAAACTTATCTATAGATTGGGTTTCATGTAAACCTGTTAATCTTTCATCATTATATGCACCATAAACATCCATATGTTTTTTAATATTTTTTCCGTCAAAAGCCTCACATATTTTATTAAATATTTTCTCATCTCCGCATGTTCTCATAACTTCATTAGAAAAGTTAGCGTGCATTCCTGAACCATTCCAATCTCCTTTAATCGGTTTAGGATGAAGATTTATACGAACACCATACTTTTCTGCATTTCTTTCACATAAGAATCTTGCAACCCATACCTGATCTCCAGCATTTTTAGCACCTTTAGCAAATATTTGATACTCCCACTGACCTGTTGCTACTTCAGCATTAATTCCCTCAACATTTATATCAGCATCAATACACTGATTTAAGTGTTCCTCTACTATATCTCTTCCGAATGCTACTTCAGCGCCTACACTGCAATAATACTGACCTTGAGGAGCTGGAAAACCACTCTCAGGAAAACCAAGTGGTAAATTTTTAATAGGGTCCCATAAAAAATATTCTTGTTCAAAACCAAACCAGAAGTCGTTGTCATTGTCATCAATTGAGGCTCTTGCATTAGAAGCGTGTGGTGTCCCGTCTGCATTTAATACTTCTGTCATTACTAAAAAACCATCTATCCTATCTGGATCAGGAAAAATTGCAACTGGTTTTAGAAGACAATCAGAATCATTTCCTTCAGCTTGTAAAGTAGAGCTTCCATCAAAAGACCACATCGGGCAATCTTCAACTTTTCCAGAGAAATCTCTTTCTATTCTTGTTTTACTTCTTAAGTATTGTGTAGGTTTATAACCGTCTAACCAGATATATTCTAATTTTGATTTATGTGACATTTTTTATAAAGTTTGAATTAAATTTTTTCTAATTTATAAAAAAAAATTTTCGAATATTTAATATTATAATTCAATCTTTAATCAATTAATAAAAAAATACATATTTCATAAAAATCTCATTGAATACTATAAGTTTTTTTAAAAAAATAAAAAAATAATTATATGATTTTACTAATTTTTTAATAGGTCAGAAAAAACCTTCTTGAATTTGTCAATTTTAGGTGAAATGACATAAGAGCAATAGCTATTATTTGGATTAAGTTCATAATAGTCTTGATGATAATTCTCAGCAGGATAAAAAATATTAAAGGGCTCTATTAATGTAACAATAGGACTTTTCCATGATCCTGAGTTATCTAATCTTTCTAAAGTTTTTTCTGCAAGCTCTCTTTGCTCATCATCATGATATAAAATTATTGATCTGTATTGAGTTCCTACATCAGCTCCCTGGCGATTTAGTGTAGTAGGATCATGAGTCCTCCAAAATATTTCTAATAACTCTAGATAAGAAACTTTTTTAGGATCATATATCACATTAACAACTTCAGCATGGTTTGTTTTTCCAGATGTTACATCTTTGTATGTTGGATCTTCAGTATTTCCAGCAGAATATCCAGATATAACATCCTCTACCCCATCAACTAGTTCATATATAGCTTCTGTACACCAAAAACATCCTGATCCAAAAGTAGCAGTTTTGTTCATCTCATTAAAATTTAAAAAACTTAAAAGAATTATTAACTTCATCTAATAACAATATCGTTTCTCGATTTTCTTTGCTTCAATATAATTTAACGATGATGCAATTGAAAAGTTTTTACAAGCAACTTTGTCATTTTTTAGTTTCAAATATACTAGTCCAAGATAATAATAAGATTCAGGGAAATCAGCATTTATTGAAATTGAGGTATTATAAGCTTTAACTGCATCAGTAAATAGACCTTGATATTGCTGTGATCTACCCAATAGATAATATGAATTATGTAAATCAGGATTTATTTTAATAACTTTTTTAGCATATTGTTCTGCATCAGTATACCTTTTCTCCCTCAAACTATTTACAGCTAAGCTAAGAATTGCGTTTGTATTATTTTTATCTATAACAATAACTTTATTGTAATCATCTAGTGCCTTTGAATATTCTCCAGTCTCTTCATAAGATCTCCCCCTTCTATATAATGATTTTGTATCATTAGGTTTAAGCTTAAGACTTTCTGAATAATACTCTATAGCTTTTATATAATTTTTATTTGAGTAGTAGGTATCAGCTAGTCTAGATTCTTCAGATCCACATGAAATTAGAATAAAAAGAAATATAAATTTTTTCATTATTATAAATATATTATATAATTTAGGCTTACCTAAATTATTAATTTGATATGACTAATACAAATTTATCAAAATCTGAAGAAAATTATTTAAAATCTATTTTTAATCTTTCAGAATTTGGAAATAAACAAGTCACAACAAATTCAATTTCAAAGATATTAAATATTGAGCCTGCATCAGTAACTGACATGATAAAAAAGCTTTCTAAAAAAAAATTAATATACCATGAAAAGTATAAGGGAAGTACAATATCAAAATCAGGAATAAAGATAGCATTACAGATAATAAGAAGACATAGACTCTGGGAGGTATTTTTATATGATAAATTAAATTTTAAATGGGATAAAATACATGATATAGCTGAAGAACTAGAACACGTATCATCAGAAGAATTGATTGATAATTTAGATAAATTTTTAAAGTACCCTAAAATAGATCCTCATGGTGACCCAATTCCTAATAAACTAGGAGAGATGAATTTTGTTGATAAAATATCTATATCAGATTTGAATGTTAATGAGAATGGGATTGTTTCTAGAATTATAAATGAAGATGAAGAGTTTTTTAACCTTCTAAAGAAATTGAAAATTGAAATTGGTACTGAAGTAAAAATTGTTGATAAAATTGAATATGATGAATCTATCGAAATATTAATAAATAAAAAGACTGTAATAATTTCAAAAGATATTGCTAATAATATTAAAATAACTAAAATTTAAATGGATAGTATACTTGATTTTTTTAATTCTCAGTCATCACCTATAATTCAAGCGTTGTATGCTGGATTATTCACCTGGATTCTAACTGCTATAGGTGCAGCATTAGTTTTTTTATTTAAGTCTTCTAATAGAAAGTTTCTTGATGCAGCACTTGGTTTTACAGGAGGTGTAATGATAGCAGCTAGTTTTTGGTCTTTATTATCACCTGCTATACATGCAGTTGAGATTCAAAATGAATTAGGTCTATCAAATTTACCATCATTTTTACCACCTGCTATTGGCTTTTTTCTTGGAGCTTTATTCATGTTTATTCTAGATAAAACCATACCTCACCTTCATATATTCGGAAAGTTAGAAGAAGCTGAAGGTCCAAAAACAGATCTTAAAAAAACCTCATTATTAGTATTAGCTATTGCAATTCACAATATACCTGAAGGTTTAGCAGTAGGTGTTGCATTTGGAGCCTTAGCTTCCCCTGAATATTCATCAGTATTTACACTTGGGTCTGCAGTTGCATTAGGAATTGGAATTGGAATTCAAAATTTCCCAGAGGGCTTTGCAGTATCTATGCCTTTAAGAAGAGCTGGTTTTAGTAAAATGAAATCTTGGAAATGGGGACAGTTATCAGCTATAGTTGAGCCAATATTTGCTGTTATAGGAGCAGCTTTTGTAATACTTGTATACCCTATACTACCCTACGCACTCGCATTTGCAGCAGGTGCAATGATTTTTATTGTTGTTGAGGAAGTAATACCTGAAAGTCAGAGAGGTGGAAATGTGGATTTAGCAACAATGGGATTAATTGTAGGATTCATTGTAATGATGTCACTTGATGTAGCATTGGGGTAAAATACAAATAATTTATAGTTTGTAGATATAACTTCTCTTTTAGTAATTTTGCAATTAATGAAACTTAACGATACAATTGTTGCACAATCCA
>MDTB01115088.1_pt1 | contig 11481 bp, 13 predicted proteins | sample 811161 | NCBI WGS metagenome assembly MDTB01 (sample SAMN05326650, study PRJNA326480) | marine metagenome | isolation source: seawater | place: Mediterranean Sea | collected 2009
CGAACAGGAATAAGTGAAAGAAGGATTGGTGGCTCTACCTCTGGTCTCGCTGTACGCGCTGGGCAGCAGGCACTAGAAATGGCCGGAGTTAAGGCAACTGAGATAGATCTTTTGATATTGGCGACCACTACACCTGACGAGCAAGTTCCGGCAACTTCAGCGATTGTCCAAGATCAATTGGGTCTGACGTGCGGAGCTATGGATTTAAATGCTGCTTGTAGTGGTTTCGTATATTCCTTAGTAACAGGGTTTGGGTTTCTCAAATTAGGTTTCAAGCGAATACTCATTATCGGTTCGGAGACTTTGTCCCGCATAACTGATTGGGATGATCGGTCTACAGCAATTCTTTTCGGCGATGGTGCTGGTGCTGTCGTTATTGAAGCTGAGAAAGGTAATGGCGATCTTCTCGGTTGGAATTTGGGGTGCGAAGGATCATTGCGAGATATTCTTTACGCTGAAATTGGCGGAACTATAGTTATGGCTGGGCAAGAAGTTTTTCGTAAAGCAGTTATCGCTATGACAGAGTCAGCGAAGTCGTCTATTGCAGCGTCTGGCCTTTCCCCCGATGAAATATCGTTTGTGATTCCCCATCAGGCGAATATACGAATTATTGAAACTGCTATGAAACGGCTTGGTATCCCTGCAGAACGAGCAGTTTCGGTGCTCCATAAAACGGGGAATACATCTTCGGCGTCTATCCCGATCGCATTGTTTGAAGCGATATCTGACGGGAGAATAAGATCGGGTGATAATCTTTTGCTCGTGGGCTTTGGAGCTGGAATGACTTCTGCGAGTGCAATTATTCACTGGGGTGGCGTCGATGGCTAAAGTAGCGCTTGTAACAGGCGCAAACCGAGGAATAGGCTTTGCAATTGCCCAAAAGCTCCATGAGAGTGGCTTTACTGTTATCGGCACTCACAGAACTGCACCTGCTGAAGACGCCGATTTTGCTTCAGTTGAATGCGATATAACGGTGCCTGAAAGTATTGACTTAGCCTTCGCCACGATTGAGGATAAATTTGGCCCTGTTCAAGTGCTTGTCGCAAATGCTGGGATAACTAAAGACAATCTCCTTCCTAGAATGACTGAGGATGATTTCTCCTCAGTCATTGAGGCGAACCTAACTTCTGCATACCGGCTAACTAAACGCGCTATTAAGCCGATGATGAAAGAGAAATGGGGAAGAATAATCCTAATTTCTTCTGTAGTAGCTAACGGAGGGCAGGCAGGGCAAGCTAATTACGCAGCTTCAAAGGCAGGCTTGGTAGGACTTGGGCGGTCAATCGCCAAGGAGTTCGCTTCACGAAATATTACAACAAATATTGTTGCACCAGGGCCGGTCCGGACTGACATGATTGAAGCCTTATCCGAGCAGCAACAAGAGAGTATTCTTTCAGCAGTGCCTCTCAAACGTTTCGCTGAACCGGTCGAAATAGCTTCAACCGTAGCTTTTTTAGCGAGTGACGACGCAGCCTATATTACTGGAGCTATTATCCCAGTTGATGGCGGCCTAGGCATTGCTTAGCGAATAGTATTATTTATTGAAGAAAGGTTAAAAAAAATGAGTGATGAAAATTTTGAACGGTTTAAGAGATGCGCTGTTGATGTTCTTTCTGTTGAATCAGAAAAAGTAACTTTAGAGGCGCGATTTGCTGAAGATCTAGATGCCGACAGTTTAGATTTGGTTGAGCTTGTTATGGAACTTGAAGAAGAGTTTGACATAACTGTTGAGGAAGAAGAGCTTCAGGAACTGCCAACCATTGGCGATGCATTCAAATTAATCTCCAGTAAGTTGTAATGAATTCCCGCGTTGCAATCACCGGAATAGGAGTTGTCACAAACGCTGGAGTTGGAATTAAATCTTTTTGGGATTCTCTTCTAAATGGTGTACCTAATCATGGTTTCCATGTAAATGACTTTGATCCTCTTCCCTATTTCGATGGAAATGCTAAAGAAGCTCGACGTTCTGACCGATTTACCCAATTTGCTCTGGCAGCAGCCCACGAGGCAATTGACCAGGCTGGAAATTTCTTGAACGACCCCAACCTAGCTGGTTGTTGGATTGGGACTGGTGTAGGTGGATTATCGACTCTGGAAAATCAGGTTGCTGTCCATGCAGAAAAAGGCCCGCGCCGGGTTTCCCCATTTCTTGTGCCCATGATGATGGCTAATGCTGCATCTGCTTCTGTTTCAATGAAATATGGGTTACAAGGTCCTTGTGAAACGACTGTTACGGCTTGTGCGGCAGGCACGCACTCTATTGGTCGTGCAGCTGATCTGATTCGGTTTGGGAAAGCTAAAGTAATGATTGCGGGGGGAGCTGAGGCTGCTATGACGCCGGTAGGTTCTCAAGGTTTTATAAATATGACAGCGGTTTCTAAAACTGGTATTAGTCGGCCATTTGATGAAGAACGTGACGGTTTCATGCAATCAGAAGGCGCGGGGGTTCTGGTACTAGAAGATTGGGGTCACGCCGAGAGTCGAGGAGCCACAATTCTTGCCGAATTCTTGGGATCTGGAAGCACTGCTGACGCACACCACATTACCGCACCTGCACCCGGAGGAAACGGCGCAGTTCGCTGTATGAAAGCAGCTATTGGTGATGCTAATTTGCTACCTTCGGATATTTCTTATGTAAACGCACATGGCACATCAACCCCACTAAATGACGCTGCAGAAGCTGAGGCAATATCAAAAGTGTTTGATGAGCATCGCCCTTATGTAACGGGGACTAAAAGTGTTACGGGTCATTCTCTAGGCGCTGCTGGAGCAATCGAAGCCGTAGCGGTAGTTTTATCTATACTTCATGCAATTATTCCCCCAACGCATGGAACATCTTCAATTGATCCAAAAGTGCATGACATTAACCTAGTTCTAGACCAGGCAGTCAATTGGACTCCCGGTCCTTCTATCAGTAATTCATTTGGGTTTGGCGGCCATAATGGATCGGTCATCATCGGGCCAGCTACGCCCAAAGTTTCTCGCTAACTATCGACTACAACGAACATCAACTCAGCAGAGCAGGCTAATTCCCCATTAACGCTTGCTTGACCGCTAGCTTTCCCTCCCTTAGATGAAAGTCGGCTTACTTCTACTCGCAGATCTAAGGTTTCGCCTGGAAGAACTTGCCTTCTAAACCTTCCTTTATCCAAACCACCGAATAAGGGAAGCTTGCCGTGAAATTTTTCATCTTGGAGAACTAGATAAGCCCCTAACTGGGCTATGGACTCGCACATAAGAACTCCAGGTAAAGTTGGTCTTCCTGGGAAATGCCCGCTAAAAAAAGCTTCTGAAGCATCCAATATCCAAAAAGCTTCAGCCCATTGACCTAATTCAAATCCAGTGACTTCCGTTAGGAATAGAAAAGGAGGGCGGTGTGGTAGAACGTTTTCGGGTTTTAACAAATTCATTTGTTTCCTAAAAGTGCTTTAGGGGCCGTCAGAGACGGCCCCTAAAGTTAATAAACCATGTGGATCAGGTAGATGCTTTAGCAGCAGCTTTCAATTTTGATCCTGCAGATATTTTTATTGTATTTGCTGCAGCTATTTGTATTGCTTCACCAGTTTGAGGGTTACGACCTGCACGAGCTGCTCGATGACCTCGTTCAAAGGTTACGAATCCACTCAAGACGATTTTGTCGCCGCCTGCACATACAGCACTTGTGACAGTCTCTTCAAGTCCTTTTAGAACTTTGTCAACATCACTTTGGCTTACCCCGGTACCACTTGAAATTGCAGCACATAACTCTGACTTATTCATATTATCCTCCTGAGCCAAGACTGGGCTTATCCCAGCAAGGCAGTAACACGCTTTTGCGTATATGTAGCTAAATTACACTGTTGTAAGCATAAAAGGAGGTCATTGCCAAAGTTTTTCTTCGCGCCGAGGGTAAAAGCAAAATTCGTCCAAAAATGCGTAAAGGCCGCCCCAAGGGGCGGCCTTTACTAAATCGAAAAGTTTTACCTTCCGACACCCTTGCCTAGAGCAGAAATTGCTGCATCTTTAATTGGGCCGAATGCAAGTATCAGTAAAGCGAGACCGATATCAGCTCCGAAATCACCCATACCGAGAACCTCGGTACCAGTGGCGTAGCCGCTAATCTCTGCATCTGTGATTACCACAAACAGATATGCCCAAATAAGGGATAGGTTTGCGCCGATAAGGGGAAGGCCTTTAAGCATTCCACCTACACCAGCTAGGTCGAGAATACTATCTATCACGGCAATTACGCCTTGAAGTAGCATTCCCATAATTATAAGTGTGACAAATGTTGCCATCATAATGTTGAAAGCTCCTTGTTTAAGTAACAACGGACCAGAATCATTAACTAAAGTTAACTTTCCTGGCTGTTTACTAATTTAGCCTTTTTCAACTGTTCGTGTGACGATAGTTACATTTTCTTGATTTTTTTACTTAGGAATCGATAAAAAAGCTCTCTCAACAGGGTAAACACTGATTCACCCTTTTGTCAGGAAAAGGTCATTTTATGTTGTTTTCTGGCCAAAAAGCCTATTTTTGATCTAAAGCCGCGCGAAACTCTGCAACGAATTCTCCGACGCTTTCAGGTCCGCCCCCGTCTAAAAGCTTCTGGACAATGGCTGAACCTACAATGCAGCCATCAGCTACTTGTGATATTTCTTGCGCTTGTTTAGGGTTTCCTATGCCCACTCCTACGAGAACAGGCTTCTCCGTGACATTTTTGCACCGCTTCGCTATCACCTGTGCACTATTAGCTAGTTCTTTGCGAGCTCCAGTAATTCCCAACAAACCTACAGCATAAATAAAACCTGAGCTTTCCTCACAGATTTTGATTAACTGCTCATCGGTTGTAGTGGGCGCAGCTAATAGGATCGTTTCAATCCCGTTTGATTTTGCTGCTTCAGCCCATGGTTTCGTTTCAACAAATGGTAAATCTGGAATAATTACGCCTGAAATTGCTGATTCCTTAAGCAAGGCAGAAAATCGTTCTAAGCCAAAACGGTATACCACGTTGTAATAGGTCATTACTGCTAATGGAATGCCCACGTCAAGTCTTCCTACATCTTGAAGAATCTTTGCTGGCGTAATTCCATTAGATAGTACGATATCATTCGCTGTTTGAATAGTCGGACCGTCCATCACTGGGTCAGAGAATGGTATCCCAATTTCGATAGCATCCGCCCCTGCATCAGCAGCTGCTGAAATTGCCTCTAAATAACCATCAAAGCCGCCGGTTATGTAAGGAACTAGACACTTCTTTCCTTCTTCTAGTCTTTTTGTTAAAGCAACTTCAATGCCTTCGTCACGGAAAATCATCCAAGGACTTCCATCATTTGCATAGCATCCTTGTCTCCCCTCCCAGACAGATTAAGCAAAACAAGCTTTCCGGAAAGGGTTTGTCTTTCTCGACTCATCCAAGCCAGGGCATGAGCGGGTTCTAACGCGGGAATGATTCCTTCAGTGCGTGAAAGAAGTTGGAAAGCTTCAATAACTTCGTCATCACTTACTTTCTCATATCTTGCTCTTCCAGTCTGGGCAAGATGAGCGTGTTCAGGACCTATACCCGGGTAATCTAATCCAGCAGATATTGATTCAGCCTCTAAAACCTGACCCCACTCATCTTGCAAAAGATATGAAAGAGAGCCATGTACTACTCCGGGAATCCCTCGGTCGACTGCAGCTCCTCCTTCTGGCTCGACGCCAACTAGTTCTGCCTGCGTATCGATGAAACCGGAGAAAATACCTAAGGCATTTGACCCTCCTCCGACACATGCTGTAATTACATCTGGTATTTGTCCTAGAATATCCAAACATTGGGCGTAAGCTTCTGTTCCGATTACACGGTGGAACTCTCTTACCATCCAAGGATATGGGTGCGGCCCCATGGCTGAGCCCAAACAATAGTGAGAGTCCTCCACCGTAGCTACCCAATCGCGCATGGATTCGTTAATAGCATCCTTAAGAGTCCGACTGCCAGATAAGGCTGGCCTAACGTCAGCGCCAAGTAAGCGCATTCGAAATACATTTAATGCTTGTCGTTCGATGTCAACTTCACCCATGTACACGACGCAATCCATTCCAAATAATGCTGCTGCTGTGGCTGTAGCTACTCCATGTTGTCCCGCCCCAGTTTCTGCCACTAAGCGAGTTTTTCCCATACGTTTTGCCAATAAGGCTTGGCCTAATACATTGTTAATTTTGTGAGAACCAGTGTGGTTGAGGTCTTCCCTTTTAAGTACCACCTCGAAACCTAGTTCTTCCGATAGTCGTTCGCATTTAGTCAGGGGTGATGGTCGACCGGCATAATCTTGAAGTAGCGCATCAAGTTCTGTGCGGAATTCAGCGGAACCCCAAGCTTCTCTGAATGATTTTTCTAATTCCTGACATGCCGGGACAAGTGTTTCGGGGACAAACATTCCACCAAATTGTCCAAATCGTCCGAGTTGTGTTGGTTCATTCATCGCCATGTTGAATCTTGCTCCCAGTCGTAAGGTTCTTCAGTATCAACTTCATTATTATTCAAGTCAGCTATATCGCGCCCACTTTTCTTAGCTGTTTGTATGAAGGATCGAACTAGAATCGGGTCTTTAACTCCGGGAGATCGCTCTACACCAGATGAAACATCAACACCCCACGGTTTCACTTTCCTAATTCCTTCACTCACATTTTCGGGAGTAAGTCCACCCGCTAGGATAAGTGGTACCCCTGGTGGTCCATTCTCTGCCATCTGCCAGTCGAATACTTCACCAGCACCTGGTACTTCCGAATCAACTAAGATCGCGTCTGCCTGAAAATCAGCTGCTGCATAGAATGCTTCAGACCCAGCTGTAACAGCCTTAAAAACTGTCCGTACTTCCTTTTTAACGATTTTGACATTTGATGGCGATTCTGTGCCATGTAGTTGAGCTGCCATCAATCCCGTTTCGTTTATTATTTTGATAACTCTTTCAGGAAGTTCATCTTTGAAAACCCCGACTGTAAGAATGTCATTTGGTAAGCGTCTGACTATGTCAGCTACTTTTGAAACTGGAATTTTTCGTTTCGAAGGCGCAAAAACAAAACCTATTGCATCTGCTCCAACAGCAACAGAAAGCAGAGCATCTTCTTCATTTGTGATTCCGCAGATTTTTACAAACACAATTTGACGTTATCGGAAATTATGTCAGTACGTGGAATTTACAGTTTCTTCAATTCCCTAACTATCTTGCTAGGGCTTTCTGCTGTGACCAAAGCTTCACCGATAAGCACTGCATCATAACCTGCTTCAGAAAGTGCCTCAGCATCTGAGGAATTTCTTATTCCACTTTCTGCTACTTTAATTACTGTTTCTGGAATATCTTGAATGACTCTTATCGCTCTTGTTTGGTCAACTTGAAATGTCTTTAAGTCTCTTTGGTTTACCCCAATGAGCGTAGCTCCAATTTGCAAAGCGATTTCTATTTCTCGTTCATCATGTGTTTCTACCAGTGCATCAATACCTAATTCATCTGCTAGCTGATGCAGATCCTGGAGAAGTCTTTTATCTAGAGCAGAAACTATTAGGAGAACACAATCTGCACCCATTATTCTTGCATCGCAGATATCTCTAAGGTCAACAGTGAAGTCTTTTCTTAAAATCGGAAGGCTGCTCGCCTCTTTAGCTGATTTTAAATCTGTTTCAGATCCCCAGAAATGCTCAGTGTCCGTTAGTACTGATATGCACGTAGCTCCTGATGCCTCGTACTCATGAGCTACTAGTGATGGGTTTAAATTCTCTTTCAACAGGCCTTTTGAAGGTGACCGGCGCTTGATTTCAGCTATTACTGATAGGCCCGGGTCAACTTTAATTTGTTGCATGAATCCTCTCGGTTCATTTTTAGGGACAACTTCAATTAAATCGCTCAGGAGTCTTTCATCGCTAGCTGCTCGCTTACGATGAAATGCCATTATTTCGTCTAAATATGTTGACCCAGCCATCAGTTTCCTATATCACGTTTAATTCTAATTGATACCAAATAATAACTTGTTAACAGTCATGGCAGTTGATTGATGGTGATCGGGTCTTTACTAATATTTCCCTCTAGAGGTGGTTCAATTTTTCGGGAAATATACGCTAGGCCAACAAACTCATCTTCAAAAGAACTAGCGGATGTTATTTCCCCTACTGTCTCTGCATTTACTTCTACGAGGTCCCCTTTAATTATTTCAGCTGTTGAGTAAATGATTCGTAAGTGTTTAGGAACTTTATTCCCACGACTATCTAATCTTGCTACGAGTTCTTGTCCTGTATAACAACCTTTAGTAAATGAGACGCTTCTTTCTACTAGGCCTGTTTCAGCTGGGATGGTCTTTTCTGTTAGCTCTTTACCGATTGCCGGTATCCCATTAAGAATTCTGAGGAATTCGAACAACTGAGTACTTTCTTTTGTCAGTCCTTCAGGATTAGATACAGATTTTCCGATTAGGTCAAACCCTTCAGTTAATGACCAATTAGCAGGAGCAGCTATGAAGTTTTCGTTTGTTTCCATTCCATATTTCTGAGATCCGTGACCTCGTATAGCTAGCCAATCCCACTCTTCGAGATCAATGTTGCATTCGACACGTAGCTTAAATCTCATGAGTCTTTTAAGGGTTTGTTCTCCGGCGTTTTGGTCAACGTCTATGAGGAAATGATTACCTTCTAGGCGAGAGACCCGCAACCAGGAAGAAACCTTCCCATCTGGATTTAGAAGAAAGGACCAAGTAGATTCGCCAGTTTTTATTTTCGTAACGTCTTGTGTAAGTTGTCCTTGCAGAAATGACTCGGCATCGTCTCCCTTTATCCGAAGCACATCCCTCTTAAGATCAAAAGCGCACGCATCGGATGGAAAATTTCTATCAACCAAATAATTACAAGTCATTTTTCCTCATCATCGTCATCTTCTCTGCAGGTCTAACAGCTGAGATTAACGCTTTAGCTTTTGCCCAACACTCATCATATTCACTAATTGGTTGACTGTCAGCAACGACACCTGCACCTGCTTGAACTGAAGCCGAATTACCAGATATAACCATGGTTCGAATTGCAATTGCATTATCAAGATTTCCTGAGAAATCAAGATACCCAACTATGCCAGCGTAAGGACCCCTTTTAGTCTTCTCCAATTCATCGATTAGCTGCATCGCTCTTACCTTCGGAGCTCCTGAAACAGTTCCGGCTGGAAACGTGGCTTTAAGCACATCAACCGGCGAGACACCTTCTGCTAAATTTGCAGAGACCTGCGAAGTGATGTGCATTACATGGCTGTAAAACTCTAGGGTCATCATTTCGTCCATTTCTAAAGTTCCATATTCAGCGATGCGACCTAAGTCGTTTCGCGCTAGATCTACTAACATCACGTGTTCAGCTAATTCTTTAGGATCTTCTTTGAGTTCAGAGGCTAGCTTACGGTCTTCCATTTCGTTAGATCCCCGTCTTCGTGTTCCAGCGATGGGTCTGCTGATAACTTTTCCATCACGTAATTGAACAAGGGGCTCCGGTGAACAACCAACAAGGCAGACGCCTTTTTGTCGCACAAAGTACATGTAAGGGCTTGGATTTATTTGCCGTAGCACCCTGTAGACATCAAACGGTTCTGCATTGAGTTCAAAATCAAATCGACGAGATAGTACAACCTGAAATATATCGCCGGCAAGAATATGCTCCTTCGCTGTTTCAACTGCGAGACAAAACTCGTTTTTGTCCATAGACGATCTGACTTCTGGAAGATCTAGTTCTAGTGATGGCGGCTCCAAAAGCGGCTCACCTAAAGGTTTTGCTCCATCAGCAGTAAGTTTTTCTAAGCGCCTAAGCGCATCTTCGTATGCCTTTTCAACTTCTATTTCAGTGCTTTCAGGAGATATTATCGCATTTGCGATTAGGAAAACTCTTTGGCTCCAATGGTCAAAGACAGCCAACTCTCCGATAATTGAAAGAATTGCATCTGGAAGTTCTAAATCATTGTTTGGAATTAATGGCAGGTCCTCTATTTCTCTCACAATGTCGTATCCTAAATATCCGATTAGTCCAGAATACATAGGTGGCAATGCATCTATTTTCGGCGTTTTCAGAGTTTCTTGAAGAGATTTAACTAATTCCAATATGCCCTTTTTGCTTTCTATTGGTAAAGGGATTTCTCCATCTATTGAAATTTCATTATCGTCCTTACTTATAGTTAGTAATGGGTTCCTCCCGATGAAAGACCACCTGCTCCATCTTTCACCATTTTCGACCGATTCAAGAAGAAACCCTGAATCATCTCCTACGACTCGCGCAAAAGCAGCGACAGGCGTAACTTGATCTGCAACTAATTCTCTCCAGACGGGAATAATCGTGTACTCCCGTGAGTAGTCTAAGAATTCCTCGCGTGTCAGCGTCATCTTAAAGATAAAGTCCGGTGGAGCCTTGATCTAGCCGTTCGGCAGCTACTGCGTGCACATCACGCTCTCGCAAAATAATGTAATCATTCCCTCGAACTTCAACCTCATACCTGTCTTCAGGGTTAAATAGGACTTGATCCCCAATCTCCATGCTACGAACATTGGGCCCAGTTGCTTTCACCTCCGCCCACGATAAACGACGAGAAACTTGTGCAGTAGCTGGAATTAGGATTCCTCCAGAAGATCGTCGTTCTGCATCGTCAATAGGAATTTCCACGAGAATTCTATCATTTAGCATTTTGATTGGCAGGCGCTCAGAAGGCGCTGGTGTTGGCGATTTTTTCTTTGCTTTTGAAGATTTTGTGGATGCAGTTGTCTTCTTCGCCTGGTCTTTACTTTTTTCTTTATCTTGTTTATCGGTCACAGTTGTACAAACTACCTTGATAAAAGAAAACTAACGACCTAAAACTGAATTCAAGGTCTCTTCCGCCCATTATCGAACTGGACGTACTGAAATTCCTTGACTCTGCAAATAACCCTTTACCTCAGAGATAGAGATTTGCCCATAATGAAATACGCTTGCTGCTAGTAAGGCATCGGCTTGGCCATCAACAACTCCTTCTTTAAAATGCTCCAAAGTGCCTACACCTCCACTAGCAATTATCGGAACGTTAACTGACCGCGCTATTGATGAAGTCAGGGTGCAATCAAACCCATCTTTAGTTCCATCCCTATCCATCGAAGTGAGAAGAATCTCTCCAGCACCTAATTCCTCGGCTTTCTGTACCCATTCGATTACATCTATTCCGGTCGGAGTCCTTCCGCCATGTATGTAAACTTCGTACCCGCTTAAGCTCTCTTTATCATTGCCTGCCTGAGTTCTCCTAGCGTCTGTCGCCAATACAACACATTGAGTCCCAAATTCAGCTGCAATTTCTGAGATTAATTCAGGTCGTTGTACCGCAGCAGTATTAATTGAGACTTTTTCAGCGCCCTCTCTAAGCAGCTTGCGCGCATCCTCTACTGTTCTTATCCCACCTCCGATAGTGAATGGGATAAATACCTTTTCAGCACATCGGCGGACTAGTTCAAAAACCGTATTTCGCTTATCCGAGGACGCAGTAA
>MDTB01155873.1_pt1 | contig 11481 bp, 12 predicted proteins | sample 811161 | NCBI WGS metagenome assembly MDTB01 (sample SAMN05326650, study PRJNA326480) | marine metagenome | isolation source: seawater | place: Mediterranean Sea | collected 2009
ATTCCTTTACTTATTATGTTTTTTTTATCAATTAAGAGCTTCGTACATAAAACTAATTGGATTCTTTTTGCCGTGATTTTCTATAATTTTCTAGTCTGTCTACCTTTCTGGGGAACGCCAAGATTACGTTTTCCAGTTGATCCGTTGTTTATTATATGTGCATGTTTTTTCTTGTTGTATTTAAAGACTTTTACAATAAAAAAGAATTAAAAAAATTTATTCAATCTTTTCACAAACTATCTGGTAAGTTTTTTTCTTTAAAATGATTAGATTATATTATAAAAAAAACCGTTAAAATCTTGTAGTCAAGATAATAATCAATGAGGATCTTAAATTTTGGATAATAAAAAATTATCGCAAAACTCTTTAATCTTTATTTTAGAGGATGGCAGGTTGGCTGGTCCTCAGATATATCTTTTCAGGCTGGTGAAGAAACTACAAATTGAGAGTAGAATTATTTTTCCTCTCTCAGGAAAAGATTATAAAGATTTATTAGATTCAAGCGATTTAAGAAATTCTCAAGTGTTTCTAAGTCCCCCCAGTTTAAGATTATTTAGGTTTAGCATTTATTTTCTAACTTTCATACCAGAAGTAATTTTTTTAACTTTTTATTTTTTATTTTCTAAAGAAAATATAGTCTATGCTGGCGGCGGAGCCTGGCAAATTAAAGGCGTTTTAGCAGCTAAGCTAAGCTTTAAAAAAGTAATTTGGCATTTAAATGATACAAAAATGCCTTTTCCGGTAAAAACTATATTTTTTTTCTTGTCCCGTCTTGCAGATGGATTTATTTTTGCATCTGAAGCATCAGAAAAATATTATTGTAATTTAATTCCTAAAAAACCTACCTCTGTAATACCTTCTCCAGTAGATAAGGAAATTCCTCGTAATAAATCCAAATTGAACTTAGTAAAATCAGATAAGAGAATCATTGGCATGGTAGCAAACATTAATCCTATAAAGAATTTTGAAGATTTTCTTTATGTGGCAAGCAATTTAAATAATAAATATGACGATTTACAATTCGTAATCCTTGGGCCAATCTATGAAACGCAAATCGATTACTATAAAAAATTACAAGTAATTATTTCTGAATTGAATTTAAAAAATATATCTTTTATTGGAGCTGTTGAAAACGTTTTTGAATACCTAGAACAGTTCGATATTTTCTTATTTACTTCCTCGTCAGAATCTTCTCCTCTTGCTGTTTGGGAGGCTATGTTGTCATCATGTCCCGTCGTAACCTATGATGTTGGTGATGTAAGCAGGTACATTACTCATTTAGATACTGGATATATATCAGAACTCAAAGATGTGGAGGGATTAGTAAAAGGAGTGAGTTTACTATTAGATAATGAAGATTTAGCAATTTCGATAGGAAGAAAAGCTAAAAGAATTGCAGAAACTGAGCTATCTTCTCAATCTTGTGCAGATCGTCATTTAGATTATCTAAATAAGCTTCTATAATCCAATTAATAACTCATGAAAAAAAATTATAATGTAATCCCTGTAATTTTAGCTGGAGGTTCGGGATCGAGGTTATGGCCTCTGTCCCCTCAAAATCTGCCAAAGCAATTTCAAAGAATCTTAAGCTCAGAATCATTATTAAGCGAAACTATTTCACGTTTTTTAAAAATTAAACCAAAAGAGATATTAATCTTAGGGAATCATTTTCACTCGGAATTAATTAAAAAAAACTTGCCAGAAACTAAAACCAATATATCAATAATTTTGGAGCCAATTCAGAAGAATACTGCTCCTGCAATTACTATGGCAGCTCTCAAAGCGAATCCAGAGGATTATTTACTTGTCTCGCCGTCAGATCATTATCTCCCTGATCCCAATATACTTCATACTAAAATTCAGGAGATAGGTGAGCTAACAGAGGATGACTCAATATTTCTTTTCGGCATTAAACCTTCATATCCAAGTCTCTCTTATGGATATATAGAAAAGGGCAAAAAATCAGGTTTTACTTACGAAGTTAAATCATTTAAAGAAAAACCTAATAAAAAGAAAGCTGAAATATATCTAAAGAAAAAAAAATACCTATGGAATACAGGAATTTTTTTATTTAGGGTTGGAAAATTTTTAGCTGAGATGAAAAAGGTTGAACCGAAGATATTAAAATTATGCAAACAAGCAATAATAAATTCAAATATCGAAGAAAACACCATGCATGTCAATGAACAAAACTACAAAAAAACTACAAAAAATTTCTATAGATTATGCATTATTAGAAAAATCAAAAGCTTTAAAAGTCATAGAAATTGATACTCCATGGGGTGATTTGGGTACTTGGAAATCTATAAAGGATCATTCATCCAAAGACAAATATAAAAATACTGTGATAGGTAATGTTCATATCAACAAGGTCAAAGATAGCTACATAAACATAGATAAAAAAAATGTCATTGTTAGTGGACTTGAGAATGTCTTGATAGTCGAAAGGAATAATCAACTTCTAATTTCTGAAACTAGTTCAATTAATGAAATTGAAAATAAATTCAAAGACTTTCAAGAGTTGAATCTCAATGAAGATTTTACTGACAGACCCTGGGGAAGGTTTAAAACACTTTTCAAAAATCAAAATTGCCATGTAAAGCTTTTAATTATCGAGAAAAATGGAAAATTAAGCTTGCAAAAGCATAGATATAGATCGGAGCATTGGACAATTGCTGCAGGAAAGGCAAAAGTTGTAAAAGGCAAAAAGGAGATAAAACTATCTAAAGACGATTCAATAAAGATCAAGAAAGGGGAGATTCATAGAATAACAAATATTGGAAATGATGATCTTCACATCGTAGAAGTTCAGATAGGTGAGTATTTTGGCGAAGATGATATTCAACGTTTTGAAGATATCTATGATAGAAAATAAAATTTATGAAGTTTTCTATAATTACTGCTAGCTTTAATAGCGAAAGTACCATAAGAGATACTCTTGATTCAATTATGGAACAAACCTTTAAAGATTTTGAAATTTTGGTAATAGATGGTGATTCCACTGACTCTACTTGTGAGATTGTTGAATCTTATAACGATAAGAGGATAAAACTTTTTTCTGAGAAAGATAAGGGCATTTACTATGCAATGAATAAGGGTTACAAAAAAAGCACTGGAGATTTCATTGGTTTTCTTAATTCGGACGATTTTTTTGCCCATACAAACGTTTTAAAACTTTATTTAGATCAATTTAACTCTGGCTATGACTGCTGTTACGGTGATATTCAATATGTCACAAACGTGTCAAAAAAAATTTGTAAGCCAGTAAGACTATGGAAATCTGGAGAATATGAAAAAAAAAGACTTGGCTTAGGATGGATACCTCCTCATCCTAGTTTTTATGCTAAGAGGGAACTTTTTGAGAGACTTGGTAAATTTGATATTAATTATAAGTTCGCCTCAGACTTTGACTTGATATGTAGATTTATTTCCTGCGATAAAACAAGGATAAAATATTTAGAGGGAATCCAAGTTAAAATGCGAATTGGAGGAATCACTAATAAAAGTTTTAAAAATATCTACTTAGGAAATAAGGAAATTTTGAATTCATTGAAAAAAAATAAACTCAAACCAGTAACTTTCTTCTTCTTATATAAAATATTGGAGAGATTCAAACAGTATTTATCAGCTTAAACATATGTCAATTATCATAACAGGCGCCAATGGTTATGTTGGTAAATCATTATGTAAATATTTTTTTGAGAAAGATGTATTTTTTAAGACAATTTCTAGGGGGCCTCTGGAACATAATTTTCACTATGAAAACAATATTAAGTGTGATTTTTCAAAACCTTTTAACCTTGTTGAAGATTTAAGAGGTTCTAAATTTATATTTCATCTTGCTTCTTGCGTCCATAATAAAAAAAGCTTTTCTCATCAGGAATACAGAATTATAAATATTGAGGCATCAAAATCTTTAGCAAAACAATCTGTCATGGCAAAAATTCAAAGATTTATTTTTTTTAGTTCTGCTGCAGTCTTTCCTAGAGAATCTCCCATAGAAAGACCTTTTTCCGATGAATCTCTTTGTTTGCCTGAAACCGAATATGGAAAATCTAAACTTGCGGCAGAAAATGAGATAAAAAATGTGTGCGATCAATCTGAATTATCTTATTCGATAATTAGACCTCCCATGATTTATGGAAAAGATGCACCAGGAAATTGGAATAGAATTTTAAGATCTTTAAGTTATAAAATTCCATTACCATTTGGCAGAATCGACAACAAAAGAAGTTTTTTATTTATTGGGAACCTATTAAGTTTTATTGAAACTTTAGTCAAATCAGATAATGCAAAAGATGGTACTTTCTTAGTTTCCGATGATTATGATATTTCAACAACTCAGCTGATAAATGAGATTAAAAAATATAATAAATATAATGTAATTAATTTTAAGATGAATGTGACTTTATTAAGTCTTATTTTTAGGCTCCTAGGGTTAAGCAATGAATCAAATCAATTACTTAAAAATATGCAGCTCGATATTTCACAAACTAAATCTAAACTTAATTGGAAACCGCCATTTAATTTTAGAGAGTCAATAAGAGAGAGTATTTAAATTTTGAAGTATTTAGTTACCGGATCATCAGGTTTTATAGGATTTCATTTATGTAAACACCTATGTGAATTAGGGTATGAAGTTCATGGAATTGATAATCACAATAATTATTATGACGTCAAATTAAAGGAGCATAGAAGAAAACACTTATTAGAGTTTGAAAATTTCTCTTTTTTCAATATTGATATTAGTGATCGGAATTCAATAAACTCTTTATTTAAAAAAAACTCTTATAAAAAGGTTATACATTTGGCTGCTCAGGCTGGCGTGAGGTATTCTCTCATTAATCCTATGACTTACGGAGAGTCAAATTTAATTGGTTTTTTAAATGTCTTGGAAGTTTGTAAATCTTACCCTCCTGAATTATTGATTTTTGCTTCATCTAGCTCAGTTTATGGCAACTCAAATAAGTTTCCTTTAAGAGAAGACGATCACACTGATACGCCTTCATCTTTATATGCAGCTACTAAAAAAGCAAATGAATTACTTGCCTACTCATATTCTCAATTACATAAATTAAGGACTGTAGGATTAAGATTCTTTACAGTTTATGGGCCCTTTGGAAGGCCTGATATGGCTTATTTCTCTTTCACTAAATCAATATTAGAAAACAAACCAATTAGAGTGTTCAATAATGGGCACCTTTTTAGAGATTTCACATATGTTACTGATGTTATTGAAGGAATTAATGCTGTTCTAAATATGAACGAAAAGAATAAAGAAAAAGATAATTATTTTGATATCTATAATTTGGGGTCTGGTAATCCTATAAATCTATCAAATTTTATAGAGATACTTGAGAATACATTAGGAAAGAAAGCTAAAATAATTTATCAAGATATGCAACCTGGAGATGTTTTCAAGACTTTTGCTGATATGGATAAGCTTAGTAAAGATACTGGTTTTAAAGTTAAAACATCATTTGAGGATGGCTTATCGGATTTTGTAAGCTGGTACAAGGAATTCTATAAGTAGGATTTAATTTAAATACATTCTTTGTAATCTAACAATATATAATGCCTATTATAAGTTTGGCTTAACAAAGAAGCCGAAAGGACATTATTCCTTTATAAGTAATATAAAAAAATTCAAGCAGGTCAAATGCCCGGGTGGTGGAATTGGTAGACACAAGGGACTTAAAATCCCTCGAAGGCAACTTCGTGCCGGTTCAAGTCCGGCCCCGGGTACCAAGAAAATTTAATGTTTACAAATAAAGAAATTCTTAAAATTATTAATAGAAAGTCTCCATTGTTTGATGAAGATATTGATTTACATAAAAATCAATTAGAAGAAGTGATTTCCAATTCAACTTTCTTGATTATTGGAGGCGCAGGATCAATTGGAAGACAAGTAACAAAGCAGATTCTGAAAAGGAATCCAAAAACCCTTCATGTTGTTGATATTAGTGAAAATAGCTTAGTTGAACTTGTAAGAGACTTAAGGAGTTCTAATTCAATTTCATCAGAGTTTGAAACTTTTTCTATTGATACATTGAGCAAATCATTTGATTTGTTAACGGCAAAATATAAATATGATTATGTTTTTAATCTTTCCGCAATAAAACATGTAAGAGCAGAGAGGGATCCATTCACAATATTAAGAATGATCGAAGTTAATATTCAAAGTACTTTAAAAAGTTTGAAGCTCTCTTCTGACTACTCAAAAAAATTTTTTTGTGTCTCTACTGATAAAGCTTCTAATCCCGTAAGTTTAATGGGAGCTAGTAAGAGGATAATGGAATTATTTTTAATTGATCATAAATCAAATGTAAAGATTTCATCAGCTAGGTTTGCTAACGTTGCATTTTCTGACGGTTCCCTTTTGCAAGGATTCATTAATAGGTTTAATAATAAGCAACCACTTGCAGCTCCCAAAGACATAAAAAGATACTTTATTTCTCCGAGTGAGTCTGGAGAGTTATGTTTGATGTCTGCAATTTTTGGTAATGATAAGGAAATTTTCTTTCCAAAATTTAACAAAGATTTTCAATTGACAGCCTTTACGAGTATCGCTGAAAATTTTTTAGGGTCTAAGGGCTTTGAACCATATTATTGTTCTGATGAGGAGGAGGCTCGTAAAAAAGTAGATCTAATTGAAACTGAGCAAAAATGGCCATGTTATTTCTTTGAGTCTGATACTTCAGGAGAAAAGCTATTTGAAGAATTTTATACAGCAAATGAAAATCCAGATTTATCATGTTTTCCTAATATTGGAGTAGTTAAGCCTATGTTAGAGATCGATAGAAAGCTTTTGGATGAGTTTTTAGAAAAACTTCAACAAATAACTTTAGGAAAGGAAATAAAAAAAAGTATGTTTGTTGATTTATTTGAAACACTCCTACCAAATTTTAAACATTTGGAAACAAATAAAAACTTAGATCAGAAAATGTAATGATAAGATTTTTTGATGTTCTGTTCTGTTCATTTGCAATAATTATTTTGTCTCCAATATTCTTTGTTATTTGTATTTTTCTGAAGTTTTCTGGGGAAGGAGAAATTTTTTATATGCAGGAAAGGGTTGGTACTAATGGAAAAAATTTCTATTTATTCAAATTTGCAACAATGTTGAAGAATAGCGAGAATTTTGGAACTGGATCAATAACTATAAAAAATGATCCAAGAGTTCTTCCATTGGGAAAACTATTGAGAAAAACAAAATTAAATGAGCTTCCACAACTTTTTAATGTGATAAAGGGTGATATGGGAATCATAGGTCCTAGACCACTCACAAGCGTAAATTTTGACTACTATGATGAGGCGGTAAAAAATTCAATAAAAACTATCAAGCCTGGTTTGAGTGGAATTGGCTCTATTTATTTTAGAGACGAAGAAAAATATTTAACTGAAGTAGAAGAATCTGAAAAAATTTATAAAGAAATCATTGCCCCATATAAAGGAAGACTTGAAATATGGTATTCACAAAATGAAAATTTAAAAAACTATTTTTTAGCAATTTTTACTACTATTATTGCAATTTTAATTGGTAATCAAGATATTTTATTTAAAATTTTTCCTAATTTACCAACTCCTGATAAAAGTTTAACTTTGACTAAAGAAAATGAATGATATTAGAAAGGTTGTAATTCCCGCTGCAGGCCTAGGTACTCGAATGCTGCCAGCAACGAAAGCTATTCCAAAAGAAATGTTACCCATTATAGATAAACCTATAATCCAGTACGTCATAGAAGAATGTTTGGAAGCTGGGTTTACAGAAATTATTTTAATAACTCATTCAAGTAAAAATTCCATTGAAAATCATTTTGATAAAAGTTTTGAGTTAGAAACCACTCTTGAAAAAAGAATCAAAAAAAGCCTACTAGAAGAAATCAAATATATTACAAATCTTAATTCAAAAATTATATCAATAAGGCAAGGAGAGGCGTTAGGACTAGGACATGCAATCTATCAGGCAAAACATCTTCTTGCTAATGAACCTTTTGGAGTAGTTTTGCCGGATAGAGTCATGAATCCTTATAATGTAAATCTGAAAACTAATAATCTTGCTTTGATGAGGCAAGAATTTATCAAAACTCATAAAAGTAATATTTTATTTGAAAAAGTTAAAAAAGATGAAGTTTCAAATTTCGGGATTGCTAAACTTAATAAAAATTTGACAAAAAAAAATAATATTGCAACTCTCATTGACTTGATTGAGAAACCATCAAGTAATAGGGCTCCCTCCCAATTTGCAGCTGTCGGAAGATATATATTTGATCCAAGTATTTTTTCTTATATTTCAAAAAAGAATAGAGACAAAAAAGAAATAGAACTTACCGATGCTATAAGGTTATACATCAAAGATGGAAATGCCGTTTCAGCAATGAATTTAGAAGGAGATTGCTTTGATTGTGGTAACAAAGAAGGCTATCTGAAGGCTATTATTGAAATTGCCAGGAGAGATAAAAAATTAAAAAGGCTTTTAAAAATCTGATTTAAATTTGAAAATAATCAATTCATTAAAATTTTTTTTTAAAACAAAAGAGATATCTTTAATAGATAACAAGAAATCTTATGATTTATCAGTACCCTTAATAAATCAGAGCAATGAAATAGGGTTAGATACTGAATTTATTTGGAGAAATACTTATTTCCCTGTATTGAGTCTAATTCAAGTTTCAACTAAAGATAAAATTTTTATTTTTGATTGTATGAATCTAGATAATCTTGATTCTTTGAATGACATTTTTAATAATCCAAAAATTAAGAAGATTTTTCACTCAATGAGAGGCGATTTAACGGTTTTATATAATTCTCTAGATTCTGACTTTATCAATCTTTTTGATACCCAGATTGCTGAAGGGCTTATTTCTAATTCAGAGAATCAAATTAGTTATAAAAATTTAGTTAAAAACTATTACTATAAAGAGCTTCCAAAAACTGAAACAAATTCTAACTGGCAAAATCGCCCTTTAACTATAGATCAAATTAATTATGCTTCGGACGATGTGACATACTTAATAGATATTATGAAAAACCAAAAAAAAATAATCGATTCCAAATCATTGAAAAGCGAATTTGATTTGGCTTGTTTGAAAGAAAAAAAAATTTCTGAAGAATCTTTTGCAAATAGTAGACTGAAAAGGTTGGTTAAGAAAAATAGAAATATTTCAAATTTAGAAAAAAAAATATTTATTTGGAGAGAAAATGAGGCGAAACGTAGAAATGTTCCTCCAAACAATGTTTTCAAAGACAAAGAATTAAAGAGATTAAAAAATAATATTGAATCAAAAAACATCAATGAATTTAAATGGATTATTGAGAATGAAGGTTCTAGAAGTAACTTCTTATTAAATTTTAGATGATTCTATTTATTTGGTTTGCATATTTTAGTCTATCCCTATTTATTTCTATTTTCTGTAGAAATTTGTTTAAAAAAAGACTTTTAAAGATACTTTCTTTTTCATTAGTTTTTAGCTTTCTCAATTCATTTTGGTTTTCATTTCCAACTTCTACGGACCTAGCTCCAATATCATCAATTTTCATTTTAGGCTTATTAGAGCCTGAAAATTTTAAAATTATGAGAATAATTCGTCCCTTTATTCTTTTATTCATCATTACTATTATCTGGGAAATGTTTATTTATAGGATAAGAAAAGCTAAAAATTAATAATTTTTAAGGATGGGTTATCTAAAGAAACAATGCCTAGGTTATTTTTTCCTTTCATAAAGCCAGCACATTCTCCAGGATTAAAAATAAACGTCCCCTTCAAAAAATCATTTCTGTATCTGTGCGTATGTCCATGCACAATTATATCTGCTTCATCATAATGTTCTTCTTTAATATCTAGAGGATCATGAACGACTAAAATTTTCTTATCAGAAGAGTTAATTTTAGCTATATGATCTTCAAAAGAAAAAGAATACTTCTCACACACAATCTTCAAAGCTTCTTTATCTCCCTGATCGTTATTTCCAAAAACGCCGAATAAAGGCATCTTCAATTTTGAAAATTTCTCTAAGGACTTTGGAAGAGTAATGTCGCCGGTGTGAATTACAAAATCTACATCCTCTTGATTGAATATAGAACATATACTCATAATATTATTTAAATTATTATGAGTATCGCCTGTTAGGCCAAACTTCAATTTTTTATTGAGAAGTCTTTTCTAAAATATGAATTCCACAAGCAGTGCCTAAACCTATGACATGCGTCATACCAATTCTTGCTCCTTCAACCTGTCTTTTTCCTGCTTCTCCTCTGAGATGAGTACAGACTTCATAAATGTTTGCAATTCCAGTTGCCCCAAGAGGATGACCTTTAGAAAGAAGACCTCCTGATACATTTACTGGCACTTTGCCGCCTAACTGAACATGCCCCTCATCAATCATCCTTCCTGCATCACCATCCTCACAAAGACCAAGATTTTCATAATGCAACATTTCTGCAGTAGCAAAGCAATCATGAAGCTCAACTAAATTTATATCTTCAGGGCCAATTCCTGCTTGCTCATAAGCATCCTTAGCAGCAAGTCTTGTACAAGCATTAACATCTGGCATTACAAGATCTCTATCAGTATAAGGATCACTTGCCATAGCAGAAGCTCTTACTTTGACTGCTCTTCCCATGCCGAGTTCTTTTGCTTTCTTCTCAGAAACCAGAACTGCAGCAGCAGAACCATCAACATTTACAGAACACATCAGTTTTGTATTTGGATAAGAGATCATTTCAGCATTCATTACCTCATCTAAAGGTGTTTCTATTTGATACATAGCCTTAGGGTTCATAGTTGAATGATGATGATTTTTTACTGATATTTTTGCAAATTGTTTAAAAGTTGTTCCATATTCTTTTGTATGTTCCATTCCAGCTTCAGCAAAAACACAAGGCATTGTTCCAGAACCTAGAAGACCTTCTTTAGGAATTCCATCACCCCCACCAGCTCCCCCTAGAAGTCCTTTGCCCATTTGCTCTACCCCAACAGCCAAAACTACATCGTACATACCAGCTTTAATTGACATCCATGCTTCTCTAAAAGCAGTTGCACCCGTTGCACAAGCATTAGCAACATTCACTACAGGCATTCCGGTTTGACCAATCTCTTGTAGTATTCTTTGGCCAACCATTGCATTGGCTTGTCCCAAATTTCCACAATAAAGAGCTTGCATGTCTTGTATGCCTAAACCAGCGTCATCAAGAGCCATCAAAGCTGCTTCAGCTCCTATGTTAGGAACACTTCTGTCTGGAAATCTTCCAAACTTAATCATATCAACACCCATTACATAAACATCACTCATAATTTCTCCTCTGTTAAGTTGGTTCAAAGAAATAACTTAGATAAGAATTTCCATCTTTATCTTTTCTGCCTAAAGCATCACCGTAAGTTATTTTAACCGGCATATTAAACTCTATTTTATCAGGATCAGGTTCAATATTAATCAAATTTCCTTTAATCGTTCCCCCTCCATCAAGATCTACAATTGCAG
>MDTB01170548.1_pt1 | contig 11481 bp, 12 predicted proteins | sample 811161 | NCBI WGS metagenome assembly MDTB01 (sample SAMN05326650, study PRJNA326480) | marine metagenome | isolation source: seawater | place: Mediterranean Sea | collected 2009
AGGACATATAATAATAATGGTTCCTGCCCATCAAAAAGTTTACAGTAATTTAGATAAAGCTGTAGGGCATTTTAGAAGATATGAAAAAGGTTTTTTTAAGGAAGATTTAGCGGGTTTAAACAGAACAAAATTAATTTCTATAGATGCGATAGGATATTTTCTTTATTATTTTAATAGACTTTTTTTTAAAAAAGAAGTTTTTCCCTCCAAAACTAAAATTTTTCTTTGGGATAAATTTTTCACCCCTATTACTATACTTTGTGATTTTATATTAAGGTATAAATTTGGAAAATGTTTTATAGCAGTTTATAAAAAAAACTAATTGAGAGATTTATCAATTTTTTTTGCTGCATCAAATAGTTCTTCTACTGATTTAATTGATTTTTGAAAATTGTCTTTTTCTTCTTCTGACAAACTTAATTCAATAATTTTTTCAACGCCGTCTTTCCCTATGATCACAGGCACACCTGCGTAGATATCTTTTGTTCCATATTCTCCATTAAGGTATACTGCACAAGGAAGTTCCTTTTTAAGATCTTTTAGATAGCTTTCTGCCATTTCAACACCGGATGCTGCTGGAGCGTAAAAAGCTGAGCCTATCTGTAAATGTTTGACTATTTCTGCGCCACCCTTTTTTGTTCTGTCTACTATTTCCTCAAGTCTTTTTTTTGTAAGTTTACCTTCTTTAATTAATTCATTAATCTTCTTTCCGTCAATTTCGGTAGCCCCTAGCATCGCAACCATGCTATCACCATGTCCACCCAAAACAAATGATTTTATTTTTTTTGCCGGAATTTTTAATTCTTGAGAGAGAAAATATATAAGTCTAGAGGAATCTAATATACCAGCCATTCCAACCACTTTATTTTTTGGTAGACCAGAATATTTTTGTAAAGCCATTACAATTACGTCTAGTGGATTTGTAATACATATCACGAAGGCATTAGGAGATGTTTTTTTAATACCTTCTGCAACTTGTTTTATAATTTTAAGATTGATACCGAGTAAATCGTCTCTAGTCATACCTGGTTTTCTAGGAACGCCTGCTGTAACTATAATAACATCAGAATTCTTAGTGTCTTCATAGTTATTTGTACCTTTTAAACTGATATTAAATCCACTTACAGGAGATGATTGAGCTATATCTAAGGCTTTGCCTTTTGCCAAACCTTCAGCCACATCAAATAAGACTACGTCTGCTAATTCTTTTAAAGCAATCAATAAAGCTAGAGTACCTCCTATTTGACCTGCTCCAATTAATGTTATTTTTTTTCTCATTCTATTTTTTATTTCATTGTTGGCATTACAAATTCTGGGTCAGATCTAAGACCTGATGGCCATCTTGATGTAATTGTTTTTAATTTGGTATAAAATCTTACTCCTTCGGGTCCATGTATACTTTGATCTCCAAATAAAGATCTTTTCCATCCACCAAAACTATGGAATGCCATTGGAACCGGTATTGGAATATTTATACCTACCATTCCAATTTTCACATTACTTGCGAATGATCTTCCCGTATCTCCATCCCTTGTGAAAATACTTGTTCCGTTTCCAAATTCATGGTCGTTAACTAAAGATAAAGCTTCATTGTAATCTTTTGCTCTTATAACTGAAAGAACAGGACCAAATATTTCCTCTTTATATATTCTCATATCTTTTTTTACGTGATCAAATAAACATCCTCCCATGTAGAAACCATTTTCATAGCCTTGTAATTTTAAATTTCTTCCATCAACTACTAGTTTGGCTCCCTCTTTCACTCCGATATCAACATAGCTTTTAACTTTTTCTAAATGTTCTTTAGTAACTAAAGGACCCATTTGGGATTTTCTATCTAAACCAGGGCCAATTTTCAATGAATCTACTTTTTTGGACAAACTTTTTACAAGAGGATCTGCTATACTTCCTACTGCTACTGCTACTGATTGTGCCATGCATCTCTCACCAGCAGAACCATAAGCTGCTCCCATCAGACCATTAACAGCTTGGTCTAAGTCACAATCTGGCATTACTACACAATGATTTTTTGCTCCTCCCAGTGCTTGAACTCTTTTTTCATTTTTTGCACAATTTTCATAAATATATTTAGCAATGGGTGTTGAACCAACGAAACTTACTGCAGCAATATCTTTGTTATTAATTATCGCATCAACAGCCTCTTTGTCACCATTAACAACATTGAACACTCCAGGAGGAAGACCGGCCTCTAAAAATAATTCAGCTAATTTCATAGAACAAGATGGATCTTTCTCGGATGGTTTTAAAATAAATGTATTTCCACATGCAATTGCTATAGGAAACATCCACATTGGAACCATTGCAGGAAAGTTAAAAGGTGTGATGCCTGCACAAACTCCTAAAGGTTGTCTCATTGACCAGCTATCAACATTTGTACCAACATTCTCTGTAAATTCACCCTTTAGTAATTGTGGTATACCGCAAGCAAATTCAACTACTTCTAAACCCCTTGTTAAAGAACCTTTGGCATCTTCATAAACTTTTCCGTGTTCAGAAACAATAATTTTTGTAAGCTCGTCATAATTTTTTTCAATTAACTCTTTAAATTTAAAAAGTACTCTAGCTCTAAATAATGGGGTTTTTTCGGACCAACTAGGAAAAGCTTTTTTTGCAGCTCCAACAGCCTTATTTAAATCGTTACTACTTGCGAGATTTACATTAGAACTTATCTCACCAGTAGCAGGGTTGAATACCTTTGCATTCCTTTTAGATGAACCTTTTACAGTTTTGCCGTCAATAAAATGATCTATTGAATTCATTTTGTTAGTAATGATTAATTAAGCTTTTAACTCGTTGCAAGCATTTTTTTAATAGACCCAATTGCTTTAGCTGGATTTAAACCTTTTGGGCAGGAATTCGTACAATTCATAATCGTATGACATCTATAGAGCTTCAGCTCGTCTGCAACTTTTTTTAATCTTTCTTTTCTCTCCTCATCTCTGCTATCAGTTATCCAGCGATATGCTTGTAATAAAACTGCTGGTCCTAGGTATTTATCTCCGTTCCACCAATAGCTTGGGCATGAAGTTGAACAACATGCACAAAGTATACACTCATAATAACCATCGAGTTTTGCTCTATCTTCTTGTGATTGCTTAATTTCAGTTGAAGTTTTTTCTCCAACTTTTGCTTTTAACCATGGCTCAACGGACTCGTATTGTTTGTAAAGCGTAGTCAGATCACCAACCAAATCTTTTATAACTTTTAAATGTGGTAATGGATAAATATTTAATTCGCCTCTTATATCAGAGTGAGATTTTATACATGATAATGTGTTTACTCCGTCAACATTCATTGCGCACGAGCCGCACACTCCATGTGCACAAGATCTTCTGAAAGTTAATGTTGGATCAATTTCATTTTTGATTTTAAATAGAATATCTAATACTTTAGGTCCACACTCATTTAAATCTACTTCAAATGTATCAATTCTTGGATTTTCAGTGATGGAAGGGTTCCATCTGTAAACGTTTACTTTTTTTAAATTATTTGATCCAGTTTTATCATTGTAATATTTGCCTTTTAAAATTTTGGAGTTTTTAGGAAGGCTAAATTGAACCATTAGTATACTCTCTCCCTTGGAGGAAAATATTGTACATCATTTGTCAAAGTTTTTGCGTGGACTGGTCTATAAGCTACTTTTACATCGTTTCCTTTTTGCCAAGCTAAAGTATGTGTCATAAACATCTTGTCGTCTCTATTTTTAAAATCTTCTCTTGCATGAGCACCTCTGCTTTCTTTTCTATGATATGCAGAGTCTATAGTTGTCATTGCCTGTCTTATGAGATTATCAAATTCTAAAGTTTCGACAAGATCTGTATTAAATAATAATGATTTGTCAGAAACTGAAATATCAGCCATACCTTCAAATGGTTTTCTAATTTGATCCATTCCCTCTTTTAGTGTTTTTTCTGTTCTAAAAACCGCACATTTAGATTGCATGGTTTTCTGCATTGATAATCTTAGTTCAGAAGTTTTTGTTTTACCAGATGAGTTACGAAGTTTATCGAACCTATCTAAACATTTGTCGGTTTCGCTTTGTGCTATCTCCTCATGGGGAGTTCCAGGTTTAATAAGTTCTGCCGCTCTGTTTGCAGCTGATTTTCCAAAAACTACTAAATCAATTAAAGAATTTGACCCTAATCTATTGGCACCGTGAACAGAAACACATGCGGCTTCCCCTATGGCCATTAAACCGGGCACGGTTGCCTCTTTGCCATTAAGGGTTAAAACTTCTGCTTTATAGTTTGTTGGTATACCACCCATGTTATAATGAACGGTAGGTACAACGGGAATAGGATCTTTTCTAACGTCAACCTCACAAAAAGTTTTAGCTGACTCAGCAATACCGGGTAATCTTTCCTCTATAACTTTTGGATCTAAATGATCTAAATGAAGATTAACATAATCTTTATTTTTTCCTACGCCTCTACCTTCGTTTATTTCAACAGCTATTGATCTACTTACAACATCTCTGGATGCCAAATCTTTTGCTTTGGGAGCGTATTTTTCCATAAATCTCTCTCCTTTAGAATTTAAAAGAAAACCACCTTCGCCTCTAACACCTTCAGATATTAAAGTGCCTACTCCATAGATACCTGTAGGGTGAAATTGAACAAATTCCATGTCTTGAAGTGGTAATCCCGCTCGCAAAGCCATTCCATTTCCATCACCAGTACAGGTATGCGCTGAAGTTGCTGTATAATAAACTTTTCCGTATCCACCTGTAGCTAATATAGTAATATGTGATCTAAACCTATGAATGGTTCCATCATTTAAGTTCCAGGCAATTAATCCCTTGCATTCTCCATTTTTCATTAGAAGGTCTAAAGCAAAATATTCTATAAAAAATTCTGTATTATGTTTTAAAGCTTGGCCATATAAAGTATGTAGTATTGCGTGACCAGTTCTGTCTGCGGCTGCACAAGTTCTTTGTACAGACTCATTTCCATAATTTTTTGTCATTCCTCCAAATGCTCTTTGGTAGATTTTTCCTTCTTTTGTTCTACTAAACGGAACGCCGTATTTTTCTAATTCAATTACTGCTTTTGGGGCTTCTTTACACAAATGTTCAATTGCATCCTGATCTCCTAACCAGTCAGATCCTTTGACGGTATCGTACATGTGCCATCTCCAATCATCTTCACCCATATTTCCCAAAGCAGCAGAAATTCCACCTTGGGCAGCTGATGTATGGCTTCTTGTTGGAAAAACTTTTGATATGCATGCGGTTTTAAGACCAGCTTCAGAAAGTCCGACAGCTGCTCTTAGTCCTGAACCACCAGCACCCAAAACTACAACATCGTATTCATGATCTATAATTTTATATGTACTCATAAAAATTAAATTTTAATTAAAAATATAACTAATACTAATGTGATTATTATACTAAATAAAACAAGTAATCTGTTTGCGGCATTTTTGATTTTAAAATTGTCAATATAATCCTCAAAAACCTCACTTATAGTTAGCGTATAAAAGGTAAAGGCTATTACAATGAACAAACAGAATATAATTTTAATTGATGTATTTGAGAGAAATGATGTTAGTTGAGAACTGTTAGCACCAAAATAAGATACAAAATTTATAACAAACCAAATCAAAAAGGGTATTAGCAAACCAGAAGAAATTTTAATTGCTAACCACTTTCTAGTTGCTTTAATCATTTTAAATTATATTCCTTCCTAATGTATAAAATAAAATTGCCAATATAAAAGATCCTACTATGGCTATTATGCCAGTTATCTTTGATACTTTTAAATCGAACCCGTAACCTATATCCCATGCTAAATGCCTAATCTCATTTAAAATTTGAAAACTAAATGACCAACATAAAGATATGATTAAGAATTTTCCAAAAAATGACTGGAACAATATTTGGAGAGATTGAATATTAAAAATTAAAATTGATGAAATTAATATGATAGCAAAAAAATTTATTATGCCAACGATTCGGTGAGTTATAGATAAAAGCGAAGATATGTGCCAACTATAAACTTGGATATGTGGGGACAGAGGTTTATTTTTATTATCCATAATATTTTTTTATAAGTTTTTCTGCAATTTGTACTGTATTTAATGCAGCTCCTTTAAGCAAATTATCTGATACGACCCACAAATTAAGTGCTTTATTATTAGAGCTATCTTTTCGGATTCTAGAAATAAAAGTTAAGTAACTATTTTCTGCTTCTAAAGGTGTTATATATCCTCCGTCTTTTCTTTCATCAAAAACCTTACACCCGTTAGCCTTTTCTAAAATATTTTGAACTTCTTTAACATCAAATGGTTTTTCAAATTCAATATTGATTGACTCTGAATGGGAGACAAGTACAGGTACTCTAACGCAGGTAGCTGTTATTTTAATTTTTGGATCTAAAATCTTTTGAGTTTCATTTATCATTTTCCACTCTTCTTTTGTATAACCTTCGTCAACAAATTCATCAATATGTGGTATCAAATTAAAAGCTATTGGTTTTGTAAAATTTTTAGAGTTTATTTTTTTTCCTTCTAAATAATCCTTTGATTGACTTAATAATTCATCCATCGGAGCTTTGCCTGCCCCTGATACAGATTGATAAGTTGAGACCACGACTCTTTTAATATTAAAACGATCGTGTAATGGTTTTAAAGCTACAACCATCTGTATAGTAGAACAATTAGGATTGGCGATTATATTTTTCTTTTTATACATCTCCAATTGATCCGGGTTAACTTCGGGGACTATTAAAGGAACATCATTGTCCATTCTAAAAAATTTTGAATTATCTATTACAACTGTTTTTTTACTTGCTTTAGGTACCCATTGTTCAGCTATTTTACTCCCTGCAGCAAAAAAAGTAATTGGAGCATTTGAAAAATCATATTTTTCAATACTTTGGATTGTTATTTCACTATCTTTGAATTTCATTTTTTTTCCTTCGCTTCTAGGAGAAGCAATAAGAAATAGTTTTGAAATTTTAATTTTAGACTTTTCTAAAATCTCAATAGTTTTTCTTCCGACGTTGCCGGTGGCACCAATTATAGCTAAATTCATTTTATGAGTATTTTAATTTAAATTTGATATAATTGCATCACCCATCTCAGAGGTTGATACTTTTTTCATTCCTTTTGACATTATATCTGGTGTTCTTAGACCAGCTTCCAAGGTTTTTTCCACTGCCTTATCTAAAGAAGCGGACTCTTTTTCAAAACCTAAAGAATACTTTAATGCCATAGAAAAACTCAAAATAGTTGCTATTGGATTAGATATATTTTTCCCTGCTATGTCCGGTGCAGATCCGTGCACTGGTTCATATAAAGATCGTGTTCTTCCATTTTTATCTTTATCACCTAAAGAGGCGGAAGGTAACAATCCGAGCGATCCAGTCAGCATCGCAGCTTCATCTGACAACATGTCTCCAAATAAATTATCAGCAAGAATAACATCAAATTGTTTGGGGTTTCGTAACAACTGCATTGCACAATTATCTGCCAGCATATGATTTAATTCGATTTTTTTGTACTCTTTATCTTTTAGAGATTGAACTTCTTCTCTCCATAATACACCTGCCTCCATAACATTGGATTTTTCACAAGATGTTACTTTATTTTTTCTTTTTGCTGCCAATTCAAAAGCTACTTTGGCAATTCTTTTAATTTCTTTTGTAGTATAAATATGTGTATTCACTCCTCTTCGTTCACCGTTTTCTATGGGCTTTATACCCCTTGGTTCTCCAAAGTAAATCCCGCCGGTTAACTCTCTAACTATAAGAATATCAAGTCCTGAAACTATTTCTGGTTTTAAAGTTGAAGAATTGACAAGCTGTTTAAAACAAATTGCTGGTCTTAAATTTGCAAATAATTTTAATTCTTTTCTTAGTTTTAATAGAGCCCTCTCTGGTTTTTTAGAAAATTCTAATTTATCATATTGTGGGCCTCCGCAAGCTCCAACTATGACAGCATCACTTTCTAGTGCCCTGTAAAATACCTCGTCTGTTATTGGTACACCATGCTTATCAATAGCTGCACCTCCTATTAAATCTTGGTCAATTTTAAAATCTAAAGACTTTTTTTTATTAAACCAATCAATAATTTTTTTTGTTTCACCAACGACTTCTGGTCCTATACCATCGCCTGGTAGCAGTAATATTTTTTTTTGTTTATTTGGCATTCTTTAAATCCAAGGTTTGTTTTGATTCATTTTTTTTTCAAAACTTTCAATTTTTTCTGTTTTTTCAAGAGATAAAGCAATATCATCTAGACCTTCTAATAAACATTTTTTTTTAAATGGATCTAACTCAAATTTATATGATTTGTTTCCATAAGTAATTTCTTGTTCGTCAAGCTTAACTTCGATACTTTCTTTTCTATTTGAGTATTCAGCTAGCTCTTTAATTATATTTTCATTAACTACGATAGGCAGGATGCCATTCTTAAAACAATTATTATAAAAAATATCAGCAAAACTCTGGCTAATTATTACTTTAATTCCAAAATCAAGAAGTGCCCAAGGAGCATGTTCTCTTGAAGAACCACATCCAAAGTTTTTACCTGTCACTAATATTTTAGAATTTTTGTATGGCTCGCTATCTAAAATAAATCCTTTAATTTGACTGCCTTTTTCATCAAACCTCATTTCATAAAACAAACTTTTTCCTAGACCAGATCTTTTGATAGTTTTCAAAAATTGTTTAGGAATAATCTTATCTGTGTCTATATTCATTATTGGAATATAAGCTGGTATACTAATTATATTTTTAAATTTTTCCATTTTTAATCATCAAACTTTCTGACATCTGACAGATGTCCATCAATTGCAGCTGCGGCTGCCATGGCTGGACTTAGAAGATGAGTTCTGCCCCCACGCCCCTGTCTGCCTTCAAAATTTCTATTTGATGTAGATGCACATCTCTCTTTGGGTTTAAGTTGATCTTCATTCATTCCAAGACACATTGAACAACCTGGTTCTCTCCATTCAAAACCGGATTGTTTAAAAATTTTGTCTAAACCTTCCTGTTCAGCTTGATTTTTTACTAAACCAGATCCTGGCACAACCATTGCGTTTACATGTTTTGCAATTTTTTTATCTTTAAGGAGCTTAGCTGCCTCCCTAAGATCTTGAATTCTACCATTTGTGCAACTTCCAATGAAGACTTTATCAATTTTTATATCGGTCATTTTTGTATTGGCCTTTAAGCCCATATATTCTAGAGACCTTTTCATTGACATTTGTTTATCTTTATTTTTTTCTTTGCTTGGATCTGGAACTGATCCATTTACTGGCACAACATCTTGGGGTGAGGTCCCCCAAGTTACTTGTGGGATCACTTCGTTGCCATCTATAAAAACTTCTTTGTCAAATTTGCAACCATTATCAGATTTTAATTTAGTCCAACTATCTATCGCTTTTTTCCAATTATCTTTTTTTGGTGACATGGGCTTATTCTCTAAATATTTGAAAGTTTTTTCATCTGGTTCTATAAGTCCTGCTCTAGCACCTCCTTCAATAGTCATGTTACAAATTGTCATTCTTTCTTCCATGCTCAAATTTTTTATAACATTTCCAGAAAATTCTATTACATAACCTGTTCCACCAGCTGTACCTATTGATCCGATTATTTTTAATATTACATCTTTTGCTGTTACTCCTATTGGAAGTTTTCCATTAACTTTTAAAAGAAAGTTTTTTGATTTTTTTTGTATAAGAGTTTGGGTAGCCAAAACGTGTTCTACCTCTGAAGTTCCAATACCAAATGCTAGCGCTCCAAAAGCCCCGTGCGTTGCTGTGTGGCTATCTCCGCAAACTATAACAGTCCCGGGTTGTGTAAATCCTTGTTCAGGTCCTATTATATGAACTATACCTTGTCTTTTGTCGTTCATATCAAATAGAGGCACTTTAAATTCTTCGCAGTTTTTTCTTAAAGTATCTACTTGTATTTTTGATTGTTGATCTTCAATTCCTTTAGATCGATCTGTTGTTGGAACATTGTGATCAGCTACAGCTAAAGTTAAATTCGGTTGTCTAACTTTTCTTGAGTTAATTCTTAATCCTTCAAAAGCTTGGGGGCTTGTAACCTCATGAATAAGATGTCTGTCTACATAAAGTAAAGAAGTACCATCTTCCTGTTGGTGAACAAGGTGATCTTCCCAGATTTTATCGTATAAAGTTTTGGGCATTTAAAAAATTACTTTTGTTTATCTGATTTCTTAACTTCTTCTTTTTCTGTAATTTTTTTTTCAGAAACTTCCTCTTGCAAGGGTGTTTCTGGAATTGAAGTTTTAACATCAACTTCCATTCCAATATTTTTTTTAATTTTTTCAGCAATTCTAGCAGATTTTCCTTCTCTATCTCTTAAATAATACAGTTTAGCTCTTCTCACTTTTCCTGAACGAATTACTTTTATAGAACCTACAACAGGACTATATAATGCAAAAGTTCTCTCGACTCCTTCCCCAAATGAAATTTTTCTTACAGTGAAAGAAGAATTGATATTTCTATTTTTTTTTGCAATACAAATTCCCTCAAAATTTTGAATTCTTTCTCTCTTGCCTTCCACAATTCTTACACCAACTCTGATAGTATCTCCTGGAAAAAATTCAGGGATTTTTCTTTTTGAAACGATTTTTTCAAGATTTGCTTTATTAATGTCCTCTATATTTTTCATTTTTTATCTTTTTTTAAATATTTTTTCCATAAATCTGGTCTTCGGCGTCGTGTTATATCCTCTGATTGGGATAAACGCCAGTCCTTAATTTTGGCATGATCACCAGATAATAGGACCTCTGGAACACTTTTTTTTTCCCATATTTGCGGTTTTGTGTATTGAGGGTATTCTAATAATTCGTTTTCAAAACTTTCTTCATTTTTTGACATATCGTTCCCCAGTACTTTTGGCAGCAGTCTTAGGACTGCATCTATAACTACAATAGATGCTGTTTCACCTCCAGAAAGAATATAGTCTCCAATACTAATTTCTTCTATTCCTCTTGAATCAATAACACGTTCATCAATTCCTTCAAAATGTCCGCAAATTAAGTTTATGGTTTTTTCTTTGGATAATTCTTTCGCCATTCTTTGATCAAACTTTTTTCCTTTTGGAGATAAATAAAAAATTCTTTCGCCTTTATTTGTATTTTTGTCTATTGATTTTGCCAAAACATCTGGTCTCAACAACATACCGCTTCCACCACCAAAAGTTTTATCATCGACTGTTTTGTGTTTATCGTCTGCAAAATCTCTAATGTTTACAGCCTCTAAGCTCCATATTTTTTTTTCTAATGCTTTACCGTATAAACCTTTGCTTAAAGGTCCTGGAAATATTTCTGGGTATAACGTAAATACTCTTACAGACCACATTATTTCTTCTTTTCCTCTTTTTTTGCCTCCTGTTTAGGAGCTTCTTTTTTAGGTTCCTCTTTTTTTGCCTCCTGTTTAGGAGCTTCTTTTTTAGGTTCCTCTTTTTTTGCTTCTTGTTTAGGAGC